>Ga0137396_10000034_pt1 | contig 44154 bp, 44 predicted proteins | sample czc16metaG_FD_108284 | JGI IMG/M metagenome (GOLD analysis project Ga0137396, IMG submission 108284) | Vadose zone soil microbial communities from Angelo Coast Range Reserve, California, USA - czcobulk3.16 metaG | ecosystem: Environmental > Terrestrial > Soil > Vadose zone | place: USA...
CGGCTCTCCGTCGGCAAGCGTACGCATTAACCGTCCCATCGAGTCATATATTCTGACACGGATGACGCTCGCCGTCACGGGGAGCTGATAGCTCATGATTGTGACATCCTCGAATCCGTCACCCTTTGGTGCCCTTCTGCCATCATTTGGGACGGGGAGGGGAGGTAGGAAAGATTGATGACGAGCTCGTTTTGAGAAACTATGATTTTATCAGTGATTTCTTCAATTATCTTTCGCTTCTCATTCGTAGTTAGTGTCGGCCAGCGCTTTGATAGATCCTTGGCCTCTTGGACAATTTCGCTGCTTGAGAGATGCTGGATCCTCAGAAAGTCGATCTCAGCCTGAAGTTCTGGCAGTTGCGCTTCAATTTGTCTTAGGTGATCTTCGAGCGGCTTGAAATACTGGCTGAATCCATCCTCGGAAAGGCTTTTCTTGAGGTAGAGTTGCATGGTACGATCCATGTCAGCGCGCACAGTCTTTTCCTCATCCCGCAGGGTTTTCACTAGCTGGTCTTTCTCCTTGACGGTGCTGTTGGCCATCTCAAGGTAGCTTAGAATTTCCCGATCGGAGAACAAGAAGGAATTGAGTCGTCCCTGGAAGATTTCCTCCAGGTCTCTGGTTCCTATCTTGTTTCGACAATTCGGGCAGGTGTATTTCGGGGAGTTTGACGGGACATACATTTTGCCGCCACAACCACAAAAGGTCACTCCGCTGAAGAGGTGGGTTGCTTTTCGGGTGACCCGTTTGTTCTTTTTAAGCTGCTCTTCGAGGATACGATTGCACTCGTCCCAGAGTTCTGCAGACACAATTGCAGGTGCAGTCGTGAATATCCACTCTTCCTGTGGTTTGTACGCGAACTTCTCGTTGCTCTTGCCGGTGCGTCTGGTGTAGTTGGCGCGCCTCAGACCTTTGGCTGTAGGGTCCCGGAGGAGCCGATAGACGGTCGAGTAACCGAATTTGGCTCCGCTCCGCGTCCGATAACCGGCTCCGTTCAGGAGCCGGGCGACTGTCTTCTTGCGCTTGTGCTCAAGAAACAGTTCATAGATGAGTTTTCGAACGGGAGCCTCCTTGGGGTCAATCACGAGTTGCTTGCCCTCCCAGCGGTAACCGAACAGTCCAGATCCTCCAAGGGGTTTACCAAGCCTCGCGCGGATTGGAACCGAAGCTGCAACGCGATCGGCGATTTCCTCTCTCTCCCACTGCGCCATGGCAGCAATCATAGTATAGAATAGTCGTCCTGCAGGCGAAGAGGTATCTATCGACTCTTGCAGGCTGACCAAGTCGGCCTCGCATTCACGGAAGATATCAGCGAAGTCCAGGAGTTCTCTCGTGTTCCGGGCTAATCGTGCCAACTTCGAAAAGATGATCCCCGTGATCTTGTGGGACCGCACATCTGCCAGCATTTGTTTCGTCTCGGGATGATCCATCACTGACTTCCCACTCACCGCTTCGAGACGATAGACTTCCTTAACGATCCACCCCTTCGATTCCGCGTAGTAACGGGCGCGCTTCTCGTGGTGGTCCGGACTCTCGCCTCTGACCTGATCTTCAGTGGATACGCGAATCCAGATGCCGACTAGCTTTTCTTTCTCCATGAGGATACCTCCGAGGAAAATTCTCGAAATACAACCCCCTTAAGATAAGAAAATAATTTTACTTATCCCTTCAAGGCGAGCTGTCCTCTGACCCCTTGACAGTTTAAGGGAGTTGATGTATCATTACAGAATCGCCTCGGTTCTTGGGTGAATCCGTTTGTTCCTAAGCCACCAATACTTACAAATAAACGGGGTTCTCCTGAGGAGGGAAAATGTACATTCTAGTGCTTTGTGTCGCCGTCATTTGCTTGGGGATTGCTGTACGAATACTCTACGATCTCCGCGATGGTGATATCAAAAGAATAAATGATCTTGAGAGTCAACTTGTAATTCTTAAAAAACGTCTGTTGCAAAGCTAAAAGGCATACTTTCAACAAACTCCAACACTTTCTACTCTGTGTTGGAGTTTTGATATTTCAATTTCCAAGAGGATATTGAGCTGTGAGATTTCTAAAGACTCTTTTCTCTCGCACATATAGGATGTACACAGAAATCGCAATCTTTTTGACGGTGGTTACTGGTATTTGGTTTCTATATGACAAATTTTCGTCCGCCAAGAATGAAGACCCTTTCCGCACTATATTCGATATCGAATCAACGCCAGATGATTACTTTAAAGTGGCGGTATCCAACTTTGCAGTCGCTGGCGGTATACCCACATCGGAGGGCCGAGAAGTCGCTTCTAATTATTGTAATGAGCTCAACGCTATTTTCCTCGAGCACGAATCGCTCAAGGCCAAGGCGTGGCTTGTCCCGGGTCAAAATCATTCTTGCGTTCAATCTATTTCGGAGGCAGACAGCATACGGAGAAAAAGGAAAGTTGACGCGGTCGTTTGGGGATATATCCGTCCTGACGACGACAAGAAAGAGTTCGCAGAGTTAGTGAATCTGCGCCTACTTGTCAAGTCACATCTCGGGGAAAATATCGAAACGGCTCATAGCCGCTCTCCAGGGATAATTGAAATTAAGGATCTCGTTGTTAGAGGGCACATCCCCCAAGGTGGATTGTCACTGACTTATATGATCATGACATATGCCAGTTACATAAGCGGTCGCCCTACAGAGGCCCTCCGACATTTAACTGAGTTGCTTAAATTAGCAGGCAATAAATCGATTAGTGAAGAGAAAGCGTTCACTCAGCTTGCTCTCTTTAACATGGCCGCCGGCCCAACAACTCCCCAAAAGCTTGAAAATGTAAAATACCTTTGTCTTAAAGCACTTGCTATTAACGAGAAGAACGGATTAGTGCACTCTATTCTTGGCTCAGTCTATCTTCAACAGCAACCGCCCGAACTAGACAGCGCGGCGTGGGAATTGGCTGAGGCTGTACGGGGGGATGACGCTGACAAGAATGCCTTTGAAATCTATACAAACTTTGGAAATTATTTCAATCTTGTAGGCAAGAAAGACACCGCAGCAGAAATCTATCGAACAATTCTCGCGGTAGATTCCAATGACTTATCCGCCAGGGTGAACCTAGGCGTCTTGTTACTTGAGAAGGCCCCTCAAAAGCCACAAAGCTCTTCGCCCCGAGATCGAGCTATCTACCGTGAACACAAGGAGAAATATTGTCGGATGGCCGCTTCTATCCTCTTACCTTGTCTAAAGTTGAACCCTGGCGTCGAAGTTTATAATGCATTGGGTAACGCGTATGCCCATATAGACGTCGAAAGCGCTATTGTCTTTTATAACAAAGCACTTGCAGTGGGCGATACACTTGACATAGTGAGGTATAATCTCTTGGAGTTGTTTGCCAAGAAGGGCTTGACTCAGGATTTTTTCAAAAAACTTGAAGAGTGGTCACTCAAAGAGGAAACGGTGAAAGATATACTTGTTGACGATGAATTTAGGCAAGTACGAAAAAATCCAAGATTCAAGGCGATTTTGAAAAAGAAGGGTGTAAATTTCTAGCCGCCCACTTCCCATCTCCTCTAAGATATCCGAAGCTCCTCTCAATGTCGGTACACAACCTAAGTCGTGAACGCATCCTCACACACGAGGAGTTTCCATTAGTACCAAATTGGTCCGGATGAGAGAAAACAGCCCTTATCTGAAGCGCTTTGCCATCGGCAGGCTGCATGACCCGCAGCGAGGACGAGAGGCCTTATAACCTGTTATATCCCTTCCCATGATTCAAGGTGCTGATGATCCTAAGGATCGAAACACCAAGATCGTTAGAGTGTGCGACCATTGTCAACAGCAGTTCCATCCCCGCAGGAGCTATCCCAGCTCGAGCGGGATCTGCTTACCGGAGTGCATGACGATAGCAGGCCGGCTTAATATCTTGCACAAACCTCCTCTTTACGCACGCCGGTATCGCTTCGGGCGGAAGCCAGCAGTCTGAGGGTGCATCCCGAGGCGCTGCACAACATTCTCAATCTTTCCAGTAATACTCGTGGCCCGGAGGAGCTGGCGGCTTTGGCGGCGTAGGAGTTTTCGGGGGTCTAGGCGGCTTTGGTAATTTCGGTAGGCTAGATAGCTTGGGTATCTTAGGTAACAGGTTATTGGGTTTCTTGCGAAGTCTCCAGGGCATAAGGGTCTCCTTTCCATAAGTGTGAATCCATATTCTCCTCGACGCCTCAATGTAAGAATTCGATCTGACTTTGTAAGAAAAGCCTGGTGCATTGTGCATCAGGCTTTGATTCTTAGTTTGGAACTTACACTATGCCGTTCTTCGCGAAGACCAAGTTCCCGTGGCGTTCAGTTACGATGATGTGATTGGGCAGTGGGATCCCGATAATCTTGACGGCCTAGACGAGCCTCAAGATTTTGAGGAGTTAGTCTATGGTATGAATTGACGATGTTTCGTCACCAGTTATTTCCCCATCTCTAAGAACACCTCGACAATCCCCCCGATCAATCTCAAGTCCCGTCGATTATTAATCCTCTTTAACTTTCGGGTGATCTCCTCCTGTTCGCCGGGTCTCGTGGATTTTACCGGGAATTCAAACAAGTCCGCTAGAGAGACATGAAGCGCCTTCCCGAGCCTATCCAGCGTACCGATAGACGGAGCCGCCCTCCCCCGCTCCATGAGTGCAATGAAGTTGTTGCTCAAGTCGCAAGCTTCAGCAAGTTCCGCCTGCGTCATATCCTTAGCCTTCCGCAGTTGTTGAATCCGTTTTCCTAACAATTTTAGGGTCTCTGTCGTGGGCACGTATCTTGACCTCCTTTTTGAAGTACAAAGTACGTGTTCATGGGCCTCTATAACAGACAGTTATTGTTATAGAACCATTGACAATCAGTTATAGTTTACCTATATTTAGCTAGTCACTGGGGAGTTGTGCAGTCTTAAGTGTTCCTCACATCGTTGAGGATTGGCCAGTCGGAGTTCCGAGGAATAATGAGATCGATGGAGGGTCATATGCTGGTCTGCCGATCAGATAGACTCCAGCGCTTCGGTACCGGGATTTCTGTTGGTGATTCGGCCGATGGGTTTGGAGACCTCATTCGGCAAAAGTCCTGAAGGAGGCTTTCTTGTTTTACACTAACTCATCTTTTCATCAACCCTTTTTCAGAGGAGGATTTATGAATCGACAGATCATCTCGCTCAATCTATTTTTACTACTAATACTGGGGAGCTCGGGGTGCAAAAAGAATGATTCCTCATCAACCCAACCGCTGAATCAACAGCAAGGTATCACCGTACACCTTAACTCTGACCCCTCAGGAGCCAGCATCGATCTTGATGGTGGTACCACTGGAAAAACCACACCCTCCACCTTCACTAATTTATCCACAGGTACTCACCGCTTTCGAATCTATCGTAATCAAGACTATTCTGAACTTGATACCTCGCTCTACCTGCAGCATAACGATGAACGCACAATTACCACAACCAACGTTCCACTCTGGAACCATTCATGGACCGGTACTCAATACGTTGGTTACTGGTATGAGGGAAATCTCAGCACTGGGTACACGCCTTGGGCTGTGCCGTTCGATTCCGTGCGGGTGCCTACTACCCTCAACGCCAAGATAACCGTCGCCTTTACCGATCAACGGTGTGCGTCACCACCAGCACCCGCCAGCATCGTTCTCGGCCATGCGGGTGCCTACTCGTCCTTTAGCATCACGAGTTCACCTTTCGTGATTCAGACCAGCAACGGCTTAACACCAGGTCTGAAAGCACAAATATTTCTCGCTTTCGATGAGGGAGCGTGTTGTGACCCCTACTGTAGCCCGAGTTGTTGTGTAAATCGAATTGTCGTCACGAGCGTGAAGTTAGAAACGTATTGATACGATAGAGAAAGCCCCGGCCTCCCGGCATACGTGGGGAGGCTTTTGTCGTGCTCCGTCCGCACACGAGGGCGGCGGCTCCCATCAACCCCGTCAACAGGAGGGTTGAGCAGTTTGAATCGGGTAAGAGAAACTCGAATAGTGTCTCACCCGCTCGAGCCTGAGAACCCGTACACCAAAGGGGTATCGGGGTCGTGTCCATGGAGCGGGATTTTATTTTTCCCTCGTTAGGTTGTCGGACAGTTCGCAGAATTAAAGGGTGTCCGGCGATGGATCGGTATTCGGTAGGCACATATTCGAGTTGAGCAGTCACCTGACGTTAGTGGGGGATCTATGCGCGCCAGCGGCAGACTGTTTCATCCCTCGCAATTTGCACTCTCCTAAGTACTATTGACACCTAAGAATTGCCGATTCAGCGTATTGCGCACGAAACGGTTTCTGCTATGTTGACGGTTGCGCCAAGAGGTGCAATCGGGTCCTAAAGGAACCGCTTATGTTGGTCAAACATTTCATTTCGGGGACACATTCGACAACTCGGAGGACCAATGAAACAATTCGTCGCACTTCTCACCTGTATGGCTCTTGTCACGAACGGTTGCGCACTACTTTTCTCCGGCACCAATGCTGGAATCAGAATGGAATCATCCCCAGACGGAGTTGAGGTTTGGGTGAATGGTGCAAAAGCCGGGGTGACTCCCTGCAAGGTAGAACTCAAAAAGAGCCAGGAGTACTCGATCGAATTCCGCAAGGAAGGATTCCAAACACGAAGCTATAGACTAACCAACTCAGTCGGGGCCGGCTGGATCATTTTAGATATCCTTGGCGGCCTCATCCCCGTAGTAATCGACGCCGCGACGGGTGCATGGTACGGGCTCAGTCAGGACAACATCAACGCAGTGCTTGAGAAACAGCAGCCCAAATGAGGAAGGTCCTTTCGATGAAAAAATATCTCCCGACCTTTGTTGCGGTTCTCTACACTCTCCTCCTTGCTTCGGTTGTATACTCGCAAGACGATCCAACCGTCTACGTCACAAGAACCGGCTCCAAGTACCATACCGCCGGCTGCAGCTATCTCAGGGAGAGCGCTATTCCGATGAAGCTCTCGGAAGCTGTCGGGCGCTACTCACCCTGCAGTAGATGTAATCCACAAACGTCGCTCGCAAAGGCGCAAGAAAACTCCCACCCGATTAAGGAGAAGGTCGCCCCATCGGCCAAATCCTCTACTCTCGATAAGTCCACCATGCCACAGCACGGCTCGAAGAAGGGTGTAGGAACGACTCCGCGTGGCAACGCTATCTACGAGGGCCCACGGGGAGGTCGTTACCACTACAGCAAGAGCGGTAAGAAGGTATACGAGGAAAAGAAATATTGACGCGGCTACCATATTGAGGTAAGCAGCTGCCCGGCGCTGTGCGCACGACAACAACAAGAGGAAGGTCTGATCATGGGTGATAAATCAAAGTCTGGCAATTCCGCAATCCCAGCCCGTCGAGGTCCACTCCAAAGATTAGGAATTAAGGTGCAGGGCCTTATGCAGGGCGTGGGATCTCCCTCATTGCGAACGACACCACCTCTACCTTCTCCGAGGATCGCGACCAAGATAATTCCTGGTCCCGGACTGAATAAAATTCTTCCACCAGCTGTTGATCCACTACGCCAGGCGGAGATAGCACCCCTCGAAATACATCCCCCCATAACGGGCAATGGTTATCACGCTCCGATCCCCGCATCTCCGCAGCCGGCCATACCACCTCTTGAATCGATTGACGCCAAAGGCCCGATTGAAGGACACCCAAAACCTCCGAAACCACCAGATGATACAATTCCCAAATCAGTTATCGATGTAGTGCTAGAAAAACATCGAAACTATATGAAGCTCTCAAGAGTCAATTGTATTGCCTACTACTCAACCCGCGTTACAGCAGGCCTCTGTTCAGCGCTGTTGCCCTTTGTCGTTGGAAAGGATTCTGGAACGGCTACAGGTCTTGCCATAGCTGTAGCTGTCCTTGTTATCGGAGATTCAGTTTTCAAGCCTAGAGAAAGGTGGCAATTATATTCTAAAGCGACTGATTTACTCGCAATAGAAGAAGCAAAACTAGCCGGATACTATGGCAGTACTAAGAACTTATTCGACGTCCTCGTAGCAACAGAAGCCATGAAATTCGATCGTTTATCTGATCTGAAAGACATCATAGAAATGGGCAAACAGTCAGGGAAGTGATGACTATTTTCTGAGGTAAACGTTAAGACTCTCGATGTCGCGCTCCATCTAGAGAGGCGACACCCACAGCCACCAACCGCCTCGAACATTCAATCATGCCCGCCCGGACCCATCCACTTGCTCACAATTCTCGCTTTCGGTATAGTCATCGACATCAACCATCTCAAGAGGAGTTACACCGTGAACGTTTGGATCAAAAAATTTGACGTCGAAATTCAGCTTAAGAATAACGGAGTCGAACTAGCGGTCTATGACACTGGTGACAAGCACCGCGGGGATCTCGTCGTCACAAAAACTCAGGTAATTTGGTGTGAAGGCAAAACCAGCAGGGCGAACGGAAAATCCCTTAGTTGGAATCAGTTTATCGACGTCATGCGGAAAGCCTAAAACAGCTGTATCCACACAGCGGACACATCGAAATGTTTGAAAGGGGATACTATGCCCCACCGCTTAAAATGTGGGCGAGCGGCGCAGAACGGGGCGAACCGCCTTACCATCGCGGCTCAGAGGCACGAGAAGAAGATTCTCATCCATTTCTGCATGACACCTCGTTGAGCGTATCGGAGCTTGCGCCTGTCATTGCGCTGCAAGTGAATTTGCAATCGGTCTACACCAAGAGTCCATCCGGAAAGCCAGACCGCAGAAATATTTGCGGTTTTAAAACAAGAGCCAACCCGAAACTCCGAACTGGCTCCTTTTGTGAGGGGCACCTGTCGCCTAGAGCTGCTTCATGAACAACATTTTCTTCACGTCGACAAATGTTCCCGCCTGAAGCCGATAGAAGTACACACCGCTAGGAAGGCTTGCGGCATCGAAGCCCACCGATTTATATCCCGCATCCTGGTGCTCATAAACGAGTGTTCCGACTGTTTGACCGAGCGGGCTGTACACTTTCAAGAAGCCTCTAGTATCCCTCGGTAGCTCGCATCTTGCGAAAGCAGTATCTTCCCTAAAATGATGTTCCTGCTTGTAATTGTGCGACGCTAAGATGGCGAAGTGTCAGCACGTGGCCCCAAAGAGTGGGATATTATTTAAGGCTTATGAGACTGTCTTATCGGATTGACCTATTCAACCTAGTGTCTTTAAAGGGCTCGGACCCAGGAAAATGGAGAAAGTTGTATAAGAATCCCAAAGTCCATATATTTTTCTTGATGGGAATAATATTGGTCCAGTCTCGGGGGCTTCCATAACCATAACCATGAACACGGTCGTTTCCAAACTTACAAATTGGCGGAAGAGAAAATCGGCGCGCGGGTTGAACCGCCCGTATGAAGATATTCTGAGAGCTGTAGATTTTATAATTGGCGTGGACCAATTAGTAGCAAACCTGTGTGCAAAACTTAGGGAGTTTGTAGCCGCTCGGTCTGTCCACATTGTCCTCTACGAGCCAATCACAAATAGATATCTGGCCCGGCATGTCTGTCTCGCAGAAACCATGCAGCAAGAGCCTCACGATCAGACGACAGAGGGCTTCAATTTTTCTGGTTCCGCCAATCTAATCAAGTGGTTAAGCATTAACAAACAATTGCTTGATGTGGCGAAAGATCGCGGCGTGCTGACATTTCTTTCCACATCGGAACAAGAGTTATTAAAATCAAATGATATCGCTCTCGTAGTTCCACTATTTGTCGTGAGTAGACTCTCGGGAGTAATGTTCGTTGGAAGAAAGATTTCAGGAAGCACGTTCGATCAAGAAGAGATCGCAGCATTGTCGTTGCTTACGACTCAATGTGCTCTTGCGATCGAGTACGCCTCGATGTATGAATTTCGCGAAGACAAACTAAAATCACTGTTTCACTCTGACAGGCTTTCGACAATCGGGGGGCTTGCTGCTGGGGCTGCGCACGAAATCAGAAATCCCCTCACATCAATAAAGAGTACACTCCAATACCTCCGAAAGGACCTGCCTGAAGACAAGAGACACCTTGCCGATGGAATCACCCAGGAAGTGGACCGGATAAATTGTATAATTCAGGGTTTACTATCTTTCAGCAAATTCTCAGAGCTTCAATTGGAAGAGGTAAACCTAGAGGAGGTTATCAACCAAACGTTAGTTCTGTTGGAACCAGAAATGCGAAGGCATAAGATTACCGTGACGAAAGAGGTGGGCCTGCCCGGCTATCCAATTACTGGCGACAATTCGCAGCTGAAGCAAGTTTTCGTGAATCTTCTCCTAAATTCCATTCAAGCAATGCCGGATGGAGGAACAATCGGAATAAAAATTATAAGGGATGATCAAAAGCGACAGCATCCATTCGGTTCAGAAAGTGTGTGCATTCTGATACGTGATTCTGGACCCGGAATCCCCGCCGCGAGCCTACCCAAAGTATTTGACCCTTTTTACACTACAAAAGTGGATGGAACGGGACTTGGCTTGTCCATTTCTTATGGCATCATCAGTAAACACGGAGGAGAGATCGAGATTTCAAGCACATCGAGCGGGGCGAACTCTGGGACAATTGTTGTCATTCGGCTTCCAAACGCCGTCCCAAAGCGAAACGAGTGAGGGTGATGAGAACATCAAAGGAAAAAGGCAAGATTCTTATCGTCGATGATGAGGAGAAGATCCGATCTATTCTTGCGCTGATACTTAGAGAAGAAGGTTTTGATGTAGAATCAGCAAGGGACGGATTCGATGCGATCGACAAGGCTCGGAGCTTTGCCCCTCACGTCTTAATTGTTGATCTTCAAATGCCCCGCATGGATGGCGTTGAGACGATTAAAAGGATAAGAGAAAGTATTCCAGAAACCATCGCGATAATCCTCACTGCTCACGGAACTATTCAATCAGCGGTCGATGCAATCAGGCAAGGTGCGTATGATTACCTCACCAAACCTTTTGACAACGATCAGATGCTTGCTGTAATCAGCCGTGCCTTTCAGATTTATAGGTTGAAAGAAGAGGTTAACAACTTGAGGAAGGAGTTGCGACGGGATTATAGCGTCAAAGGTATTTTAGGAGAAAGCAAGATCATAGAGGATATTCGGCGGAAGATTTGCCAACTTGCTCAAACTGATGCCACAATCCTTATCGAGGGGGAGAGCGGAACGGGAAAAGAACTCGCAGCGCGGGCAATACATTACGAGAGTAAGCGGAGAAATGACCCATTCATTATTGTCGATTGTACCGCGATCCCGTCCAACTTGATTGAGAGTGAGTTTTTTGGGTATGAAAAGGGTGCTTTTACAGACGCGAGAACACGACAGAGGGGCAAATTTGAGGAAGCACATTCGGGGACAATTTTCCTTGATGAGATTGCAGAGTTGTCACTTGACGCTCAGATAAGACTCCTGCGCGTCCTCCAAGAGAAGGAGTTTACCCGCGTGGGAGGTCTGGTGCCAGTAAAGGTTGATGTGCGAATCATTGCAGCTACAAATCGGAATCTCCAGAAGCAAGTCTCTTTGGCCAGCTTTCGAGAGGATTTGTTCTACAGGTTGAATGTGCTCACGCTGCAAATGCCGTCGCTGCGCGACCACCGGGCAGACATTCCTATTTATGTCGAGTCTCTCCTCAAAAAATATGCCGACGCATTCGGAAAATCCGTCAATAAGATGTCCGCAGAGGTCTTACAAACTCTTCAGCAACTTGAGTGGAAGGGTAATTTTCGCGAGCTCGAAAATGCCATTCAGCGCGCAATATTCAATTCAACCGGATCCTCCTTGGAAATGTCAGATCTCTCTAACTTTCCTCGTGATAGAGCCGGAGATCTCAAAGACTGGAGCACCCTTAGTGCTGATAAAGGGCTGGATTCGTACATACGGGATCTTTCCAGAGATATCGAGCGTCGGATCATAATGCAGACCCTCAAGGAGGTAAATTGGAATCGTAGCGAGGCCGCTCGCCGCTTGAAGATTAGTAGGAAAACGCTTTTCAACAAGATAGTACAATATCACCTCTGAGCTCGAGGTTTTTCTATACTGATTGGGTAACTCTTTTCCCACCTGTGCAAGCGTTTACCCACCCTCTAAGGAATCCCCTTCCCCAACGAACAATTCTCAAGGTTTCTCTTGTTGGCACACTTGTTGAACCTAACGGTGTTTCAATTGGAAGAACAATCCGGAGTCCCGCCTATGCTACGCACATTGGTCAGAAAGGAGATCCTAGAATCTCTGCTAAGCTTCAAATTCCTTGTCGCCACAGTATTGTGCCTCACGCTGATCCCTTTAGGGACCTATGTAAATCTCAAGGAATATGAACAGCGACTAGGAGATTACCAAGAGGCGTTGAGAATCTATCAAGAACGATCAGAAGGGAATCTTGACCTAGGCTTTCAAGCCCTGGGTTACCGTCCTCCATCAATGTTAAGCGTCTTCTCAGTGGGCTTGGAAAACGTCCTTCCTAACAAGGTCGCGACATCTAAGGACGGAAACGTCCGAATGAGTAATGAGCAGGGAATTAACAATCCGCAGTCCTTACTCTTTGGGAAGGTGGATCTGCTATTTAATGTAAGCTATGTAATCTCGCTTCTGGCGTTGCTCCTCACATTTAGCACGATCTCCGGTGAGAAGGAGGATGGAACTTTGAAACTAGTAATGTCGAATCCAGTTGCACGCTGGATGGTTCTTATCGCAAAAATTATCGGCAACTACGTTGTTCTTCTTATCCCCTTCTTTCTTTCAATAGCGGTTTCGCTCATGATACTGGAAACTTCTGGCCTTGTTCACTTTTTCTCGTCAAGCATTTTGTCAACGTTGCTCGTCATAGTCTTTACTACGTTGCTGTTCATTTTTGCAATGTTAAACCTTGGGGTGTTGATCTCGTCGCTCAGCCACCGATCCATCACGTCAATTGTAATTCTCTTTCTTTGCTGGACGCTCTTAGTCCTTTCGGTTCCTCGAATCAGCCCGATGGTGGCGGAAATTCTCTTTCCTGTAAAGTCTCAGCAAGTCATCAATATCCAGAAGTCTCTCTTGAGAGAAGATCTCGGAAAAGCAATGGATGGCGAGCTCGGAGACCTCTATGCCAGTTTAGCTCTCCGGAATGGATTAGACCCCAACAGGATCTTCACTCAGGGGCGGACGGATTCTGAGAATAAACTACTCTCGGATTACGATAGTTCGAAGACCGTAATCGAACATAGGTATGAACAGCGGATTGCGCTAGAAGTAAAGAAGCTAGATGAAGATTATGAGAGCGCGCGGCGAGTGCAATCATTGGTGGCGATGAACCTTTCAAGGCTGTCTCCAGTCAGTTGTTATACATACGTCATGGCTGAGATTTCTTTCACAGGGCCTCTGGAAGCTGAGAACTTTAGAGAGAATGCAACGAGATATCAAGATGAGGTAAAAGAGAACCTTTACGATAAATACATTCTGAAAAAATACATTAGCAAATCTGGTTCCGCAAACAGCATCAGTTATGCAGCGGGTTTCAATCCACAGAAAGCACAGGTACCAAACATGAATTACCGTCGGGTGGGGCTAAGCGAGGCGCTCGATAGGGAATGGGTTGACATTGTCGCAATTCTACTCTACAATCTGGTATTTTTCCTCGCAAGTTATGTGAGTTTTCTGAAGTACGATTTACGATAAATAGATTGCACACCAATCATACACACCTTGGTTTAATCACATAGACAGCATAATGATAAAAGCCAGAGACTTGACCAAACGTTACGAGGATGGTGTTCTCGCCCTTGACCATCTCAACCTACAGATTCATCCCGGGCAGATATACTGTTTGCTGGGTGCTAATGGAGCTGGGAAGACTACAGCTATCAATCTGTTTTTCAACTTTATTGAACCCTCGAGTGGAAGGGCGTCCATAAACGGATTTGATTGCACAAAGAATCCTCTTGAAGCAAAAAGGTACACGGCTTATGTCTCCGAAAATGTAACGCTCTATGGGAACTTTACAGCGCTCCAGAACCTGGAGTTCTTTGCAAAACTTGGGGGCAGGAGCAATTTTACAAAGGATAACTCTAGAATGGTTTTACGCGAGGTTGGTTTAGCTGAAGAATGTTTCAATCACCGAGTTAAGACTTTTTCAAAAGGGATGCGACAGAAACTGGGTCTTGCGATAGCCATTTCAAAGCAAGCCCCGGCTCTTTTGCTTGACGAACCCACATCTGGGCTCGATCCGAAGGCCGGCGCTGATTTCGTCGAACAACTGCTCAAGCTCAGAGCTGAGGGTAAAGCAATTCTGATGTGCACACATGATGTATTTCGGGCGAAACAGATTGCTGATTTGGTAGGAATTATGAAAGAGGGCATTCTCGTGATGGAAAAGACAAAGGATAATCTCAAAGACGAAGACTTAGAAAAACTATATCTAAAATATATGGAGGCAAACTGAGGAACAAAACCAATTACCGCATCAATTGTGTTAACGCGAGTCGAACATGAACAAGCTCTCTCTTTTGCTTTTCTTGGTCATCTGTTCCTGTGTGTCTGTTATTTCTCAGATGTTGTACAATCCCAATGACGAACGATTCAAATCTCTCTATCTTGAAAAAGTGGAGAGTGATTATACACTTCAAAAAGAGGAATTCAACCGACAAAGGACTCTGAATGAAAAGCAGCTGATCTCTCAACGAGAATTCAACGAATCAGAGGCTCGATTTAGAACTGCTCGTATAACCTACCAGCAAGCTATTCTCTCACTCGCATTCGAGCAACCGCACATAATGATAGAAAGTGCCATTAAGTATCAAGGGGCGGATGGGAAAAAGAGGGTAAAGCTCACATTTCGGAATACCACGGGAGGATTCACCGCTGGGAAGAAGATTGACTTGACGGATTTCGAAGGTTTACGAACTGATCAGATATCAAATGTTTACGTCTCTCTTCTAAATGATCAGAAGGGAATCATAAGTCAACCATACGAGGCCAAGATTACTTCGATGCCCTATAATCGTCCGGTTTCAGTAGACTTTCTTCTCCTCCAAGATCTTGATAATGTAACTGTGAAGACTGTTTATGCTGAAACCTCGGAGGAAAAGAAGATCTTACTCCAAAGAGGGACAGGTGCAGCGAATGTGCTTATCACCCCAAAACAATTTTCACAGGAGGCCGATCTTGGTAGTAGCGCAGTCTATGCGCTGACATTTGAACCCTATTCAGTAATGGATCGTGCCTATCGACTCGCAGCTTTGAATTTGCCTCGACAGATAACCTACGATTTCATTGAGGCACAAACGAATGCTCGTATTTCACAAATACAATTTTCACAGGATATCAGCACGCGTAATATTTCGTTAATCATCTATCTTCCTGAGCAATATGACAGTTCATCGTTTGTCATTGACCGACCCGTGGTTTTTTTCGCGGTTGCAATTCCCGAGTCGCAATCGGATGAGTGGGCAAAAGACGACAGGAGATATGCCGTTAACGAGTTACAACGGCTCAACGTGGGCTATGTTCAACTGGAAGTTATTCCCAGGGGAATTGCTCGGCTTGAGATGCGAGCCACAAATTTTTACCACGAATTAAAGCCAGGAGAAAAGGCCGAGGTGAAATTGACGGTGAGCAATGACGGAACGCGCGCATTGAACAAGATCAAGGTGTTTGCAAGCGTTCCTGTAGAGTGGGTTGCTATTACTCCAGAACCAATCGATCTCTTGGCTCCGGGTCGATCCTGGAACGTGTTACTTACCCTAGTCGCGCCTGAAAACGTGAACGTGGGCGATTACGAAGCAACGGTTAAAACTGAGGCCTTCTCAAGTAATAGAAAAATCGAGTCAGAAGGCAAGAAACTTCATTTGCACGTTCTCGCGGCAAGCAATATGTTCATGAAGACCATACTGATCATCCTTCTATGCAGTGGTCTCGTAGGCCTCATTGTATTCGTAATTCGGTTTAGTCGGAGATGACCGGCGTGCTTTGGGTCTTCGAGGCGGACGCATTTGGGGTGCCGTTCACGATTCAAGCGATCCTTCTCGATCTTCCAACTCAGCAGGGGGGAAAGGCCTCATTCGCTTCCAATTTAGACAACCCAGAGTCTAGCTCGTTTGAGCACGATGCTAATTGTTTGGGACACGCCAAATTCTTGCTCATCCCTCCATGGTCGACCTCTTCGCTCCGAATCCCGCAAGGTCTTCGAACCAATACACATCGGTTAACCCTGTTGACAAGAACACGTCGGATGGCCAGTAGCGTCGCAGCTGCAGGTACACGGCCCCGGATTGCTACAGAAACATGTTCCATTAGAGCAATTAGCCTGACAACATTTGTCAGATGCGAAGGCCGGCAATGAATACGATAAGGTAATCACTGTCAACGTGACCGCAAATGCCAATCCGCTGAGGAAAGTTCTCATATTGTTCACCCCCTTTCTATTAAAGCATTATCTTACGTTTGAGCATATGCCCTTGGTCCTTGGACTATTTGGCGTGTCCCGAGAATCATTGTTCCTCCCATGACTCCGCAGCTGGCGATAGCTGCAAATACATGGAACTGTCTCACTCATCTTTGGCCACAAGTACAAAGCGGCTGTCCATGGTCGTCGCAGCTGCAGGTGAACGGTCCATGGTTGTCAAAGTAATATAATCCACTAGTGAAATCGACCTGGTTGCATTTGTCAATTGCTAAGGCAGACATTGAATACGGTAAGGGAATCATGCAATCAACGTCGCCGCGAATACTACTCCACTCAGCATTGTTCTCATTTTGGTCACCCCATTCCCACTAACACTGTGTGCTTATGTTGAAAGATCAAGAATTATTCGATCAATTGATCTGGAGGGAACATCGGCCAAGTTCCTTACTTTCTTTTTGCTGGCGACAATTTCAGGAGTTCGCGGTTGGAGTAATCCAGCACATAGAGGTTGCTCTCAGGATCGACCGCCAGGAAAGCGATTTTCGCGTTAGAGCCTAAATCGATTGGCGAAATCGAAATCTTTCCAAGTAAATCGTCTTTGGCACTCAGTCGATAGATGATGTTTAGGGGTATGAAAAGTAAGTATAAGTACCCATCCTGTCCGGATGTCAAGAAAAAGTCTTTTTGCCCATGAGAAGAATCCGATATGATATCCGAGATTGCAAGTCGAGTTCTGTAGACACTTTTTTTTCCGAGGACATACCTGTCTATGATGCAAGTGTCAGACTTTAAAAAGGCGATGTGAATGTTGTCCTCGTGGTCGGCCACAAAGTGGTATGGAGAATAAAGTTTCTCCCCTTTTGGACCCAAATGGATCAGCCGCTGTCCCAGACTCGCAACGTATTGGCCTTTTTCATTGTACGATCTAAGGAATTGATCCTCGTCCGACGTAGCCACGTAAAGCATATTTTTCGAATCCACGGCAATGTCACCACCTCCGCTCTCAACTGAAAACGAGTGTAACAATTTGAGCTTACGATCTAGGATCTTTATTCTTCTGATTCCGGCCTCCATGGTGAAGATGTTTTCATCGCGACCTACTTGGATCGCATAAGGTATCAAAAATTGATCAGACCTCTGGCCGGCTCCACCGAAAGAGTCCACAAACTTTCCATCCCGGTTGAACTTAATAATTCTGTTATTTCCCGTGTCAAGAATATAAACGTCGCCTTGGGCGTCGACTGCGACTCGTGGCAGATTGAACATTTCATGGGTGGCGCCAAACTTTTTACCAACTCGCCAAATGGCTTCGTACTCAAAGGTCGATGTGCGCCACAATGAAAATTCTCGTGAAGAAACAAATCGGTAATTTGATCCTCTTGCTGCTAAGAGAGCAATAGCCGATGCGCCCACGATGAAAGTCAAGACGATTGTGATTTTGGAGATTGTTTTTGGCAAGGGTGCCTTTTCAGTTCGAATGGGACGTGATTAGCAGGGGGATTTTTGTTAAGAGCGAATTCTCATCGTCATCAAATACTTCAACAAATTTTACTTTTCCCTTCTCGCTTACTACCAGACTAGTAACATTTTTCTTGCGAAATGTGTCAGTAAAGTAGTCACTGATCGCAAAAATTCCGTCCTTGGTTGAATAATTCTTTCCTACAAACCGCTGAGAGGCAAGAAAGCCTACCGTCTCATGAAACTGTGAAGTCGTGCGATGAACAATGATTATTCGTCCACTGTCAGCCAGCTCCCTTGCCAATTGATTTAACGTCCTCACTCGAATGGATTCCTCCCTGCAGAAATTGCAAAAAGGATCGACAAGAGTTATCAAGGCCGGGCGACCGAGGGTGATATCCGTCAGTTTCAGTTCCTTATTTAAAGCAGGGTCGAGAAGCCTGAGCCCGCTTATATCATCGGACAGTTTGATTTGCGCGTCGAGCTCTTCTTTAGGATAAGCGATGGTATTGCGTCCGAGAAAGAATGATTCCAAGATTTGGCGGAGATTGTTTTCGTCCGGCAAGAACGGCATGACCAGGCGCAGCGTATCCGTATTGTCGATCAGAAGTAGGCCGCTTCTATCCGATCTTGCGTTAAGGTATTTATAGACCGTCTTTGACGCGTCGTTGATGATTGGAAAACCAAGATTCAACCTCTTAGTGTAATAGTCAGCGGACTCGCTCCTGTCTGAACAAAGTAGCCCGACAACGTTAAGTCCAAATGGCGTATACTTGTGATAGAGCAAATCAATGTAGGACAGTTCTCTCAGTATGTATTTCCTGCTCGGATCGATAAAAACCAGAAGCAATGGATGTGCCCCATCACTGAGGGCTAGCCCGCACCTATTCATTACCTCGGCTCGGTTTATAAACATTCCATATGAGTAACCACGAAGGTTGTCCCGCTTAGTCTCATCAACGAATATTCTCGAGGCCCCAAACAAGAATAGGATAGCTCCATCAAACAAGAGAATTGAAATGATGACTGTGTAAAAAGTCCTCTTTTTCATAGAAGCCAATAGGAGACTTACTGTCTTTAGAGACGAGGTCATAAGCCGGATGCAAATAGTTTTTCCAATTTGTTTCTGACTATCCGCAAGGATTCATCGATGGGTAAATTGTCGTTCGTGAATACGACCCTTCCCTCATGGTCGACGAGGACAACCTTGGGAAGTTGTTTAACATCATATTTGCCAATCACATCACCGTCATCCATCAATATCGGGAATCTTACGTGTGTGATTGAATAGAACGACTCAATTGCATCAGGAGAGGACCTGCAAATCCCGAATAGAAAGACATCGTCCTCTTTTGCATCTGCCTTGAGGGCAGACCAGTAAGGGGCTTGGTCGATGCATGATGAACATTCGGGTGAGAAGAAGAAGAGGATTATCGCACGACCGCCCGCGCGGCTTAGCTTAATTCTGTCCCCGGTGGCGGTCGGCAGCTCGAAATCGGGTGCAGTAATTCCCTCGATTATTGGCCTACCGCCTTTGAGTTGCTCGTAATAGGCAAGGCGATCACGGAGGATGACAAGCAGTACAAGTGCCCCCAGGAAAACCGAAAGCAACTTTAGCCATCTTGTAAGAATTCCCTGTCCGGAATCCGACTTCATGGAAGTTTAAGTCAAGAGGGGTTAAACCTGAAAGGTACATTTCAATGACTCACAATCAAGATAAAAAATGTGCCTTTTTTTGACACGCAATCTTGGTACAGATTCTTGGTACAGTTTTCCTCAGCCACATGTCATGCAAGAGATTGGGTCGAACTTGTGAAACTGCGATCATAATTATAAGCGTGGCACACTTTTCCTGGACAGCTGCTTGAATCCTATGCCGAACACACGCCTCACCCAACGGTAGAATGAGCGATCATTCGCAAAACCTAGCATTATTCCTATTTCATAGCCGAATCGCTGATCGTCCATCATCGCAATTAGCCGTGCTTTCCTCTTCAGATCGACGTACCTCTTCAACGTTATCCCCTTCAGATTGCGAAAAGTTCGGTCAATATCACCGGGATCAAGCCTGAACATCGTGCTCAGCTGTTTCAAACTAATTGGCCCATCCCAGTTCATTTCGACGTACTTGATAATTTCTTTTCCTTCGTCGATCAGTTTAGTCATAACATCACCCTTGAATGGTCCCGCTCTTACGTGTCCCCCCACAATTGAATAATTTTCTGGTTGGATTGCTCCTCACCCGTTCTTATGGAGTGATAGAGAAAAATTCCGTTATTGATGTCAAACTGTAGAGGTCAACTGCCGTCCGACCTAGTTTACGAGCTCTTCACGGCGTCAGCTGAGCAATGCTACAATTGAGGAGGCGATGAACGATCTTATGCACGTTACGTCGAGTTGGTTAGAATGTCAATGGGATAAAGTACTACATCAGTATGGGGTGAATTACCACCCCACAATGGGTGGTCTACCCTGTCCCAGCGACTTAGGACTATGGCCATTTGTTTCTTAAAGGGATTGTCGGAGACTTGACTTTAGAGGGAAGGTTTCCACTGACCCGGCGCTGGAGTCAACCGCCAACCAGTGAGAGAGTCACCGAGGGATAGTATCCGAAGAGGTCCAAAGGCCGACCACTTGCTATAATCACCCGGACTCCCTATCTTTGCGATAGCTCCACGTACTAAGTGCACCACACAGTCCCGTTCGTCGAGACCCACGTGCCTCTGCTGCGCCTCCCCAGCGAGGCATCGCTCGATAGCGGGACTTTTTATTTAAGTTGGCTTCAGGATTGCTAATCGAAAAGCGTCGCTTGGTTCTGATCCTGGTTCGGTTCTCGGCTTGTTCTTGCGTTCATTTCTGTCTCAACCTCCTCCCTCGGTCTTCCGTACCGGGCCTGAGAGCCCGCGATGATTTCGTCTAAATGCCCGGTTTTCTTCTCTGGTAACGGAAGCGTCGTAGCGCTGAAGGGGTTCGAGGTTGCACCGTCGATCATGAGCTTGAGGTAGACTTGGTAGTTCGGGAGGTTCATAAAATCACTCTCATTGAACACGGGTGAGAATTCCCTGGCCAGAGTTTCCCCATCCTCCGGCCCCACCCGAAAGGCTATGAGCGTTCCTACATTTCCGAAGACCGCGGATCGGATCCGTTCATCCATCTGCGCGGAGTACTGCGTGGCGATCGTCAAGTTCAGGCCGAACTTTCTGGATTCCGAGAGCAAATCTGCAAACGATGTGGTCAAAAAGTTGTGGGCTTCATCGACGTAAGAGTAGAACCCCCTTCGATGACTCTCGGGAACATTTGCACGGCTGAGCGCAGCGGACTGTAGCTGCGTCACCAGCAAGGCACCAAGCACGGCGCAGTTGTCCTCCCCGATCTTCCCCTTCGACAGATTCGCGATCAGAATCTTTCCCTCATCCATTACAGCTCGCATCTCGAACTTCGATTTGTGTTGACCGACGATATTTCTCAGGGGGAGGCTCGTGAGGAATTGACCCACCTTGTTAAGGATGGGAGCGATCGCCTCAGACCTGAAATACGCGGAGTACTTCTCGAACTCGAAGAGCCAGAAGTTCTTTAGCTCCTGCTGAGTCAATCCAGCTATTACCCCCTTTCTAAATTGAACGTCAGTGAGAAGCCGGTGCACATCGAGAAGTGTAGTCGCCGGAATCTCTAACAGCGTCAAAAACGAGTGCCGGAGGATGTGCTCCAGTCGCGGGCCCCAGAACTCGGACCAGATCTTTTTGAATACCGAAATGAGTCCCGAGGCGACGAGGAAACGCTTGTCGGGCTCAACACTTTCGAGTGGGTTGAATGCGATGGGGTAGTCCAGGTCTGCAGGGTTGAAATAGATGACGTCGTCAATCCTTTCCTGCGGGACATAACCTAGCATCGCCTCCGCGAGGTCCCCGTGCGGATCGATCAAAGCAAGTCCATTTCCCTGCTCCATATCGGATATGATCATGTTTCCCAAGAGGCTGCTTTTTCCTGTTCCTGTTTTTCCGACCAAATACATGTGTCCCCGCCTATTCTTTGCTTTGATCCCGAATTTTCTCCTAATGTCCCTCCAGTTCGTGATGGCGAGGGGGGTGATCCGTTCCAAAGCGTTGTTCGTTTCATCCATGATTCAAGTGTAGCCCAAATGTTCTTCCCCTTTGAAGGAGGGAGAAGTTGTCTTGAGAGACAAAAAGACCCGTCTTGTCCTTGCCTTGCGATGGAGAGAGACTGAATGTGCAACACCAAAACATTCTTTCACATCACAAGGAGAAATAAGTCATGTCAACAAAAGCAACTTGTGTCGATGTCAGATTGGCGAATGGCACCCTGCTGCTTACCGCCTGCATCTACGAGAAGGAGGTCGTGCCCGATGAAAAAGGCAGTACGACCTCAACGCACGACACCGTTCCCGAGCGACAAACGGATAGGAAGACCGAGCCCACGGACGGGAGAAATTCGGCCAGGCCATCACCGGACAAGGCCCCGGCCAAGGGCAAGACGGATCAAGCGCTCATGACCGATGCCCAAAAGCGTTTCCTCTTCCGCCTACTCGCAGAGCGCGGGATTGAGGGGGACAAAGCCCAGGACCACCTCAAGAACCTCCTGCACGTGAGCTCGCTGAAACAGGTGACCAAGCTCGAAGCGAGCCGAGCCATCGAAGAGCTCTTGGAAAAGCAGAATGGAGGGGCGGGTCATGATCGACCACCTTTCTAGCTCGCAGATCAACCTGTACCTCCAGTGCGCTCTCAAGTACAAGTACGCTTACATCGACCGTCTGCCGAAACCATTCCGACCATCGGCTCTCGTGTTCGGTGGCGCGCTCCACTCCGCGCTTGCCTGGCTCCACCAGGAGCGGATGAAGGGAAACGGCGTGTCCACCGACAGGCTCTTCAGAATCTTCGAGGCCGACTGGTACAGCCAGACGGTGGACACTGACATCCGCTACAAGGACGGGGAAGAGGAGATGAAGCTCGTGGTCATGGGCAAGGAGATGCTCGGACTGTACTTCCGTCAGCCGGCGGGGAAGATCAAGGGGGCGGAAGTTCCGTTCATAGTTCCCCTCGCAAATCCGGTTACGGGCGAAGACCTTGGCGTCAATCTCGAAGGGTTCTTCGACCTCGTCGAGGTGGGCGATACCATCGTGGAGTTCAAAACTTCGGCGCAGGCCCTGAGCCCGAACGACATCCGCGCCCAGCTGCAACTCACGGCCTACGGGTATGCGTTCGAGCTGCTCTACGGGAGGTCGCCGCGGGCATTCAAGGTGGTAAACTTCGTCAAGAACAAGAAACCGAGGATCGAACTTCTCGACACCTCGAGAGGCAAGTCCCACTACGAAACCTTCCTCTTGATCGCCGAGCAAGTCCTGAGGGGAATTCGTTCGGAGATTTTCTTTCCCCGGCCCGGATTCTGGTGCAAGGACTGCGAATACGCCAACATCTGTCCAATCTGGACGGCTGATGCGGCCCCGGTGACGGCAGCACAGAAAGAGAAAGCGGGGATTGCGCCATGACCATGCTGGACTCTGAGAACAGATCAAGGACTCATGTGCGCATCCCCAGGAGACGGAAGGTGGGCTATCGTAACTACAATTACGAGCCCACCTCTCCTCACCCGCTCATCCGCTTGGGAGGAAAATATCTCGAAGCCTACGGCTTCAGGATCGGTGATGCGATCGAGCTTCAATTTGAGCACGGTCGCATCACGATTACGGTATCATTTAACTCAGAACCATATAATTCAGAAAGGAGAGTTTACGATGGGGCACAATCTCAATGAAGTAAATGGAAAAGCTTCGATGATGTATGTTGGCGAAGTTCCGTGGCACAAGCTCGGGACGAAGCTAGATAAGCCTGCAACCGCTAGAGAGGCTATCGAAGCTGCGGGGCTGGGATTCATGGTGGACAAGATTCCACTCAGGACTCAGACGTCCGAACGTTCGTTGCCGAGGCATTTTGCCACAACACGCACCGATACACAAGATGTCTTGGGTGTAGTGGGCTCGCACTGCGTACCCATCCAGAACCGGGAGGCTTTCACGATGTTCGATGCCTTGGTGGGTGAGGGAGACGCGATCTACCACACCGCAGGTGCCCTGGGCAAGGGCGAGCGGATTTGGATCCTGGCTAAGCTGCCGGACTACATCCGCGTGAACGGAAAGGACATCGTGGAGAAGTTCCTGCTCTTGACCAACTCACACGATGGGAGCGCTGCTGTCCGGGTCAAACTCACACCTATCCGCGTCGTCTGCGAGAATACTCTGGCGATGGCCCTCAGCGGTGCCGAGCAAGAAGTTCATATCCGGCATACCGCACACGGATACGAGACTCTCGCCAGGGCGCAGGAGGTGCTCGGACTTACTAACCAGCTTTACGCCCAGCTCGATCAGATTCTGAATCGCATGGGAAAGAAGCGGCTGGACAGCAATGGTTTGGGTGAATATGTGAAGGCGGTCTACCCGCTCCCCCCGGGAGAGCGCAGCCACGCGCGAACGAGGTCAGTCCGCGACAAGGTACTCGAACTCGTGGAGACAGGGAAAGGCGCTGAGCTGGCCAGGGGAACACTCTGGGGTGCGTACAATGCGGTTACTGAATTCGTTGATCACTGCCGTCAGCCCAATGCGGAGGAATCCGCGCGGTTGGAGTCAATGTGGTTCGGTTCAGGTGAAAAGATCAAAAAGCAAGCATTCAAAATAGCCCACGGAATGCTGAATTGAAAAAAGGGATGGCGGACTAAGAGGTTTGCCTTTCGGAGTAAAATGACAATCCAGCCACCGGTGTGGTGCGGGTAAGAGCATTCTTCTCACCTGCACCGGGAGGCCACCGGTGGGCTGGTTTACAAGGGATGAGCACGGAAGAATTCTTGCAGAGTTCGACACAAACATGACCTAAAATAACAAAGCCTGGTCCTGAATAGTCGGGAGCAGGCTTTTTCATGGATGATGGTCGCCGGCAAGCACCATAGGTTCCTACTTGCGTCTTGCGACCCTATTCTCTATAATTAACCGCAGATGAGTGTGAAACTCAAGAGGGTTCAGGCCGAATGAATAATCTATGAGAAAAGAAGGGTTGAAAGCGGTGGACTTTTTTTGTTCCGGAGGCGGTATGACCTGCGGCCTGAAACAGGCCGGTGTACAAGTTATTGCTGGTATCGATAATGATGTATCCTGCAAGGAAACGTATGAGACCAACAACCCTGGTTCTCGATTCATCCTCGCCGACGTGTTTGATCTAAAAGAGATTGATCTGAAAAAGATGCTGGACTTAAAACGGAACGACGACGCGCTGATTCTTGTCGGTTGCAGTCCTTGCCAATACTGGTCGATCATAAGGACGGACAAGACGAGATCGAAGAAATCAAAAAATCTACTTATCGAATTCAAAAGATTCGTCGATTATTTTAACCCAGGCTACGTTCTGGTGGAAAACGTGCCGGGAATCCTCGGCCAGAAAACGGAGAGTGGACTAGATCGATTTATTACCGATCTGGAAAACAGGTCTTACCGCGTCCACTTTGGGATTGTGAACATGAACGAGTACGGGATCCCGCAATCGAGGCGGAGGTTTTCGCTGCTCGCTACGCGACTGCATAATGAACCAATCTTTCCAAGTCCTGATGCAAGGCGCAGGCCGACGTTAAGAGAATTCATCGGTGAGGACAACGGTTTTAGGAAAATCGGCCCAGGGCATCGCGATCTAACGCCGTTAAATCATTCGACTGCGCAGCTCAGCGAGAAAAACGTGCGGCGGCTGAGCAAAACGCGGCAGGACGGTGGTTCGCGGTCGGACTGGGCTCAGGAAAAGGAGTTAAAGCGCCTTCGGTACAGAGGCAATGCTTTTCCGGACAACTACGGCAGGATGAGCTGGAATAAACCAGCACCGACTATCACCACGAGATTTCACAGCATTTCGAATGGAAGATTCGCCCATCCGGTGCAAAACAGGGGCTTGTCGATCCGGGAGGGGGCAGTAATTCAGACATTTCCGAGGGACTATATCTTTCCGCGCGAAAATATAGGGGTGGCAGCCAGAATCATAGGCAACGCTGTGCCTCCTCTTTTTGCCCGTCGATTGGGCAAAACCATCATTGCGGCACATGATCATCGCCGAATATGAAGGAAGAAATCAAAATCGGGCCTGACCTTCCCCCCGTACCTGGTGACGGAGCCGTGAATTCGGAACAGGGGCGACTGCAGATGACCTTCGACCCCATGACGATAGAACATCTTGGGGTTCGTATGTACTCCACCCTGCCGCCTGTGTTGGCGGAATTGATCGCTAATGCGTACGATGCCGATGCAGGAAATGTTGAAATCATTCTTAAGGACCAGGAGGCGGTAAAAGAAATCTCAGTCAGCGATGACGGCGATGGGATGACATTCGATGAGCTGAACACGAAGTTCCTAAGGATCGGTCGGAACCGGAGAGAGGAGGACGGGGATCGTCCGACAACCAAGGGCAGGAAAACCATGGGTAAGAAGGGTCTTGGGAAGCTCGCGTTCTTCGGAATTGCACATGAAATTGAGATTTCCACGAAAAAGGATGGCAAGGAAAACAAATTCCTGATGAAATGGGAGGACATCAAATCTTCGTCCGGAGCCGAATACATGCCGGGGATCATCATGAAGGACGTTCCCTGTTCTGACGTCGATCACGGAACGAAGTTGATACTCAGGAATATACAAAGAGAAAGCGATTTTTCGCCGGGCGATTTAGCGAACAGCTTATCAAAAATTTTTATCGTGGATCCTGATTTCATCGTTACAATTCAGCACAATGCAGGAATGCCCCTTAGGCTCGATAACGAGAGGAAATATACCGGCCTGGATAAACAAATCGAGTGGAATATTCCCGCAGATGTCCATTTCGATTCCACATACGAGAAGAAAGACCAAGTTATCGGTAAACTCATCGCCACGAAGAGACCAATTTCTCCCAGAACGAACATGCGCGGAGTGACCTTGTTCTCAAGGAAGAAGCTTGTAAATGCGCCAGAGTATTTTTCCGATAGCACGTCGAGTCATTTTTTCTCGTACTTGACGGGTTGGTTGGCGGTCGATTTCATAGACGAACTTCCCAACGACGTAATTGCAACAAACAGACAATCCCTCAATTGGGGTGATCCAGAGATGGCGAAGCTGCGAACCTATCTCCGGTCGCTGCTCAACTGGCTCGAGCAGGACTGGCGTGAAAAAAGAGCCGCGGCGAGGGAGATCGAACTTGCGCAGAAGACGGGCATAAACGTCCCCGAATGGTTCAGCAAGTTGCCGGAAGATATCAAGAGATTGGCGGCGCCGATTCTGCAGGCGATTGTTAAGGACTCGGAACTGCCCGAGGAGACGATGAATGCCGCCGCAAGAAGCTTCCACGAAATCGTACCAGAGTATCCAAAATATCACTGGAGATATTTGCACCCTGAGGTCCGGCGAGTATCCAAACAATACTACGAAAACCGAGATTACTACACTGCTTTCCTGGAAGCTGCAAAACATTACATCAATGCCGTAAGGGCGAGATCGGGCTCAAGCGTTTCGGATGAACGAAACATGATGGAAAACGTGTTTCAGGCCGGAGCACCGAAACTTTCTGTTACCGAAGGATTCAGGAAGCCTGACGGGTCTGATTTTCACCCAAACACGATTCAGAACATAAAGGAGGGTCACAGGATGTTTTCCGTCGGCGTGGTTGTCGGAGGCAGGCATGTTGTCGCTCACGAGGAGCTCGCCGATCTCAGGGAATCGGGTCTTTTTCGGGAAGAGGACTGTTTGGACGCACTGAGTCTGCTTTCCCACCTCTTTTATCGATTGGACAACTCACGGCCGATACCCTGAGGGTGATTGACGATGACTGACATTTTCACCCCCGAGGAGCGAAGCAGGATCATGTCGCTGATCAAGTCAAAAGATACGGCTCCAGAGAAAGAAGTCTTCAGGTATCTTCGCAGGGAGGGAATTCGATTTCGGCGACACCACGAGTCCATCGTTGGCAAACCCGACATCTCAATTCCGGCTGAGAGAAAAGCGGTTTTCGTGGACGGTGATTTTTGGCACGGCTGGAGGTTTCCGCGATGGAGGAACAAGCTTCCCAGTGATTTCTGGAAAGAAAAGATTTCCGCCAACATTCGGCGCGATAAAAGAAATTTCGCTAAACTGCGGCGTCAGGGCTGGAAGGTATTGAGAGTATGGGATCATCAGCTTTCCACCCGGGAGAAGAGAAACAAGACGCTGAGGCGAATCCAAGATTTCCTTACCTAGCGGATTGAATTTCAGACTGGAGGACAGGTACTATTTGCACCTTTCTCGGTGACTCCGCGTTTTCACCTGACGCTGAGGTCAACCCATTGGTACCCCCTTAACGGTAGTCCGCCATCAGACCGGGAGACTTCGCTTGACGGGAGTCCCCTTCAAAATCGATCGGCTATGAATCAACGTCGTAACTACGGGGACGAACGTCAGACTTTTTTCTGCGCCCATTGCGGCAGGTGGCCCGGAACAGCCGATCATGTTCCGTCGAAGGTCTTCCTCGACGAGCCCTATCCTCCGAACCTGCCAGTGGTAGGCGCTTGCCAATCCTGCAATGAGGGCTTATCGTTGGACGAGGAGTCTGTCGCGTGTCTTGTGGAATACGAAAGCACCGGAGCGGGCCGCGTCGAAAACATCAAGCGCGAGAAAATCAAGCACATTTTCCAGAGGAAGCCACACCTGGCCGCAAGAGTCAGGAAAGACAGGAACACGTTAACGGATCCGATATTGGAGGAGGAGGGTGTTAGATTACGCAGGGTGATAACGAAGTTGGCGCGCGGGCACGCCCTGTTTGAGTTGAATGAAGCCCAACTCGACGAACCAACGTTTGTTAGAATTGGCTTTCTGGGACGTATAAAAGATTCTGACTTGGCGGGTTTCGAACGGCCGCGTTCATTGTCCGTGTTTCCCGAGGTTGGAAGTCGTGCGATGCAGAGACTTGTGTTGTTTGCAGGGCACTCGATTCTGGAAGCGAGATGGATTGTCCTGCAGCCGCAGAGATACCGGTATTTGGCCTTCGTCGACGAACAGGTTGTTGTAAGGATGGTAATGAGTGAGTTCCCCGCTTGCGAGGTCAGATGGTCATCATCTTGACTCGAAGCAGTTCAGAGTCATGCGAGGCTATCCTTGCCTCCCAGGATCGGATGAATCTCTCGTGGCGACCGTTATTCCGCAGGGAACAAGAACGGTTACAATCCGAATCAAGCGAATGAAAATACCTTTCCGATTTCATCCCCGGGTGTTTGCATCCTTGGGGCCCGAGTTGGTGACGAATGACATAGTAGCGATCATCGAGCTCGTAAAGAATTCGTACGACGCGATGGCGAAGAGAGTGGATGTTCGTTTCGGTGAGGATAAAAAGACGAAAATGAAGTTCATAGAGATAGAAGATGATGGCGCTGGTATGAGTCAGGCAATCATAAGGGATGTCTGGTGCGTCGTCGCTACCCCCTACCGGCTCGAAAAACCAGTTGGCAAACGGGGCAGAATGAGTCGGCGTGCATCGGGTGAGAAGGGTCTCGGACGCCTGGCGACCGCGAGAATAGGGAAGCGGTTGAAACTTCTCACAAAGATGAAGACGGGTCCTTGCTGGAAGGTCGAACTCTCTTGGTCGAGGTTGGCCGCAGCTCGAAGCTTGCGGGCATGCCGCGTGGATCTTGAAAGATACCAAGGCGAGGATGCCCTAGGTGGCACCGGCACGAGAATAATAATTTCAGATCTCGATAGCGCATGGGACGCTACACGAACGAACGAATTGAGCGAGCAATTGTCCCGTCTGATCTCGCCGTTTTCGGAAGTCGAAGACTTTAGGATTTGGCTGAAACATCCTGGAGATGAGGAGGCGGAACCGATCGAGATCAAGCCGCCGGAATTTCTTTCAAAACCGCCGTACTCGTTGGTCGGTTCGGTGGACCGAGAAGGCAATCTTACCGCCAAATATAGGTATACTCCTGATAAGGTGGAACGGACCGCACCGATAAACGAAAAGATTTGGCAGGAAACCGCTGACCAATCCAATTCATCTGCGGCCACGAAGGCGACACCGAGTTGCGGGCCCTTTGATTTTGAGATTCGCGCATGGAATATCGACAGCGATTCAATCGAAAATCTCTCGAAGAGGTACAAACTCAATCGGTCAAACATTCGCAAGGATATCAAGAATTACCGGGGTATCTCACTCTACCGAGACCAAATCCTCGTCCTCCCAAAATCAGAGGCAGCTCGTGATTGGTTAGGTCTCGATCTGCGGCGTGTCAGCAGGGTTGGAATCCGTCTTAGTACAAGTCAGTTAGTCGGTTATGTAGCAATCCAGGCTGAACACAATTATCAGATCCGAGATACGAGCGACCGCGAGAGGTTGGAGGATAACCGGGCATCTCGTGATTTCGTGGCTCTTCTGAGACAGGTGGTTGGAATTCTCGAGGACGAAAGGAGTAAGGATCGGCAGGATTCGAAGAAGCAAGATCAACCATTCCAAGATTTGTTTACCAGCCTCTCGGCCAAGGGGCTCATCGAAGACATTAACGCCCGCGTCAGGGGTGGGGCAGGAGCAAGTGAGATTGTCCCACTTGTCGAGCAATTTGGCGAGCAGGTTCAAGAAACGGTCGATAAGATCGAACGTCGACTTGTCTATTACAGTCGGCTGGCAAGCTTGGGTGTTCTCGCTGGAATGCTTGTGCATGAGGTCCGGAACCAAACGCTGACAATTGGAAGGCTGGCTCGGGCAGTTAAGAAGCTGATTGACGCAGGCGACTTGTCTTCAAAAGGAATTCAGGGTGATTTACAGTTGGCCGAGAAAGGTATCCGTTCTCTCGAAAGACTTGCGGATAGACTGGCCCCCCTCTCCAGCAGAAGCTTGACCACCCGTCGGAGGGATTCCATTCTGGAGGATATCATTCGGGACTGCATTTCAATGAGGGAGAACGAAATCGATAAGAAGAAGGTTTCCGTCAAACTTCCTTCAACGGAAACCGCCGTTTCGGTCGATCCAGGTGATCTCATTGCGGTCATTCTTAATTTGCTTGACAACGCGCTTTACTGGATTTCCTCCGTGGGCGAGCGTGGCAGGAGTATTCGCATTCGGGTTACCAACCGTCCAGAGATTTCGAGGGTGTACGTGCAGATAGATGACTCGGGTCCAGGAATACGCAGAGGTGACGAAGAGCGAATCTTTCTGCCAGGGGTAACCCGAAAACCCGATGGTTTGGGTATGGGATTAACGGTCGCCTCAGAATTAGTTTCTCAATATGGAGGGAGAATGCGGCTCATTGTACCTGGGTATTTGGAGGGGGCAAGTTTTGGCTTTGACCTGCCCCTTCTAGGAGCAAAAAAATGACTCCGGAGATCGAATCGGTACCCGTCCTGAATGTCTTGATTATCGAGGACAAAGACGGACCGGCGAAGGCATTAGCCAGGACAATAAACGAAACGGTCCCCAATTCCAAGACAACTATAATCAGGAACTTTCAGCGAGCATTGAAATTGCTGGACTCTCCACACCCATTTCACGCCGTCGTACTTGATCTTTACGATGGAGATACTGGCGAGGCCGACGCTAAAATCGGTGAGGAGATCTGGAAACGCATCTGGCAGACGAAGCTCATCCCGGTTATCATACATACAGGATATGATCCAGAACTGTCCCCTTCAATTCCAGTCAATAATCCTTTCATCAAATGTTTCTCCAAGAAAGCGGGAAGTGATAAAGAAGTGGCTGATATGTTGGTAGCTACTCGACCCCATATACTTGCCCTGGGTAATGTTGAACATGAATTTGATCTAGCGATTAATAGCGTCATCGCCGAAACATCTCCTCTCATCTGGCAAATGACGGAATCCGATCAAGAACACAGGAAGGATTTGTTGGTACGGAGCGCGAGAAGAAGACTCGCGGCCTCGATGGATCTGAAGACGATTTCCACGGACGAGCCCTTGCAGAGTTGGGAACAATACATTTACCCACCCATTGAGGAATCACTCTTGTTAGGCGATCTCCTGGTCCTCACTGGTGGGAAGGGGAATGATCCCGAGTCCTATCGCCTCGTACTTACCCCGTCCTGTGACTTGCAGATGAACAAAGGTAAATGCAAGACAACGGAGGTATTGGTGGCAAAGTGTGCCAGAATTAATAAATTCATCGAGATCGTCCGATTTCAATCTCAAAGCGGCGGCTTGGAAAAACAATTGCCCAGATTCTTGAATGAACCACATCTTGGAGGACACGTCCCCCTACCTGAGTACGGATCCCTGCTGCCTTGCATGGCAGCGAACCTTCGAAAACTCGAACTCATACCGATCTCTGATATCGATCCCCGTTCGGTCGCGGGCAAGAAATTCAGGAGGATTGCTTCCATAGACAGCCCCTTCAGGGAACAAATAGCTTGGGCCTATCTTTCTATTACCGGGAGACCCGGGGTCCCCGAAAGGGATCAGGAGAAGTGGGCCACTCAAATCATTAGCTCGCTTGGAAGGCCCGCAACGATCAATACTTCCGAGGCTGTTAGCAAAGAAGATCAAGGTGAGAAGGTACCTGTGCCTGCATCGACTGAGGTGGGGCAAACAAATAAGGTCACCGTGGGTCCCGGCGAACGACTGAAGAAGGTCTCGTCCAAGAAACAATCCGCGGGACAGTCCAGGAAATCTCGAGGAAAGTGATTGGGATCGAGTTTTTCGACCGTCTCGGCATGCCTACTTGAGACTTGTTGAGTGCCGGGGCCTGTAGTTGCCCCTGGAGGCGCGGAGGCCATGCATGACTCACTCAGGGCCGTCTAGCCTAGTATGATTGGCTTTCGACCTTACACCCATCGATAGCGATCAACGGTTTTGACGGAAGACGGAAATTTCTTCGAGGTGTGTGGCGCCCCACTCGAGACGGCTCGCGCTTGAGAGTTGCTTACGCCTACGACAAGAAGGGGTCTGTTGACCCCTTCTTTTTGTCCCTTCTTACCTTCCCACGTGTTGCCCACCGGTTGCCCGCGAGATAATCAGGGCCTCAAATTCCTTAAGGAATTTAACGAGACTTAAGAGTGCTCCATGCGCTCACCTCCGATCGAGTTATGCGCTAAGTGTAGCACCGAATCAGACTTTTTGAGGCACGATTTCTCCACTCGTTAAAGCAACCTTCACCATCTCTAAGAAACCCTCTAGTCTAGCCATATTTTCAGGCTCGAACTTTTTGGTGTTGCCCACCTGTTGCCCATGGGAAGGGGGCAACATCGAGATTCTGGCTACTTGTGCCTAACTGTGAGACAATATCATTTGCTTAGCCTTAATCCCAATTGACCACGACCGGGTTTAGATTGCAATGTTTGATTTGGTGGGTTCGATACTTCGGCAAATATTGCGTAACATGAGGTATGCTTTGTAACCTTGTATTTCCTAATGATGAGCTTTGAACTTTATGCCCAGCGGGGAGGAAGTAGAATTAGAAGCCGCGATAGCAAGAGTCCTTCAGTCGACAAGCCGAAAGAAACTTATTGTCGCAGGACCGGGGACCGGTAAGACGGCCCTGTTTCGGCGCCTGCTCGCCTCGTCTCCCGGGGATAACGAGAGCCGACTTGTGCTGACCTTTATCAATAACCTCAAGGAGGACTTGGCAGAGGACCTCTCGGCCCTCGCCCACGTATTCACCCTTCATGGATATTGCCAATCACTCTTGTATCGACACGCAGACATACGTCAAGGCCTCAGTTCATCATTTCGTTGTTTTCCTCGCCTGGCCTCTCTTATAGAGTCAGACTGGAAATTCTTGCGTACTGGAGCTCTTCCCCAGTTTGTAAAATCCATGCGGAATCTGAGCGAGAACCCAGACTTGGAATTCTACCTTGTGCGGGGTAACTACTATGACGCCGTCGACTTTGACGACAGCGTCTACAGGGTCTATGTCGGCCTCCGAGGAACGCCAGAAAGCGCCGATAGGTATGATTTGATACTGATCGACGAATACCAAGATTTCAACCGCATGGAGGCCGGAATCATAGAACTACTTGCCGACCGGAGTCCAATAGTAATTGCGGGAGACGACGATCAGGCGCTTTACAGCCAACTCAGGGGATCGAGTTGGGAATTCATTCGCTCACTGTATCGCGGCGAAGAGTACGAACGATTTGAGCTCCCTTTTTGCATGCGCTGTCCTGAAGTAATCGTAGGTGCAGTGAATGACGTTATTGGGAGGGCTAGACAGCTTAAAAAGCTCGAAGGAAGAATCGATAAACCCTACAAGCATTTTGCTCCCGTAAAGGGGGAAGACAGCAAGCAGTATCCGACTATCGCCCTGGTCGCAACAACAGTTCAGCGCGGAAACGCCAACTACTTCGGCCGTTATATTGTTCAGGCGATCGAGCGGATCCCGGAGAATGAATTTAAAGAGGCCGCGAGCAAAGGTGATCCTGCACTCCTCATCATTGCGTCCCAGCCATACCGCGATCAAGTCGTTGAGCACTTAACAAGGGTCGGTTATCCTATCGACACTAAACGAGATGCTCGCCTAACCGTTGAACGCTCGAGTGGATTAGAATTGCTCAGAGAAAACCCTAGATCGAATCTCGGATGGAGAGTAATCCTTGAGTTTGAACAAGTAGATTTTGCACGCTCTGTCGTGCGTAGCGCGGCTGAGAAATCCCTCCCCCTAGTAGGTGTGATCCCCCAGGACTTTCAGCAGAAAATCTTAGGAGAAGTGGCAGGTTTGAAAGTCGTAGCTGAAGAACCTGCCCAAGCCGCTGAACAGTCGGGTCGCGGGAAGGGTGTCTTCATTAAAGTGACCTCGTTCGAGGGTGCAAAAGGTTTGTCTGCCCAGCACGTCTTCATTGTGGGCCTGCACGAAGGTGAACTACCAAGAGACTCGCGGAACATTCAAGATATTGAAATTTGCCGCTTTCTCGTCGGTCTGACACGCACGAGAAAAAGATGCAATCTATTACACACAAGACGGTTCGCAGATCAATTTCGAAGGCCATCCCTCTTCTTGTCTTGGATCAGGCGGGAAAGGTATGAGTTGATCGAGATCGACGCCCAATATTGGAGATCTAGCTTAAAGGCCCAGCCAAGGTCCGGAAGTCTATAGCGTGTAAGTAACCCCCACTGGAGATGTGTCAAGAGATATCGATCATGATGCATGGTTTGAAATTATCAAAAGAATTATTACTATAGCCCATTCGATTGGCATGAACAACGGTCAAAAAATAACAACGCAGTATTGCGTCATTACAGAACCGTTATACCTAGCAGTCCATTGTGTTGTAGAAGGGTAAGTCCACCTGAGCCTCCTAGCTTTTTACTAGAATGAAGGAACGACGTGGGAGCAAGAAGGCATTCTTTCCTAGAAAAAGTATCTTGGGTTGCAGGGGTAGTTGTGGCAATTTTTGCTGTGCTGGTTTATTTCTTGCCATCCAAGGAACACGATTCGCCCTCTGTGATTTCACAGAAAGCCGGTGATAACAGTACTGAGGTCGGCTCAGTTCAGGGAGATGTCACAATAAACAACCAAGTTCTTCAACCGAGGGACATCCCCCTAAAAAGTTCCGGTGACACTGCACGGGCGGAGCTTCAACAACTGGGTGTAGGCTGGAGCTCTGAGTCATTCGTTGGTGCCGTAGTGGATGGTGACCTGCGAAGCGTGGAATTGTTCTTGGACGGCGGGATGAATCCAGAACTCAATTACAAAGGAGCGAGTGTTGTCGTATACTCCTTGCAGCCGGCGGCAGCGAGGAGAGTTGAAGTACTTAAGTCCTTCATAAAGCATGGGTTCAATCCCAACATGAACTTGTTGGACACTAGAATTATGCCGACTTACGGCAGCATCCCACCTCACTTCGACCCCAAACTAACCCCAGAGGGATATGGAGCTTGGAACAAGACATTTGTTGGGCCAGCGGACCTATGGATAGTAATCAGAGCATCTTATGCAGGTCCAGCCCCAGGTGATTTCGATTTGTTGCGGCTTCTTGCAAATTGCGGTGCTACATTTAAAGTATCACTAGCTTTTCTGAAGTCATTTGAGTCGATTTATGGTGATACCAAGGTCTATTGGGATGTTAGAAACCAAGTTGAGTTGCTCACCAGAGTGGCAGTTACGCAACGACCGAAACATTAGAAGGGCACTAAGTGGCTTAACTGCTTGCGCATATAGTAACCACGACGCTTATTTATTTGGTGGAGTCGAGAACATGATATGACGTGATGAAAAGTATTCGCTCAACGCCGCACCCATTCCTGCCAAAAAAGAAAAAGCGATGAGCAGCGGCACATAACTTTCCGCTACGGACTTCAAATGTACCTTTCAGTAAACGAGCAGCTATAACGGGCACCCTTTTTGCCTTATTCTGGGCGATTTTCCAACTGCATCTAAGAGCTATTTTATGCAGCGGGAATAGACTATCTCTTTTTGCTTATATATCCGCAACATGGACGAGCTGGCGAAGCTCAGTGACCCCTTCAACACCATAGAAGGGGTGCGTGAGGGAGCTGCTGCTCTGGAGATGCGCAGCATCGACGCGGCCTCCAGTGGGGTCAGGAGTTGTGGTAAGTTATGCATTGATTTCTGTGGGGTATCCGGCATGGCATGATTGGCTTACTGGTCCTGCTATCATCGTAGACGACTAAGAGATTTGACGGAAGTGGGAAATTGTTCCGGGGTGAGTTGATTGGGAATCAAAAGAAGGGGTCTGTTGACCCCTTCTTTTTGTCCCTTCTTACCTTCCCACGTGTTGCCCACCGGTTGCCCGCGAGATAATCAGGGACTCAAATTCCTTAAGGAATTTAACGAGACTTAAGTGTGCTCCATGCGCTCACCCCCGATCGAGTTATGCGCTAGGTGTAGCACCGAATCAGACTTTTTGAGGCACGATTTCTCCACTCGTTAAAGCAACCTTCACCATCTCTAAGAAACCGTCTAGTCTAGCCATTTTTTCACACTGAGCCTTTTTGGTGTTGCCCATCTGTTGCCCACGAGAACAGGGCAACAGCGACATTCCGGTGGATCCCGCCTACTGCTGAGACAGTCGGGTTTCCTGTAACCTGCATTTTATTGACAGCAATGGGCGTGAGAATTCTCGAGTCATTGCTGGATTTAATCCTGTCCCAAAAAATAGCTTGACAACAATCCATACGTACTGTATATTACTGTATGGAGATGAAAAATGACCTCACGAACATCGAGCTCCAGGCCCTGAAGCACATCAGGAATTTCCTGATGCACAGCGGTGGAACGCCTTCTGTCCGAGAACTTAGGGATGCGCTTGGTTACAAATCCCCTCGGTCAGCGGCTGTGATCATCGACGGGCTGATTAATAAGGGATATCTGGAACGAAAGAGAACTGGGGCGCTTCGACTTCTTAAGCTTCCTCCCGAGCAGGAGCACCATGCGCAGACGGTGGACATCCCTCTTGTGGGGCAAGCAGCAGCCGGACTGCCCATCTTGGCCGAGGAAAACATCGAAGCCTATCTCCCTACCTCGGTTCGTCTCGCCTGTCCTCCTCACCGCTATTTCTTTCTGAGGGTTGTGGGGGATTCAATGAACAAGGCCGGAATCAATAATGGAGATTTGGCCCTCGTGCGACAACAGGCCGTTGCCCAGGATGGTGATAGAGTTGTGGCCCTAATCGACGACAGTGCGACCATCAAGGAGTTTCATCGCGTACCGGGTGCAGTACTCCTCAAACCACGGTCAACCAACGAGAAGCATAAACCCATAATCCTTACCGAAGATTTTCAGATCCAGGGAATCGTGACAGCAAGTATACCGAAAATGTGAATCAAAGTGCAGTGTTAATTATCTTAATCGACCGACGGTCTAAACAACCGAAAGTCGGAGAAAGGAAAAATCGTTATGTCGAAAGATCACTTAATCGAGGTCCAGGTCCACTATATCGCGGCGGGGAAACCGTTTAAAAAAGATGCCGAGCCTACGGAGACGGTGGGCCAACTTAAGGCAGAGGCGCTTAAAGCGTTCGGATTGATTGAAGACGCAACTAAGACGTTCAAGCTCTTTCATCGAAAGAATGAGTTACAGAACATGGGCCAGACGCTTGGCGAGGCTGCGGCTGGAAAGAAAGAGTTAAAGATCGACCTTGAAGAAGTTATTGTTCAGGGGTAATGGCGGATGAACTTTCAGAACTGAATTTTGAGCAGGACCTAAGGGAGATCCTCGCTGTTCAGGATCCTCATCGCTGGAAAATTCAGAACCTCGGGGGGCTTCAAGTACTAGTTACCACCTCGTCCGAAAAAGCCCCCGAGGAGGTATTTATCGCCCGGCTTTCGTGGGAGCGATATCCGGACGAGCCCCCATCTTTGAAATTCCAAGATGCCGTGACCGGTTCTCTTAAGACCCCCACAGCTTGGCCTGAATTACGCGGATTTCGCCCCGGTAGCCTCGATGCCTGCGTGAATTGGACCAAGGAAGGATTTGCGCTGCACCCTGAATGGAGGAACGACCCTGACAAGAAATGGAATCCGGTTGGCAACCCTCTTCTACGCGTCATTAAGACTCTGCAAAATGAACTCGATGTTTATTTCCTGAGAAGATCCCAGTGAAATCAATGTACTATCCTGAAATCAACAAATGGATAATTCCAATTTCGGCAGTCCGCGTCTCATTGGACGAACTGGCGCACGATGGCAATCACGGTAACGAAGGAATTTGCCTGTGGCTTGGCAATCGCGGAGAAGAGGGCCTTGCCATCGTGTCACACTGCGTCCTGCTGCGCGGCGAATATATTAAGAAGAGTCCAATGAATATTACTATTCAACCTGAGTTGCTCCGGGAAGTCCACGAAAAAGCGCAAGAGCACGACCTGACGCTCCTCGGGCAGATACACTCTCACGCGATCATCGCTGGTGTGGATTTGTCATGGGTCGATAAGAAGTATGGCGTTTCGGCCCCTGGCTACCTCTCCGTTGTCGCTCCGGGTTATGCATTAACACCCGGCACAACTCTGATGGAATGTGGTATCCATGTATTCATGCCAAGGAAGGGCTACGTCAGGCTCTCGGACGGAGAAGTCAGAAACCGAGTTCTTCTTGAGAAGAGCGCTACCTGTTCAACCTTCACCATCGGATGACTACTACACCGCCATCTCTGAGCCGGCCACTGGCAACGGCCGAATCCCTGGGTGACAAGGCGCCGGATGCAAAACACTTCTTGGAAAGGAAGGTTTTGTTCACCGGAGATTCTCCCGTCCTAGCTGCCAAGAACGGGCAGGATTGTTTTTTAGATAGCCTGCTCTTGTTGTCTAGAATTGTACCCGTCCTATTCGTCTATCTGCCCGCCTCCCCATTTAAGGATGCAGCTGCGCGGCTCATTAAAGAATTGGACCTCCCGCGCAAGATTGAATTTGTCAGTAATGCAGATTACGAAGACTACGACGTGATTCTTTGCGTTGGCTCAACTGTAAGAGGCGATTTACCATGGGTAACCGTAAACTCGAATGGCTGGATGGTCCGGGTAACTTCTGGGGGAGAAGCCCTTTCGCCAGATTGCAGGCAAGTAAACCCGATAGGGTCGTTGGCTGCAGCATCCTTGGGTGTGAGTGAGGTATTCAAACTGCTCATCTCTGCAAAAGCCGAGCGTGCGCCAAAGATCAGGAACTTAAGTTTTTCGTTTCATACTTACACTGTCACGGATGACCCGGGGCCAGAAATCCCTTCTGGTATTCCCTTGGACCTTCTTATGGTCGGGGTAGGGGCAATAGGCCACGGCGTCATCCAGCTACTGCGCTCTTTACCTGTTTCCGGCTCCATGCTTGTGATTGATGAGCAGGATTTCGCAGAAGAGAATATTGGCACGTGTCTATTGATAGGATCCGCCGACATCGGTAAGCCAAAAGCCTTATTCGCACGGGACGCCCTGAATGGAAAACTAAAATCAGTTGCGTTTCGACAATCGATCAAAGAGTTCATTCCGAGATTTGGGGCAGAGTTTCCCTACCCCCGTCTAGTAGTTAACGGGCTCGACAATGTTGAATCCCGGCGTACCGTACAAGGTTTATGGCCCGACCTAGTAATTGATGGCGCGATAAGCGAATTCGCCTGTGAGGTAACACTTCACCCCTGGGGCAAAGATTTGTCTTGTTTGATGTGCGATTTTGAGGAACCGTCGATCAGGGCGGAAGAAGTACAAAGTAGATTGACAGGTTTGAGTGAAAGTAGGCTGGCTGAACCTGATTCGGTTGTTTTAGAAGAAGACGTTTCTCTTGCTCCCATCGAGAAACGGCCTTGGTTACGGTCACAAGTTGGAAAGAAGATTTGTTCTGTTATTTCGGAGGCAACGGTTGAGAGTATTTCGAAGGAGAGGCAACCAGAAGGATTTCGGCCATCTGTGCCTTTTGTCGCCTGCTTGAGTTCGTGTATGATTGTCGCTGAACTAATTCGATACACCTGCCGGCAGCCAGAAGTTCTCGAGACTGGATTTCAATTTGACGTCTTGCGGGGGCCACAATTTGGGTTAACCAAAAGTCATGCAAGGAAATCAACCTGCATGTGCGTTCAACGAAGTAGCAATATCGAGGTAGTCAGAAAGAAAAGACTTTCGCCGACCCAATCTTACTTGTAACCAACATTAGTATGCCAACATATACCATCAGGAGCAAAGCTTACGGCAAACGATTAATCGGAAGGCAAGTATTCTACCGAGGTTTTCCGAAGAAGCCAGGTTTTTTGAAAGCAAAAGGTCAAGGATTTCCCGGCGGGAAGCACCTCATTGAGACCTTGGATGCAAAATTCAAGAAATACAAACTCATTCTTACGCCAAGACGAGACGAAATTCGGAGGGCAGGACGTCGTCTTGAGATATTCATATCAGAAAACACTCTTAGCCGATTCAATTCAATTATGTTTGAAAAAGGCCGAGAGGCGAAGCTTGATGCCATGAACATTGTGCTTCGCCGTGCTTTCCCCAGTCAATTCCAGCGAACGGATCAGGTTGAGACTTATAGACGAGGCATGCTTACACGCGTTCTCACACATACGCTCGATCCTCGTTTGCTGTCAATGGATGATGTGCGAGCGTTGACTAGTTTTGCAAGTAAAGTTGCGTCAGAATCTAAGGCCATTGGCTTCGATGAACGGGAAGCTGTGAAAAGGAAGCGCGATGTTCAACTCCTTCACCTAAAAAGGCTGGTTACAGAATTTGAAGGTCGATTGACAAAGAGACTTGGCGAAAATGAATGGCAAGCTTACTTTGCGGAAAAGATTCTTTACTTCCAGGACAACTATATCCGTAAAATTGAAAAACTCAACGTAGCTACCGCCACTACTCAATTCCCCGATTTTGGTGTGGTGACCGCTGATGATTATCTCGACCTCATTGAGATTAAGCTGCCAAGTACGACCATTCTAAATGAAGATAAATCACATAACTCGTTTTACTGGTCATCGGACATTTCCAAAGCGATAGCTCAGGTGGAAACTTACATTGATAGCGTCACAAATCGAAAAGCCGATCTTACTTTACAGATTGAAAAAACGACAGGTCTGAAGTTAAGAATTGTCAAGCCACGTGGGATCATTATTGCGGGAACAACTGAACAATTCACAGGGAATACAACGAAGAGTGATTACTTCAGAATGTTGAACGAAGGCCTAAAAAACATTGAGATCGTGGCCTACGATGAGCTCTCCCGGCGCCTTCGAAACACGATTACGAGTATTGAGAGGCTAGAAAAGAATTCGAAGCCGGCAAGCCGTCGTAGGAGAAAATCAAAAAGAGGAGCCAGGCGTCCCAAAAGATAAATTCATACCTCCACTTTAGCGGTGCAGCTTACCCTCGCTCAAAGCGTAGCCCTCGTTATTGGTTCAATTCGATTCCCTGCGAGGTACTTTTGCAGGTCTTCCTCTGAGAACCTCAACCCTCTCCCGACGCGGTAGAAGGGTATTTGTCTTGTATCAACCAAGCGGTACAGGCTCGCGCGTGAGATACGCAGAAAAGACGCCGCCTCGGGAGGTGTCAGGAGCTTGGGTAGGTTGTGGAATGCTTTCTGTGGAGCGTCCGCCATAGCACATCCATCGTCGCTTATCCTCGGTGCCTTGCTGCAATACCGTAGTACAGAAAGTCTTGCCGTAATCGTGCTGAGGATGACCCGTACTGATTCTGTCCGAAGAGGTAATCGCAAACTACCTCCCTCAGTCGGGTGATTTCACGCAACCTCCCCCTGAGCCTCGGATCGGCAATGGTGAGGTCGAATAGCTCCAAGGCCCGGGCAGCCGCGCTGCCCAGTGAGTTCTGGTCCCCCTTTTCCATGCCCTTGAGTGCTCGCTCAACTTCGCTCCCGATATTCCCCAATTGCTCCATCAAACTCAAACTCTGCCACTTCCCATTAGCGAGATTTGCGTGCAGGTATGGCACAAGCCTAGGGGATGATTTTTTCGGTCACAATCTCTCTGATCAACTGGCGGAGAGCGGTATCTTCCACGTCACGAGACCGATTCCCGGCCGAGGGGCGTATGTTTATCATTGAGTCGTACTCCAACCAATCTTCCCCTTGTCTTCCTGGATAGAGGTTAATGCCCCACAGATCGGCTTGCGTTGACCCCTGTTCGATGAGCGCCTGTTCCTCATCAGCATGGAGCTCGCCACCGACTGCTACGAGACGCTGGCGCACGTCTACCACCGCCTTTACGAGATCACCAAAACGCTCCTGGGCAATGGCTGCCAGGCCTTGTCGGCTGATAGGTTCTTTCAGTGTCGTTATCCCGGGCATAGGTGCTGCGTGCTCGCAGTATAACCCGGTCAGTCTCTCAGGTCAACTCACTTGAGCTCCTGAATTTCCCTACGCGCCTAGCCTTGCCTATCTCTGTATCGGCTCGATGCGGCGACCAGACAAATAGTTCTGAACGTCGCCCTCCGAGAACCGCAGGCTGGCGCTCACCCGGTAGAAGGGGAGTGCCCGTGTCTCCACCAGGCGATAGATACTGGCCTTCGACATGCGCAGCATAACTGCGGCCTCGTCCGGTGTCAGGAGCTTTGGCAGAGCTTGCCTGGTCTTGAGTGCTTCGGGTTGCATAGTAGGAGGGTTGGTTAACGAATAAACATTTGCTCTCATCATAAACGATTGAGACCAACGAATAAAGGCTGGACCTTTTGTCTCTGTCGACAACTGCTGTGGAAAGCTCTTACTAAGGCGCTTATCACCCTCCGCCATGTGCCCGAGTGTCGCCCGATGGATTAGAATCCAGCGTTGACCACTGGTTGCCTGCGACATGACGGAGGGTAGTGAAATCCTTAGGAATTTCGATGAACTTAGGAGTGCGAGTTTACATCACCCCCTTTCGATTACGTGCCTCAGCGTAGCGGTGAATCGGACTTTTTGACCCTCGATTCACACACTCGTTAAAGAACTGTGCATCCAACAAGAATACGCTTTCTTTTCGATGCGTTTCATGTTCCGATTTTCAAGCGTTGACCACCTGTTGCCCGATGTTCTGCGCTTGAGGATTTTCCAGTAGTTCAACCGCACTACGCAATGCCGACGGTGCCAGATGAGCATAGCGAAGAGTCATGCTAATGCTCGAATGTCCCAGAAGGTCCTGTGTGGCCTTGAGGGACACCCCTGCAGCTACAAGTTGAGATGCGAACGTATGTCTGAGTTTGTGCCAGCCGATGATCCTCAGCCCAGCCTTGTTGCAGAGCTTTTTCAAGGCGCTCTTCAGCTTGAAGTATGTCAATGGTACTCCGTCCTTGTCACAGAATAGCGGTCCAGTCGGCTTTTGAATTACCTTGAGTGCATCGCAGAGCTGGGGAGTAAGCGGCACATGTCGTTCACGATTATTCTTAGGGGAGGTCACGACGCCCCGCACGATGGATCTTCGCAGGCTCAGCAGCTGGCGGTCGAGGTCAATATCGACCCACTCAAGACCTAGGAGTTCACTGACCCTAAGGCCAGTCCGTAGCGCGAGGAGCACAAGCGCGTACGACCGCGGATCGTCGGTCGCGCCAAGCAATTTTGCGCTTTCCTCGCGGGAGAAGAAATCGAATTTTTGGGGAGGAACCTTCAGGTGTTTCATCTTCGGGACATGTTGCAATTCACCCCACTCTTCGGCACAACGCAAACACTTGCCCAAAATGGTCAGGTGGTTGTTCACGGTCTGCGGCAGAAGACCTGATTCGAGCTTGGCCGCTTTAAAGTGCTCAATGTCCAGGCTTGTGATTTCAGGCAGCTTCATCCGACCGAAGAACGGAACAAGATGGGCACGTAGTGTACCCCGCTTTGAGTCTTGTCCCGAGGGTTTGTTGTTCGTGAGTACGTAAGTCTTGTACCACTTCCCAGAGAACTCCTCGAACGTTGGGATGGGCGGACCCTGATCTTCTTCGTGGCCGTTCAGTGGTTCTCCACGCGCAATTCTCTGGCGTAAAAGTAGCTCGTATGCTTTCGCGCCCGGCTGAGAG
>Ga0137396_10000037_pt1 | contig 43812 bp, 47 predicted proteins | sample czc16metaG_FD_108284 | JGI IMG/M metagenome (GOLD analysis project Ga0137396, IMG submission 108284) | Vadose zone soil microbial communities from Angelo Coast Range Reserve, California, USA - czcobulk3.16 metaG | ecosystem: Environmental > Terrestrial > Soil > Vadose zone | place: USA...
CGCAATCAACTCTTCTCTGGTTGAAAGTCGTGCAGTTATTTGTTACCATTATGCAACCACGACGACAGCTACCTCCAATTCAACGCGCCAGTAGCTCAATTGGATAGAGCATCAGCCTACGGAATTTGTCGCGCATTTGAATCCTCGCCGATTAATAACAAATTAATGTTGCGCGACTGACTGCTGTATCTACTTTGTATCCGTTCTTGGATCTCCTTCGCCGGGTACATCAAGCAATCCAATGTCCTTCCTCAACTTATTCACCGTTACCTTACTATAAATAAGCGTCGTCCGAATATCCGCATGTCCTAATATACTTTGAATTGATGAAATGTCAACTCCCTTTTCGTTCAACATAGTTCCGGTGGTATGTCGGAGCGAGTGTAGTTTGAAATTCTCGCTTAAACCGGCCCGTTGACATAGAGATTTGAACTTGTGACTGACGCTCGCCGGGCGGAGATTATTAAATAGCCGGTCGTCCAAACTCAGGATGATTTCCTTGGCATGCGGATGTAGCGGCACAACACGATCCCTTTTGCCCTTCGTTTTCGAAATGAAGAGGGCGCCGTTTTCCAGATCCAGATCGTTCTTCCTCAAATTGATCGCCTCCTGCCGGCGCAACCCAGTGAGTAACAAAAATACCAGAAACGCCCGGAAGAGTAGGTTGTAACGCCTCATGAACTGCTTCTTAGGATCCGCAATGTCCGCATCAAGGAGACTCAGCACGCGCCCAAATTCCTGAAGCGTTAGATATACTCTTCTCTCCTCCGATTTTGCTTTCGCAACCCCGGAAATGAGATTTCCTGTAATATGTCCCCACTTCACCGCAACATTAAATGCTGCGTGAAGAAATCGCCGACGAATATTGAATGTAGCCGGAGCATGTTTCCTGAGCACTTCGGCCCGCCACATATCCAACTCCTGCGGGCCGATTTCGTCAAGATTTTTGTCGCCGATGAAAGCGACAATCTGTTTTGCGTACGTCCTCTCATTCTTGACGGTGGTCGCCTTCTTAAACGTGGCCGCATAGTCAAAATAGAGCGCGAAAAATACGGAGAGTAGAATCCGTTTGAGGGTCACTCGTTTTTGCACCCCAAGGCGCTGCATCGTGAATTCATCGTCTAACCTGCGCTGCCGACGTTCTGCGACTTTGCGACTGTGCGTCCGGAGTGATTTCGATATTCTTACACCGTCAATGTATAATGCGTAATGCCATATCACACCTCGTAGATAAATCCATGACATGTACTACCTCCGAATGGATGAAAGGATTTCGCTAACCCGCGAATCAGGATCATTTTCTGTATCACGGGCAATCGGAGTAGTGGAAATATCGTATAGCCAGTCGTCGATCCTCCGCTTGGAAAAGATATACCGGCGGACGCTGAGCTGCACGTAAGGAATCGCGTAGGCATGAATTAAATTGCGGACCGTGCTCGGCGATAGATGCAAGTATTCTGCAAGTCCATCAATGTCAAATACGCGGTCGCAGCAACAGCAAAGAGTTCGCCTCTCGACGGCAGGGACACCTTCCAACTACTCCATCTCCTTTCTTATACCGTTTAATTTACCCTATCTCTGTGAAACGGAAATGCCGACCGAGCATCTCTGCCCGATCGGCATGTCACCGGTTAGGCCATAACCGGTGCTTCAGCCCTTGCGGACCTCACCTAACCTATGCAACACGAGTTCAACAACATCGTACCTCTTTCGGCGCCAATCCGACACATGCGGCCCCGGCATCGTGGTATTGTCCAAGAGCCACTGGCGTATGGCCGGCATGTAGAAGAAGTAACGACCACCAATTTTGGTGAACGGGATCTTACGAATGCGGATGAGTCTGTAGAGCATCTTCGCAGATAAGCCCGTTACGGCGGCGAACTCTTTGACCATCAGGAACCCTTCCCCAGACAAGCGATTGTCGGAGGTTTCCAAGGCGAACCTTCACCAAAGACCTTCAAGTTCATGGTCTAACGCGTCGGCTTTCTCAAGGATCGACCCAACCGTATCACCCTCCAAAATGGCCCAGTATCGAATAATGACCTTGTGATGGGGTTCTATGTGCAGTTCAACAACATCAATTTTTTCGGGAAGATCTTCGAGAGCTTCGCAAAATCTTGTGACATCTCGAACAATTCGGGGCCAGTCGGGATGGAAACTCGCTTTCGCCCAATCAAGGAATCCAACCCTCGCATGGTTTCCATCCACTACTACTAGGTCTTCAATGTGGCCCCCGTATAAATTAGAATAGAACCGGAAACCATTTGGAAGATCGGCCAGTTTGAGTGGAACTATATTGTCCCGTTCTTCAAACTTGAAGTAGTACGTCCCCGAGTATGTTTGACCGCCGATTATTGCTGTGGGTGGGTTATTCTGTTCCATGACAAAATCTCCTTTCTCCTGGATTATTTAACGCAATTGATTTAGATTGAGGATACACAATCAGCTCCCCCGCAATTCAAGGCGCCGCAACACCCAAAGCGGCGCCAGGTTTGACTCAGAAAGTGATCTTTTCCATCCGAGTGTGAATCTCTTTGTACAGCTTATCCGCCACATCGATGACCTCCGCGCAGGTGCGGCCAGGAACCACAACACTGTACTCGAGTTCCCGCGGTATTCTTTCACCAGGCGTGTTCCGGAGCGTCACCGAGTTCACGTTAGGTACACAACAAAGAACCATGGCCCGCTCCAACTCCAGCCGTTCGTCCTCTTTGGATGTGAAAGTGACCAAGGCTGACACCGAGGAGTCCCACTCGATCTCGTACCTCCAATCGATGGGATCTTCTACACCCTCCTGGTCTGCGGCCGTCACAGCGAACCTCAATTCGGCTTGAGGTAGATCTTTGACAGGAAATTTCGCAGCGAGTGACCGAGGCAATCGAAACGTCGAACCAGCCACCCAGTCAAGCCATTCCCCGTCGACGGCCACGCCATCTATGTAAGGTTCACCGTAATCAAATTCGATCATCTCCTCTTGCTCCTTTCTTCGTGAAAACATTTCATGAATTAGAACCCCCTACCAACCGGGGTGCCTCCCGACCGCCCGGGCCCGGAACTCGAACGTGGACTTGTTACTGATTCATACCGAACCCCGCCTCAATTTCCTTCTGAAAATTCTGCGCCCCCGCAATCACCTCTGATACGGTCTTTCCCGGGAACTTGACCTGGTAGGTGAGCACAACTGCCTGAAGATTCTTAACGTACGTCACGCTAAGGGAGGTAAGGTTGTGCACCGAGCCGAGGAGGTGTTTACGAAGACCATGAAGGTAAAAAAGGCCCCACGGATCAAAAATGGGTTGGCCTTTCTCTTCCACACGATTCAGACCTTGTATCTTTTTGAACTCGACTTCGGGCAGGTCCGCGCAATTGATCCTCATCCGCCAGATGGAGCCAGCCTCTGGGGTCTTGAGCGTATTGGCGTTGACTGAGCCGATCATGAAGTCGAACCATAGACCCTTGGGCAGTTCATTCGCTTTCAGCCGAAAGAATCTATCGCGCGAAATGTCGCGATCGACCAGCGGATCGCGGAGGTTCTTCAAATCGATTTTGGTTTTCATCTAGGAATCCCTTTCGTTCGTGAATTGAATTTTGCAGCGCCAGCCAGTCCGACCGGCGCCGCGTTGTTTGATTTTATTGCCTAGGTGGTTGAGCAGAAGCTTCTGCGAAGAATTCGTCCAAGAGTTCAACCTCTTTCGCTTCCACGCCCCTCTTCCGCAGAAACTCTATGATTCCGGTGCTAACATCGGCCTTCGCGGTACTGACCCGGAGCGTCCTGTCGGTAAATTCGGGCTTAGACAGCCTGCCGCCCAAACGATTGGCGAGATTTCGCAAGCCAACGACGAATTTTGCTGCCCGGTCGTTATCCGGATCAATGTTCTCAGCGCCGAAAACTGATTTTTGTGGAATTTCTATGATGTGCATGTTGTTTACCTCTTAATTGTGTTGGAAAGTGATTTACAACCCAATGATACGCCTGGATTTCCTGGAACCTCCCTGGAAAGTAGCTGGCACGAAAAAACTTTTATCACCCATTTTATCAACCACTCATATTCGATCCGCCCTACGCAAACAAAGGGGGGAAGGAGTCACGCCACGAGCAACGTAAACTCCTTTTACGCCGGTAGAACATGCAACCCCCATAATCGTCGCCTGGCACAGAGTGTGAGAAAATTCGTCTTCGTCTACGATATCGGCGGCTACAAGGATCTTTAGATGAAGTATAGGTCTGGACAACCCTGGATGGTGTATGGAAAAAGCGTGGCACAAAATCTTTCTGCAGGCTGTCATATCCCTACAACTTTTTCCGAATTATGTCAGCACATCGGTTCAAAACCGTCCTCGGGAGTCTACCACACACCGTTGTAAGCGCCTCCTTTGCCACAGTTTGCTTCTTGACCTGTTGCTCGGGCAGGCCCGCGTGTTGCGCTTTTTCAGCTTTCTCTATTTTCTCCACATAAAGTTTTTGCGCAAGCGCGGTGGCTTCTGGCATTTTGTCAGGGCTGACGTAAAACGCTTGTTGTTCCTGGAGCTCTCGAATTAGATCGATGGTTGCACCCACCTCGTTCGGTATAACAGTTCCGTCTGGCCGGAGGAAGAATGATTTCCCGTCCCCACGGATTTCGCGGCTGAATTTTATGTCGATGTCATCTCCGCCATGACGATAGATCCGGATTGCGTAAGCATCGTCCGGAAGAATAAGCGTGAGCCGGCTTGCTCCGGGAGGGTTGCTATTTGTCGAAGAATGATCCATTAGAACGAAAGCAACCCCTCCTGTTTCCCGGCATCAAACACGCCTGTAGAACTCAGTTTGAGCATAAAAAGAGCGTTGTGATTGTCGCCGAGAGAATGGTTTGGCAATCAACTCTAGCGCAGGGAAGCCCGTCCTTGCGGGCTTATCTACCCGTTGATGACGTACTAATTAAGGAGGTAATAAAAGGAGGTGGGAACTCAGTGGAAAGTTAAAAACTTGCAGTAAACTTAGCGGGATTTTACCACTCGAAATCTGACTTTGCGAAGCATTGATGATGGGAAGCGAACGACAATTCGATTCTGCTCGTCGATCTCTAACGCGGCGTCTCTTAAGAATCGTGGCAGATCAGAAGAGCCAATTGGATCCTTGGCCATAATGTTTAGCGGCAGATGTTCCATACCGAGAAAGAGTGCGAGGAGGAGCGCGAACCCCGAGACATGGGACTCAGGAAAGTCAATGGGCATGATGGACCGAGATTCGGTTGAAGAATGTCTCTCAATTGAGCGAACTTGCTTCGCGCCCACCCTGATGTAGTGTCTGAGTCTTTCTGCTACATTCCCCAATTGGTCAGCCTTGTTAGCGTTGTCAACAACTTTCCAGAATACTAAGAAGTGGGCAAGGGCGAATCGTGTTTTTTCAGAAATTGTCCAAGGCCTTGTCTGGACAACCCTAGCCTCGATGAGAACTGATGGCATGACACTTGCAAGGAGAACTCCGACGCTATCAATTCTAGCGCCGTCCCGTATCATTTCCTTACCGAGTTGGGGAAAGTAGTAAACTATAGATTTGTCTCCTCGCGATTTAACGAATGACCAGAGCATTTTATCGAGGAGGGGCAATCGTTTGAACGCCTTCATCAGTAGTGGGTTAATAGTAGCACATTCCTTGCTGGAAAGATTAAACATGAGTTTACGCCAGTTACCAAAATTAGGATGCAAGAACATCAATGACAGAGCGATGCCTGCGCGAAGTCTGTTTAGTCTCTTCTTGATCCCTTTCGATCTCAAACCCGCCTTAATTGCCCCCTCAATATCATCTTGCTCCCCCGCCGATTCTCTCTGTTTTTCTGCGCAGATGTTGTACAAATTGGAGAAGAACATTTTCTTGTTGACGAAAGGTAGACTCATCAAGTAATCCATTGTCGCAAATATCCAAGGTTTAGTCTTGCGCTCACGTACGAGAGCCTCACCACTCCTCTTCCAAAGTGCGACACTCAAATGCTGCTGGACGTATTCATCGACAACCTTTAACTGAGCTTGAGTAAGATATCGCTCTAGCCGATAGCGTTTTTTGAAATCTTCGTATGTTGATAGATACGCCGGTGGTGGGCTGGGGGGCATCCTCTGAAACCGTTGTTTCCCCGCCTTGTCGACGTAGATAGGGATGGTTATTTGCTTAATCTTCTTCATAGAGGGTGAACTTCCCAAGCCGCCCCACGCCAATTTCTTGCCCGACCAGGTCGCAGGACAAGAGCTAGATAGTCGCCCTACCGCTTCATCAAGCTCCGACGCCTCACCAGATTGATGGTGAACATCAAAACAACAACTGCGACGAGAACATAAATTACTAAGCGTTGCCACTTCACCGGCGCTTGAGCCAAAAATGGCACAACGCTGCTTTCGAACTTTTCATATTTTGCGGGCTTTAGCCAACCATCTCGTATAACGCCCATGGAATCAACAACAATTGTCATAGGAGCAACTATTCCCTGGTACGGCGCAATCAATGAATCCCTATCGATTAGCGCCTTCACGCCATGTATGGGATTGCCATCCTCCATTCTCGCATCAAAATATCGATTTGCGTCCTCAGCAGATCCACCACAAATATAAATTGCCACCAGTCCTTGGTCAGTGTAATCATCCTGGAGTTTACTAACCACACGCATGTCTTCTTCGCAACCCCTGCAGCCCCGATATCCAAATTTGATGAGGACTGTTTTCCCCAGATAATCGGTGAGGTTTTGATGCGCGTTGGTCTCGACATTTGTAAATTCTAAATTGGGCGCTTTTTTCCCTTTCGCCCGAAGAATATTTTCCTCAATCGATTTTATCAAGCTATCGGGGTTTGAATAGAACATTTCCTGCGCCCTGCATTCGCCACTTAGGCTCATGATGACAAGCAGCCCGACCAGTGGCCGAACTATTCTGCAGATCCCGTTATTCAAAGAGCTGTCGTGCATAGCGCAAGGTAGACAAATTCTCGCCTACAGGCAACGCCGTTGACATTGGCGTTGCGGTTTGGTATGTTTGCGAACGGCTGAATCCAATGAATGCCATATAACTTTTCTTGTAAGAAGGATAGAAGACATTTGACGCCAACTATTAGCCCGGGCAGGCTCTTCTTAAACCGGAATCAATCGATACATTGTCTCTCGTGGAGCTGAAGGTCACTGAAATACGATGAATATCCCAATGTATCTATGCCAACATCGACAGGGTAATTGCAAGCTCATACAAGGTCAATGATCAATGACGGCAATAGAGAGCCTACCCGCGGCTAGGGAAGAGCTGGAAACCCGTGCCGAACAGTACTTTATTTCTGTAGAGGATGCCTTTCGAGAGACGATTAGGCGCCTTGGTAAAACGGACCCGGCAACGGCAATTGAAATCGCTTTGGCTGTGTTCGTTCTACTCAGCATAATTCCGCTTACTCCGACTCTTGTTATCCGACTACTTGGCCTTCCACCGGGGAACGCAACACCAGGCAATTTTGCGATGGACTTTAATCGCATCGACCACCTCCTGGTATGGTTCCTTTCGATTGCGGGAAGCGTTTTCATTTTTGTTGCAGCGAATCGCATCACTAAAAAGTGGAAGATTCGGAGAGATTCTCTAGCACTCCCGAATGAGATACTCCCCTTCTGCCATCTCTTTCGTGCGTACGGCGAGATTAAACGCTTTCTGATTAACCAAAGGGATGTTCACATCGATCTCGCAAGAAAAGATCTTGGGGCTTACTTGTTGCGAGGGGAATTTCGTTACAGATCGGGATCATTCAATATAAGCACGTCCGCACTAATCTCCTCTCTGTTGCAGAATTATCCTTGGTTTAAATTGGTTGAGGAGACTCATCAGGTCGTGCAGTCATTTAAGGAATTTGACCTGAAGATCAAGCGGAGATTTTTTCAGAAAGTAGAACTCGATCGGGTGATCCCAGCGCTGAGGTATTTGATGCTCTACGAGTACTCCAAGGTGAAGAAGGTCAAAGAGGAACGGCTTTCCGGCAGTCGATTGTCTGTCGCCGAGCTTGGCTACAACTGCCTTTATGAGTACGTTGGAGAGATGTCCAGATTGGGAGAAATAGTCACTGAGCCTAAGGACATAGCGAAGCGTCCGCTGCTAAAATATTACCAATCAGTAATAGAGAAAAGTCGAGCACTGCTGGAAAGTCAAAACAGATTAGTGCGATTTGCTAGCTGGTATTTACTGCTATTAATAATCTTCTCTGCCAGTGTGTTGATCGCATTAGCGGGATTTCACCTTAAGCCAGATACCACGGTAATGGTTGGAATAGTATCAGCCCCTTTCATCGGGGCAGTCACTTTTGCAGCTTCCCCCACAAAGCGTGGGTAGCCCTCAAATTATCTCCTATCGAGCTTTCCTAGGGGTTATCAGGGGGCCTCATGAATCTTCTCGTTCCACGCCCCGCCATTCGTCAGCTCGATGGAATTTGGCGGAGTGAGCAGCGTCGCAGTTGCTCAGCGCGGACCGAGAAACTTATCTCCATTATAATGGATCATGTGAGTTGGGGACTTTGCAATCCACACTTCTGACTCCCATACGATATCCGCAGCGTGCTTTCTGAAGTCATCGGCCGTCATGAACGCGGTAACATATACTCTTCCACACGTGCATCGATCCAGAAGTTTTTCGAGTTCTTGGTGACGCTTTGGAGAGATCGGTCCATGCGAGGTTACAGCTTCGACTAGGAACAACCAATTCTTGGACGGACTGTAGATTATCACATCGGGCAATTTATCATGTTCCGTGATCGGGATATTAAGCGAATTCAGAAGATTCATATCAATATATGCGTGTTTCTTCGCCGTGTCTCCTAAGTAAGCTACGATTGGATTCTCAATAAACCTAGGGGTAAATTCTTCGATAATAAGTCTCTGTAGGTTATTATGTTCTCCCGGGGATAGGAATAGGACGAACTCTTTACCCCACTGAATCGGAACTTTGTTTTTTTCACGCTGGCTTTCATATAGTTCGCTCAGTGAACTATGAGCCGCCAGGAAAGAATCGATTTCACCCATGAAGCGATCAGTTCCATATGATCTCAACACGCGCGCCACATCCTCAGTGAGTCGGTACACAGTTAGACCACTATTCGTAGGACGTCTTGGATCATCTGGATTGCGATCAACTATTCTTGCCTGTTCAAATTGGTGAATTGTTTGTCTTCTAATTGTCTCCCTGGAATTGGGGGCGTAGCGCTTATCGAATTTGTCTCTCATCCAATCCATTATGTCCACAATACGCAAGAGTGGCGTCTTGGTATCTTGCCACTTGCTTCTCTTCGTAAGTGCGGCAAGAGACATCAGTGTATATGCTGACCGATCGTTCCATTGTTGTTTTGGGAGGCCAAGAATCTTCAGGATTGCGAGCGCTTCTTTGAGCAGCTTCATTTTATTTTCCGGAGATAAGATCTCAGATTACCCTTAATGTGGAAGTGATCTAGAATCACATCTTCCACTTCTGCAACATGGTCACCACCCAGCTTCATAATCTTTTCTCCGATCTTTTCGATGTCGTCACTTCTTGGGAGCGGCAGCGTCCGTATCTCCGACGCATTAACCTGCGTGTTGCCATTAATTGTTCTAAAGTATCTATCCAGTATTGCTGAATTGAAAAGGGCGGCGAGTCCAAAACATTGGGCTTTGGAAAGTTCGCCACGTTCCTGATAAACATAATTCAAATGATTCTCGAGGCCTACAAAGTTATACTGGAAATTCTCCCTCAATAGGATTCCGGCTACCAATCTCCGTTTTTCTTCCTTCGATGAAAAGCGTTTGAGTATCACATAATTCCTGGCTGGCAATATTAGTGGTTCGGAATCTGGGCACACCTTAAACCAAGTGTCCTTCTTGCTGCCTGACGGCCAAAGAGTCTTAAACGGCCTGATATTGTGCATCCCCAGAAGAGGAACCAGATTCTTACCCCCATTTGAATGGGTCACAAGAAAATCGGTCGCTCGGAATGTTACAACGGGCCCGGTGGAAATCCCCAGTTGGAGCTGACTGAATCTCTTGGGCCATGCGTCAATGACATCAACTATCCGTTGGTCGAAATCATTGCTCGAAATGCGGATTATTTTATCGCCTCTTGAATCGTCAATTACTTTGTTCACTGGTAAGAGGCGTCGGGCTGAATAGGCAAGATCTTTCCCAGCGCTGACAGTGACTGCTACTTTGCCGTAAGTGTTGCCTCTTCGTGCTGCGAGTATCATGTTTTCCTGCAATACATCACTCTCTTCGAACGCTTTTCTTCGTGATTCAAAAAGATGGATATGATACGGCGTAACCCGATCCAGAAACCACTTGCGGAAATGTCTGAAATAAAGACCATTGCAATAGCTTCGTGGTGTTATCGCAACAAGCTCCCCGCTCTGAGATAGAAAACGGGCACCTACAGCCATGAACAGTGCATAAATGTTAGGCTGGCCGTGGATGACGCCGCCCATGGCTTTTGCATGCATTGAATCCTTCCGCAACTTAGAATAAGGGGGATTCATGATTACTAAGTCAAACGAACTAGGGACGGCACCCCTAGCTGTGAAAAGGCCGGGTATGAATTGCGAATTCGAAAGAATAAAATCATCAGTGCGGATCTCGTACGTCAATTCGTGGCCACCCATATCCAAGACTTTTTGAGTCGCTTCTAAAGTTTCTCGCAAGAATATGATTAACGCGCCATTGTTCTCGTACAGAACTGCTTTCACTCTCCTGGGTGATTTCAGCTTCGCTATTCGATCACACACTGCCGCAGTCAAGATGCCAACACCAGCGCCGGCGTCAAGCAGACGAACTGTATCCGTGGGAATCTGAGAAAACATGCGCGCCATGTACTCAGCTATTATTCCCGGTGTGCCATAATGACCAATTTGTTTCCGCGTTTTAACACTCTCTTGTGACTCGTACTTCTTCTGCAAGGCTGATGCAAATTGCACCAGGTTGAAGTTATCACCTCCGTCTGCAGTTTTCAGATACCGCGCCATTCCACCACTAAGGGTCTATTTAACATTCACAACCCGGCCGTTATTTTGTGTTAGTAGTTCGACGCTTTCAATCGTTCCAACATCTCATCTTTCGAGATCTGAGAAATCGATTTGCTGTCACGGAAAGCTATGCCGACGCACTCCCTTGACTTAGATCCAAACCTCGCCGATATAGGAAGGGAAACCAATAAACATTTCCACTCCTGCGAACACTCTTGGAGATCAATCCGATGGAAATCAAATGTTCGGCAACCCTTTCCCAATTTTTCCCCAATACTCGGTGCAGCGCTGAGTCATCATATTCTGTCTTGCCACCGATAAACTTCTTGATGTCCTCCCACAAATGCGGAAATTCGGCTTGGAGGTATGTGGTACGTTTGCGTATGGAGAGTTCAGAATGACCATATATAATGGCAGACGCTCCGATTAACCAGTCAGTATCTCCTGTCGGATCACTACCAAGGTCGTCCTGCTCCTTCTGCCTTGCCTTTATCAGCAGATCAATTACATCCCTTGGTGTTACGACACCTCGACCATCCTTTGTGTGACTATATATCCAACCTAGGGTAGTGCTCTGATTCTTGCCTCGATGCACCGTCTTCGGAAATATCTTGTAGAAAGCTTCACGCCGATAATCTAGACTAGCATTCAATCTTGCAGAATTAACATGCAGAAAATCCGCGATGTGCTCGTTCGCGTAGATACGCTTTACAATCATGGTTAATATCTGATCTTCCGACCAGCGGAGGGTATCAGCCTGGCGCGCCGTTACGTGAGTCAATGCGGTAAAACCCTGACCTGATGAGACTATTTGTTCAAGTATATCGTCGCGCAGAAATATTTTCACGCGTATCAGGTCTGATGAAAAATAGCGTAGCGATTTCAGCAGTCCCCGCAAGGCCCGGTTTTCCATATCTGATCTTCTTGGAAATATTTCATCCAATCTGTCAACCATCAACCAGAGATTCAACCGAGTTTGTTGTAAGATTTTTTCGAGGGCGATCCTAATGTTTGAAATATCGGTCGGAAGAGTATGGCTCCCACCCCCATTAGTCACCGCTAGTTGTGGTTCAGTCAAGTTACCCAGGAGATCAAGTCCTAGTTCACCTCCGTCGCCTGGTAGCTTGTAGGTTAACTTGGGTCTAATGCGTTTTAAGACAGACAACGTCCAAGCGAGTATTTCCGATAGAGATTTCTTGGCCTTTATCTCAGGAATCCCCGCCTTAGAGCAGGCTCGCCTAAAGTCATCAACCTCTTGGGTAGCTCCCTTCAAGTAACTTTGAAAGGATTTCCCCTTTACAAACTGTTCATGAGCAAGTGACACCAGGTAGATACACCAAAAACTCACAAACTCGTCTTCATCAAGAATTTCAAATTGATCCTTATACGCATGAAAAACAATGTCGCCTTGCTTTTCAATGCCATGGGCTATCACGACTTTGTTCTGTTTTAAGAGGAGAGAGGGTAAGAAATCCACAAACATTCTAAATAGAGCGCTCTTGCCGGAACCTTTTGTACCTGGTATCAGGTCGACTTTATCATTTAAGAGATCTGCAAAAACTGATGTTTCAACCCGAGCCGATTCGAGTAAGCCGTCCAGCTCTGCGACAGATGAGCCCAAGTTCAGATTGCGCACTACGCCGACGATTTCTGATTTTTTGAACATGTGTTAATATCCCTGAGAGAAGGCTGTGGAACTGCGTACGATGACTTGGAAGTTACGAAAATTAGCCCACTGTGGCAACACGCACAGACGCACGTATCAATTGGGTATCAGAAAAAAGAATATCATCTATGAGATTGTCCCGTCACACGATTCATTCTCCTCTAACACTTAATTGATAACGGAGGCTCAGAGTAGAGTACGCACTAATCGACTGGATGACATCCAGCTTCGGCTTCGACCCGCAAATTGGATCCGTCATGGTATTCCATACCAAGGAACAAGCAGATTCATACGCGTAAGACAATCCACAATACGGGCTATGGGGCGTTATCGAGATACCGCCAAATGCCTGGGCCTACTTCGAGTGAAAAAAATGGTATAAGAACAAGATGGTATCATCGTGCATCACAAACAAACAGAAAGGACATGTCCATGCACAATCTGTATATCAACAACGGCAAGGCGTCGATGTTCTACGTCGGAGAAGTGCCCTGGCACAAGCTGGGCACACAGCTCGATCAGCCCGCTACCGCAGCTGAAGCTATACAGGCGGCCGGACTTGATTTCACCGTAAAGCTCAAGCCAGTAAAAACGGTGATCAACAGGAAACAGAAATTCCTGCCCAACACATTTGCGACAGTCCGAACCGATACATCTGAGGTTCTGGGCGTTGTGGGCTCACGCTATCAGCCAATTCAGAACAAAGATGCTTTCGCATTCTTCGACGCTTTGGTGGGCAGCGATGAAGCCCTATACCAAACCGCCGGAGTTTTGGGAAAAGGGGAACGAATCTGGATCCTGGCTAAACTGCCAAGTTACATTCGCGTCGGCAAAAACGACATCGTGAATAAATATCTCCTCCTCACGAACTCCCATGATGGAAGTGCGGTTGTCCGTGCAAAATTAACCCCAGTCCGTGTAGTCTGCAGTAATACCCTTTCCATCGCATTGCAAGGAAACGAACAGGAAGTAAGAATTCGCCACACGGCTAATGCCGTCGAAAAGCTGCAAGATGCGCACAAGCTTCTCGGCCTCACCAACAATCTGTACCAGCAGCTCGACACAATCTTCAACAAAATGGCGCTTCGTAGAGTGACGAGCAAGCAGCTCCTCGATTACGTGAAAGCTCTTGTGCCGGCAAATCCCGATGCAACATTCCAGACACGCAACGAAAACATTCGCGACGCGATTCTGGAGTTGCATGAATCAGGACAAGGAGCGGAAATGTCTCGTGGCACAATGTGGGGGGCGTATAATGCGGTTACGGAATTTGCCGATCATGTGCAACACTCACGAGATATGAACAAGCAACTGAAGAGCATCTGGTTTGGCGGTGGACAGAAGCTGAAGCTCAAGGCGTTCACGCTTGCCCAGAAGATGCTTACCAACTAAGTGCAGAACAGCATTTGTAACCTTGCCGTCAATCAGACAATTCAAGGTCTTTTGGCTGTTCTGGTGAAGAGCCGGCGTACTGATTCTAGGGGAGGATTCGCCGGCTTTCACATTTTCGATCCATGCAAACGAAAGGACATTCCGTGATAAAACTTGAATGCACACGAGGTACCTCGAACAAGTACTATAATCTGGATCTCCAACAAACCAATGGTCGTGTAACGGTTACAGGTTACTACGGCGCCATTGGGCAAGCCCCGAAAGAGCATCCCATCTATGATGGCGATAACCTTAATGAGGCGGTGGCAGCGATGCAGAAGAAGCAGATCGAAAAAGAAAAGAAAGGTTATGTCATCGTGGGTCGGAATGGCTTCACCAGCCCACGAGTTGAAAAAAAAACAATGACCTCCCAACAATCTGGCCGATGAACGCACAGGGCGTGAATGATGAAGCTCATCTTCAAGAGCTTTTCGACGATCCAATGTACATAGCGCAGGAGAAGCTGGACGGAATGCGGGCAATTGTACATGTGACAAGGGATGGGCTACGAATCTTTTCTCGTTCTGCTGGAGTAGGTGATCCGACTAGGCCATTGGAAAAGACATCGGCACTACCGCATCTGGCGGCGCTGAAATTCGCTCAGCTTGTTGGAACAATACTCGATACCGAAATTCTAATTCCCGGAACTGATTCGGCTACCTTATCAGGCACTGTTCATCGCAAGGAGGTTCAGCGGGAAAACCATCTTGTGAAGATATTCGTGTTTGACATTTTGCGCGATTGCCATTCGGATCTCATGAACCAGATTTTGCTGGACAGATTGGAAGCGCTGGATCGGGTCAAGGAAGAACTTTGCCACCCGTATATCACGGTGCTACCTGTTGCAACAACAAGATCTGCCAAGCGTGCCCTCTATAATAGTGTGCTTACAGCGAGGGGTGAGGGCGTTGTATTCAAGAAACTGGACGCCTATTACATCCCAGGAGCACGACCGAGAGACAATTGGTACAAGGCGAAAAAATCCGCCACGTTTGATTGCGTCATCATCGGATTCACAAAGGGCGCAGGACGCTTCAACAACCGAATCGGCGCGGTTAGATTCGGACAGTACGTAGACGGAAAGCTTGTCGAGCTTGGGCAAGCTAGTGGGATGACAGATGAAGTTAGGGCCGAGATGTCCGAGTATCCGGAAAAGTTTGTCGGGAAAGTCGTGAAAATCAAAGGCATGCAACGCTTGAAATCCGGCGCCATACGACATCCACAATACGGCGGATTGAATCCCGACAAGAAACAGAAAGATTGCATTTGGTACCAGGGCGAACAATAAACCTTACGAAAGGAACGATGTGAAAATCGATTGGGTAAAGGTGCGCCAGGCACTGAAGAAACTTCTCAAGATAATTGCCAAAGGTCTTTGACCTATGACCTCGTTCATTGAAGAACTCTTGCGAGAATCGGAGCAGAAGGATAAACTACTGCAGATCGAGATGAACCGTCTACGTGCGGACCAGATTCTTGCTGCTCTTACGGTATTGGAGCAGAAGGCGGATGATGTGAACAAGCTTGCAGATGACGAGATCAAGCTGATAGAGGAATACCGTTTGGCCGAATTGCAGAAGATCGAGAAGAAAGCGACATGGCTCAGTTGGCAGCTGGAGCAATTCATCCGAAGCACGGGAGAGAAGTCCATCAATCTGCCGCACGGCACGCTCAAACTCAGGCTTGGAAGGGATAAGGTTGAAATCACGGACCTGGATAAGTTTATGAGGGTCGCCCAAACCAGAAATCTTCTGCGTCCTATTCCAGAATCCTACGAGCCCGATCTGCAGAAGACGCTTGCGTATGTGAAGATGCATGGCTTCTTAACCGGCGTGAAATTGATCGCAGCACAATCCAAGTTTTCATACAAAACCCTGAAAGGAAAATCGAATGGAGAAGACGAAGCTGGAACTGAAGTTGAATGAATCAGTGCGGGTGAAGCTCTTGCGGGATAAGTGTTACGTAGGAAGCAATTCGTACGGCCCGTACTACCTCTATACAATCCTGGACGGCGAAGTGGAAAAATCATTCTTCGCGCCTGCTGAGATTCATGAGCAAATCGTGGCGCTCGGCCTGAAATCGGGTTCCGAATTCACCCTCAAGAAAGTTGCCGCACAGAACGGGAAGAAGATTACGGGTGAGCTTGTGTTTGAGGCAATTCAACAGGCATCACCGGCCGCTCCAAATGGCAACCCCGACATTTTCAAAGAACTGATGCGGCAGAGCATCGAAGACGCGGTTGAAATTGCGGGAGCCTTCCACGGCATTGACGTGCAGAAGATCGGGACGGCTATATTCATAGCGCGCACCAAGTCAAACGGTTTTTGATAGGCATCGGTAGACTTTACACAGAGGGACAGTCGGCCTGTTGGCTGGTTGTCTCTTTTTTTACCATTTGACATTCTTTCAATATTTCTCCACCTTACCCGCCGGTAGACCTTACATAGCAAGAAAATGTAGCGCTGGCTTTGCTGGTGCTACTTTGTCGTTTTAGTAACCGCATACGCAACAAATCGCTAGGGCAACTTGGGTCAACCCTTGTTGCCCCTTGCTGATTCAGCGTGTGCGGAAGCTGTGTGAGGTCTACCGACTAAGCATAGTTGCCCACTGCGGACGGCAAGGGGTTTTTGTTGCGGGGTAGGTGGCGCGAGAATTTTCAAGACCTCTTAATTCTGTTCTAGCGTGTGGGATCGAAGTAAGAGGTCTTATCACGCACTACTGAAAGGAACTAGCCCCATGGGTGACATTGCGCATCGGTCCTTCGGCGAATCAAATGAGATCCGTACGTCGGACCCGGATTGGATAAAGAAAGGATTGATGTGCTATGCTAACAAGACACACTTTGTGCTGATCGACGATGCACGCGTGGGAATTTCTCAGGACGATCTCACATCCGCAATTTCATTGATAAAGGCTTCGCCCCGTTTTGGGATCGCACGCCGCCGGATGCTTGTCATACTCACAGCTATTGGCTTTTCTGCCGTCGGTATCGCCCTCATTATTGCTGCGATCATTGATCCAGAGCCTACAAGCAAGCTTGGGATATTGTTGGGCGGAGGAGTTGTACTCATCGTGCTGGGAGAGATGAGTATTCTCTGGAGTTTAGGTTTAAAGTGGAATGTGAAAAGGGGTTTGGGGGGAACGTTTGAGGTCAATCCGAGTTGAGGATTCGCTTAATCCGGTCTTCATCTCTCGTTCAAAGGGGGCGATCCGGCATATGGGAGGGAGTTGAGGAGTTTTATTATTCTGCCTCCATTACGGGGACATTATGAACGCCTTAATACTGTTGTGCGCTGGCTTGTTCGTAGCATTGTTGACATTCTTCCGTTTCCACAAACTTATCCGCAAATTGCCTGGAGCTAAGACTACGAACGCTGAAGGAGCAAAAATTAAATTAGCGGTTGCAGAGATGGAGAAGAAATTGAAGAGATTTGAGACTAATAGGAAAGCATTTCTCAAACTAAGTGAAAAGGGTAATCAGCGCAACATTACCATTTCCTACTTCACCGAAAAGGATATCCAGAAGAGAATCATTCGATATAAAATGCAATTGTTCGTCGATACGTCGCCTGTTGGTCAGCCATCACTAATCAAAGAAGATTATTTCGTGGACGTCAACAATGATGCTGCTAACAAAGTACTTGATGAACTTGCTAAGCCACTGCTGGATGCGGGCCTTCAAGTTTTCGTAAACAAGTTACCAATATGATTCTTTTGGAGAATATTATTGACAGGGCGTGAATTGAGGATAGACAGACATGACCGATAATCCAAAGCAAGAATTTTCGCCCGTTGCAGCAACGCTAGAAAAGAATACTTCCATTCCGCCATTCCGATCTGCATCCTCTCGAATGAAATGGACAACCGTATTCTTGATCATAGATATTCTCGGCGCTCTTGCCACAATTCTATCGACGTCGGCACAGATACAACTACTATCTGGAGCAAACCAGGGACACACTATAACCGCAGCAGCAGCTCAAGCAAACAATTTTCGCCAACAATCGATCAGCGGCTTGCGCATACTATTGTACCCCATCACCGCCGTGTTTTTCTTCATGTGGATCCATCGGGCACACCGTAATCTGTCCGCACTTGGCGCAACGGGTTTGAAGTATTCGCCTGGCTGGGCTGTAGGCGGTTTCTTCGTGCCATTCTTGAACTTAGTCCGTCCCTTTCAAGTTGTGACTGAAATTTGGAAGGCAAGTGATCCAAAAGTTTCTGCAGGTTCATCCTGGCAAGCTTCTCCCTCTACAGCGATGATAGGACAATGGTGGGGGATTTATCTTGCTAACGCTGTTTGTGGCTATGCTGTACTAATCTTTGCAAGTGGGACCAGCACGGTCGACTCTCTTCTGACGGCGAGCTGGATTATTATTATTGCCACCGCTATCACGATGATTTCCGCTCTCTTGACAATTCGGATGATTAGCGCTATCAACGCACGGCAGGAATTGAAATACAAAACGTTCGCAACACTTGGATTGATTCACACTTGATTGAATTCCTCCCCTAAAAAACTTTCTAAAACTCCCTTCGCTCTGGCCGACGGTACTACCTTCTTCTACACGGCGCCGTTTCTCCACATACGGGTATAGCCACCTTGGAGAGGCTCATTTTGAAAATAGACCGGGAATACTTGGGCCTGATTATTATCGGCAGTTGAGCCTCGTGGTTTGCGCTGGTTTTATGTTAGTGCACGTCGGCATAAGTCTGATTTGGCAACGACGGTTTAAAATAGCGTCTTCACTACTTTAGTAACACCCGCGATCAAATCTCTTACTTGTTCAAGCGTCGGTTCTACCTTTTTGTCGTGGTCGCAAAGATTGCGGAGATCGCCAAGATGTTGGATGAACCTCCAAAGAGGCGTCTCAATCACATTTTCTTTTTTGAGTGCGTCGTTCAGATCACTGATGCCGCGTGATTTTTTTACTATTTTGATCGAGTGATTATCGCAGACTTGAGCCAAATGCCTTTCTAGTACGACTCCAGAGATAGCCCCTGCGGCGCGAGTAAACTTATTCTTTACAAGTTCCATAGCGGCGTCAAGTTCGGAGTCAAACAGATCTGCTTGCACAAGCTGGCGAATGTCGAAAAGTGAGGTTTCAAACCGACCTTGAACTGATTTTAAGATAGCAAGCTGCTGGCGGAATTGGGGTATTGCTGCATCAGGACCGACCACTTCATCCTTCTCCCATCCTCGTGTTACCCTTAAGCCTTGCAGGTAATCCTCTATCTTGTAATTCGCATACGTGATCTCTTTGCGGATCCTGGAGTTTTCGTAGTGACGGACGAAGTCATCCAGCCGATCTGGTAGGAGTTGTTTAATTAGAACCTTCGATTCGGAATACCAAGCTTGATAGGCTTCTGAAAAGGAAGGAAGAGCAGCGATATAAGCTTTTGCCTTATCCCCCATTTGTTTGAGGTGAGTCTCAACTTCCTTTGGGTAGCATTCGGCATGAATGGCCACGCTCAAGAGGTCACCCTTCTTGATTAAAGCATCTAGATCTTTCCTATATCGATCGAGGCTCGATGCCATGAACTCTCCTCTAAGCTTCTATAGCATAAAGTGATTTGGTCAGACCACGATTCTCGCCCGTGCTTGGTGCACAACCTCGACTGGCTACACGCAGCGGTTTTGGGAGCGGCTTTCAACTGTGTATTGAGTAGACGAGGGAATAAGAACAATATTAATGTCTACATCAAGATGGAACGTATTTCCTGTTTGAATAGATCCATCCATTTGGGATCATCCCAACTCTCGGTTACAATTTGGTGATACTCAAAATTAGGGAACTGGGATCGGGCCTCATCAGATACGAACTGAGCAAGGCGCTTATGGCTTCCATAGCTCGGACCAATAATATGCACTAAGTGTACGGCCTCTGCTATCTTGTTAGTCTTAATCCAGTACCAGTATTTGGACGCGTTGCTCGTTGCACTCTGTCCCTCATCATCTTCCACAAACAACCAAGATTTGTTTGAGGATATCCTGAAAGCAAAATCGGCATAGAACTTGTGTGGATCGACCCTTAGTGGAAATTCCCTTGTCTTCGTTCCGCCTGGATCAGAGACCTTAGTACCGTACTCGCTGATGGTCTTCAGAATGAATTCCTTGAGTTCTGCACTTTCCATAGTTCAACGCCCTTTCGACTTTGATTGTGTGCTCTGTATCCAGATGCTCGGTTCAATGGTGTCTTATACCCAGGCACTCCTGCACAACTCCTAATCAAACTTGAGTTCATGGCATTTGAGATAAGGAACCTCGGTAATTGTGGAATTCTTCTCCACAACATAGATGTACCAGACCTTGCCAAATCGACGGAAAAAGACTTGATGAAATTGCGTTGACAGAACTTCACGTTCTCTGATGAGAAGGAACCGATAATAAAGGTCCGCAAGCAAGGCGCTCGGTAACTGATCTCTATGTGGATAAATGTTCGAAATGAAATAATTGTAGATGTACTCGTAATTCTTGTCCTCGTATATGTCAAGGTAGACTCGTTTCGAATGGAATGCCCACCGGACTAGGTATTCATAGAAGTCGAATCGAAAAGCGGAGAAGCTTGGAAGGCCGGAATGCTCGGTTATTTTCGCAAGTAGTTCATTCCAAAATTGTTCGCGTCCTTGCCAAACCAAGAAAGCCCCATTCTTTTTTGGACCTTGCGCTGGCTTAAGTGATTTGATGTACTTTACTGGATCTATTATTGATGGCTCCGGATGAATGACGAGTCTTTCACTCCGCTTACGGATGTCAGTCAAAAAAGTGAGAAGGTAGAGAAAATCCTCCGTCTGTTTTCTAGCGCCTTCGAGCGATCCGGCTTCGAATACTGTCGTGAGCCTTATTTCAAATTGTTGCCAGGTTACGAACAGCAAATTGGGATACGCATCTCGAAGCCGATCGTAGCCAAGTTTCTCTGATGCCAATTCATTTCTTGAAACAAGGATAACGTAGCCTTGTGCGAATTTTCGCTCCTCAAGGTACACGAGGTATTTTTTCAACTGCCCCACGGATGCTTCTGTGCTAACCTTTAGTTCAAATATCAAGCACAGTTCTCTTCCAAAATCAATCTTCTGGTCGAAGCGCGATGACCGACCATAGCTTGGATCTGTTTCATCCCATGCACAAATCGTCGGGTTAGCTTTGACGGATTCGGTGGAGACGTGAAAGCATTCTTTGAGAACAAGCCGAACGTCATCGGAGGAAATCGTGTTCAACCAAAGATTGAACTTCTCATTGAAATAGAGTTCGGAGTTCACTTCGATTGATTCGATTTGATTCGTCATATTCGTACGATCAATTCAGGCGAATTAGAAAAGCCTTCCTTCCAACGTCGTTGTTTCCTGTATCTTGTACAGCGAGGCGTTCATCTGTTTAGGCCCACGATGCGCCTCGCGCGTTCGAGTACATGGTCATAAGTTAAAATCGTAAGGTTATGATAAGCAGCATTCAGGATCCTATACGCTTCATTCTGTTTATCATTCCAGTCGAATGACCTCCCATAAATTAAGATGCACCGCGGTTTGATGGTCCTTACATTGTCCACTCTCTCCAGAAACTTCACACTGTTGGCTTCCCTTTCAACTTCATAAATATACTTGGTTGCCTGAGTTATGGCTTTCACGAGGTCGGAAGTGGGTACGTGATTTCCGTGATCAAGAGCGTCCATCCAGAATTTGAGATCACCTTCTGGTCGCTTGATTTCTACGACATCAAGGAAGCCATCATAGGCTTGCATTAGGAAATCGCTGATATTCGACGTGTCAATTTCCCTCTCATCCAGGACACGAACGAATTCACTTCCAAGAACCCAATCATTTTCCACGAACCATTTTTGCCATTCATGCTCGACTAAATCATTCTCTAACATTTCCTCGAATTGTTCGACTGCTTTTGCACGGTTAATACTCTGGAGGGCAACGATTAGGTCTCGCGGAATAACATTGTTTGAGACTAGAAAGTCTATAAGTTGTTGTTTCTCGGGGTTCTCAAACAGAGCCTTGAGATGGTTAATATCTCCTTGATTAAAGTTTCCCTCTATTGGAATGTACTGCTTGATTCCCTTTTTGAACGGCTCGTAGTTCTCTTGTATAAAATCTACAAGATTAAGGAACTCTTGATTATCAAGTGTCAGTTCGCTCTTAGGATGATCAGTCTCGACCATCTCGAAACCAACACTCAGTGGACCGCGGACTTTCTTGTAGCGTCCAAGCTTGAGTTCTATGTCAGGGAATCCAGAAGATCTCGGAATCTTCCAAAAGAAGGCTTTCGTGATCACCGTGGGCAAATCTCGAAGAACTCTCAATAGATAATCAATTCCGTCTCGTGATGTTTGGATTTCAGGCATGCCTATTCTCGATTGGTGGCTTCACACAACCTGGGTCGAAACAGTTGTTGCTTTGTTTATACGCATGATGTTGGGTAGAAGATAACATCGCGTTCTAGATACAAAACCAAGTCTGCTCGCACAACCGATTGTTAACTATATTCCAGCCAACATGATATTCGCAATCCCGCTTTGGGGATGTTCTCCAGCGTCGTCGTTCCCCAGCTGAGGCAAAGCAGATGTTGCTACATTGAGAATCCTCTCATACAGCTACGAATTTGTCAGCTTGATTCATTGTTCCTCTCAAAGTTCATCCATGCTTCTATAAGCATCACCATTGCCATCGTGTCTAGTTCACAATATTTTAATAATCCTTCTTTTAACATCTCCCTCTGATCAGCTGGGACATGGGAAAACTGCAAATAATTATACGCTGTCATAGCAGCACCGCCATCCGCAAGTTCATCAAATCCTCCAAAGAAACGATCCAGGCGATTGGTATCATATTCCTCGAAGAGCTTGGGAAGAGTTTTGTACGGATCCAATTCACACTTCTCATCAATCCATATATGTTCGTCAAAGTTTAGGCTCGTCACCTCTTTCGCAATTCCATAAACATGTTTCGAATATTTGTTTCTCAAGAATTCCGAATCCCGAATTATCGCGGGCAAAATGTCCTTGATAGAATTACTACCTTTCGCGTACGGAGAATAATAATAGCTGATTACTAATTTGTATAAATCGACCATGCACCTTTTGCCTTGATTCGATTCTCCAGTACGCGCAGTTTCCCCTTTCCAGGCTGTAATATCCCGGATAAAGCTTTTTAAATCCTCTCCATCACGTGGGGGAGAATGATCCTGTTCCAATTGATCGAAAATGAAATTAAGGTAGGTATTCTCATGATTGTGATACCTAAAGATTGTCCCTCTATCTTTTTCTAGTTGGTTCTTCAGCTGGCGAACAAATTCGTAATTAGGGAACACTCCGGGCTCAAAAGACAGAAATTGGCCGGCATGACGGACATGACCGTTGGATTCAATAGTGTGATGCGAGAATTGAAAGGCGATGCCTTCATAGGGATGTCTATCCTTATGAAAGGGTATTGCAGTCATTGATGTTTCGAAATCAATCATATGAAGTGGATACACCCAGGCAGCCATTTCATTCTTTAGACCGATCCCATCAAAGTAACTGCTTGATATTTTGTTCTTCACGCGCTTAATTTGTTCCATCCTTCTCTGGAACGGGCTTAACCCAACATACTCTTTGCTCTGTGATTTTGGCGCAACATCTTGTTCCGAGACCTGTTCCAATAAATACTTCCCCTTGTCGATCAGCTCCTGGACGACACTCTTACTCCCCATAAAGCCGCCCCATAAATCAACCACCAAACTGTTTTTCAACAACTCATCGCTATACTTTGTTTTGTTCTTCCAACACTCATGAAAGCCGCTCTTCTGATCGTTTGATTTCGGGGTAGGGTTTATGAACTGACAATCTTTGCATTTTTTACCTAATGGTGTAAAAATACGAGTATCGATTGAATATGCTTCGGCACACAGGTTTACGAATGCTTCGAAATTCAAGTTGTCCCTATAATCAGTGGGAACCGGAATTTCATCGAATATCTTTTGAATGACATCATCAATGTTTTGAATTTTCAATACAGGTTCTCCGATCGCATTTCTTTTGAGGCCCGATTCAATTTCGATTGTTGACCCTGCCGCTGTCTTGTAGATTTTGAATTTTTGATTGAGTCCTTCGACCGTTGCTATTTTGCTCTTATCAACCAATACGAGATTAGCCCGCACTTTGAGTTTTTGTGTCGCTAGAGCATTCAATAGGACATATTTTTGAAAAGCAACGTCGTAGATGTAAGGCGCCCATTTGGCAGAAATCTTCGGATCTCCTTTTTTGGTGAGAAAATCGATGTCCTCACCGTCTGTTGATTTCGACTTCACTTCATATAGGTCTAGAACATCTCCAACCTTTACGATGATATCTGCTCGGATAAATAGAGATCTATAACAGAAAGCCGCCTCCGCTATAACAGCTGATTGGCTCTTTAACCTTTTGTTGGTTTCATTCAGCGCTTCTTCATGATCGAGAGTCTTGATCGTTATATCTTGCCCAACCGGATCATCACAAAATAGGAACTTTGCAAGCTCGCCAACTTGAAAACCACCTTCCGCCAATGCTTCCAAAAAGGGATCATCAATGCTTTCATCGGCATAATTGTCCTTCTTGGTATAATAAAGCTTTGTCACACATTCTAAGGCAAGCCTGAATCGCGATTTGGTTAAGTAGCGCATTCTCTATTCCTCAAGAGACTACCCCAGCCTTTTCCTCCGAAACGACCGCCCGAAACTTCACTTCTACTTCTTCCAGATCGAATGGCACGTTCAAGTAACCGACAAACCCCAATTGTGCAAAATCTTCAGGCACTCTGAAATAGTAATTCAGGGCCAGAAAAATCGGCGCTCTTACCCCATACTTCTTGAACAAATCCCGCACAGGAAAATAGTCAGGACCGCGCTGCCATTCGATTGCGATGTCGATATCGTTGCCGTGCAGCTTGATGAGCCGTTCCATTTGCCCGTAGGCTTTTCCGTATAGCACATTGAAGCCGAAATCCTCAAAGACTGTCTTTACGACATCGTTCAGATAGCACGGGATTAGAAGCGTGATCTTGTTAGTGTCAACTCCCACGTGAACAATTTCTCAAATGCCTGTCCGATGCCCAAGTAGAAATAATTTTCTTGTGATGCAATGCACGGGATTTGGAGCAAAAGTGAATTCAGTTTTGTGGGAGCTACTTTTTGCGAATACGATGGGAGTGCATGGTGGAGAGTTACGACTGATGTAATCGCCGCTCAGAAACATCTTGGTGAAATCATTTAGAATTTCTGTGTCGTCTGGGGTAGAGCTTATCGAATTGTGACTGATTCACCTCCTCCACCATTTCTTCAATCATGATCCGCTGCCGGTCTGTCGCCAACTTACGCCATAAGACAGTGAGTTGTCCATGGTTCGCAGAGAAAAACTTATGCCAAATGCCTTTTTTATCTCCTGACATTTTTCGGAAAGATACACGATAGTGGCTGTATATCCTGTCACACAAGCTCATAGCTTTACCGAAATACAAAAGGCTGGTTTTAGAATCTAGGTATGCATATATACCACCTTCGTTAGGTACTTTCTCGTGGATCCATTTTCGATAATCCTTCACCTGCTCTTTAGTAGGTTCCTTGCTAGGGTGTACAATATCTAGGCTCGTCCACTCCTTATTCTTAACTGAAATAGGGAGAAAGTGATGTTCACTCAGAAATCGACTGATGGGTTCTTTCAAATCAGTTGATTGCTTAGGCATGGTCAAATCCTTATGCTAGAATTGATCAAGAGCATCGTGAATACTGGAGCTGAATATATTGACAACTCTGCTGTGTAGAATTCCATCTCTCCCCATTTTCGTTTCAAGAGATTTCACTTCGCAGTAAAAGAACAAACCGTCTAGCTGTGACGTTACCCTGAAATCGGGGGTCCTGCTTACTTGCATCTCCGCATCTTTGTACTGCTCAGCGTGGAGGTTACAGGAATACAGGAAATTCTTTACAGTGATCTCGTCGGTCGACAATTGTTTCATCAATATTTGAAATATAATGGATCGAAGTAATGAGCATCGAGCATGTTGAGCAGTGTCGTCGAGTTACCCGTTAGTTGAAAGGCGGTCAACGCTTGATTCGCATAATCCCAATTTATCTTCTTAATGGTCTCTCGTTTTATTTCCATCCGGCACTTGATGACTGACTTTGTGGATGACTCATTGCCATACCTGTCTACCTGACGCTCAGTGCATTTGAAAATAATTCGAACACGTTTGATTGTTGGCATCCTTTGTAGAATATCCTTCATTTCACTACGACTAAAGACTTTTCCCAAAACTGTGCTTAGACGAGCCATCCCCGTTGGGGCTGCAGTAGGCTCAAACGCAATGCCGTCCAAGTCACTGCACGAAAAAGTAATGTCAAGTATGCTATCAGGGTTTATGGTTGCCCCGATGAATTCTCCATTTTCGTTTTCATAGGAATAGATAGGTGCGACCAGTGAAGTAACGTTACGGGTTGAAGACTTTTGTGCCACCGAAAGTGTCACGGTTGTGGCTAGAAGAATAAGGGCTATCAAAAATCGGTGACGATATCTCAGATTAAGTTCTCCTAAATTGTTTCGGTTAAAACTAGGGGTGCTGAACGCAGAACGTCCGGCGTGACAACGCACGCTTGTGGACACGATGACAAAGGAGACGTTGTTGTGCTTCTCGATTTTAGATGCCACTTCAGAAGGTTGCCCCCAGTAGAATCTCAAACGACTTATTCTTCACGGTGAGATTCTCATTCTGAAAGGCATTAGCAAGGCTTGGACTGAAACGACCCTCGATGAGAAACTGGAGATCGGAAACAATTGAGAATTGAAACCCACCGACCATGGTAGCGCCAATATCAGTTGAAGAGTAGTTGAAGGATTTGTCATGAGTAGGCAACAACAGGTCAAATCGCGGACCGATGCACAAGTACGGTATTACTGTGTGAGTTTCAAATCGAACCTTTATCAACACAGGTATTGAGAGATAATCAACGCGAGGCCGAAATGTAATGTCGTATCCCGGACCATCAGGTTGGGCTTCGGTTGTTACTCTGGCTGTTATTGAGTATCCTTTTTGGATATAGTGAATCTCGGGTTGGACACTAAAGTAATGTGAGTCAAAGAGTTCGACAAATCCTCCTATATCGAATCCCCAGCGAATATCGGTGGATAGAGAGAAGGGAATTGTATACTCGAAAGATTGTGAAGCAGCGACAGTACCGAACTTCAATCCATAGGCTTTGAGAACTTGCCCCTCAGCAGCGGATGTACAGCACATAAACATCAAAAGGATATTTTTAGTGATGGACTTCATATTTCCTTCATCGTGGCGATTACGTCTAACTCTCCCAATCATGCGATCGTCTTTTGAAATTCCGGTGAGTGTAGTGCTGCTCCATAAAAAATAAAACCCATCCTGCATCCGCTATGCGCGGATCCATGTATGGGTTCTATTGTTTGCACAGCCCCCGCTGCGTTCTCCCTTGGTGATTAGTTTAATGAAGTTAGAAAGAATGGGGAGGAATGTCAACTAAAGAGAATTTCCGATAGTGGCTGAATTTCCTTTTTACACATTTATCCCCGATGGGTTCTAAGGCTGATTTACTTCAAGGCTTTGTGGGAGGATTCTTACAGCGACTCTGGCAAGAGCTTGGTATGAACACTACGCAGGCAGGCTTGCATTCAGGCGGGAAGCCGGACGGAGAATCGGGGCAATATAGTGAGACTACAACACATATATCGGGTTCCCTCCTTCTCCACTGGTCATCGTACTCCTTTCACGCGATTCTCTGGACACTCTTCGCATTCTCTACATTCGGGTTTTCTAACTTGCCAATGGGGGCCGGTGGTATCGAAAGTAAGTACATCAATGGGTTCGCCAACAAAAAGAGGAGCGAAGGCAATATCGTTCTGAATGAGGCGCACCATTCCATTAACCACGCCAAACTTTTTCAACATTCGCTTTGCCGTTTCGGCGTCAATGCATCTTTTGCTGATTCCATTGATTCCCAATGGAAAAAAGAAGGGCATTGGGAAATCGGTACAATTAACATAGTTTGCGCTTGGGTTTACTCCTACAACCTCCCCATTTTCGCGAAGTACCGGATACCAGTCTCGCATGACAAAGTGAATTTGGCCTTTGTACATACCAAGCCAAGCGGTACTAAATGCGAGACGATTAAGGAGCTTTTTGAAAGTGATCGAATCCACTTTTCCGATGGAATGAACCAGGGAATCGTAGGCGTGGCCAGCAGCGATAATAAATCGCACCTCTATTTCGTGAAGAGTACTCTGAGGGCTATAAGATTCCTTCGCGATCTTCAACATGCTAAAAGTGTTTTTTCCGTCTTGAGTGAAAACACTATCGATCCCCGCATTCACAAAGACAACATTACCAAAAACGTGAATCTTGCAAACATTATTACGGGAGGGGATAGAATCATTAATGACCTGTCTGCTATCAGCCGCGACGACCACCTGAGAGCTGTCACAGAAGAGAAGAATCACAGTACCGCCAGAAATAGCGTTTTGAGCATTGATACAGCAGGGCAAAAGAAGGATAGCGAGTATGTATTTGTTCGGATTCATCTAAGACCCAATGCATTTATGATGAGTGAGGGCGAGGAAATAAGCTATTCATGTAGTAGCGTAGACATAAACATCACGAAAGACCGCTACAAGTGGGTTCACCTTTCTGGGAAGTTCTGTTTTTTCGGATTGCCCATGAAAATTAATTCAGGCTACTTGTGATTGTAAACCGTTGTTCAAGAGGTCATTCCAAGGCCAAATGCGACGGGATATTTTCGCTTCCATCGCAGGAGTGACCAACTTTCCCCACGAGCGACGTAGCGGGTTGGGGTGGTGGTGGCGAGTATGGAAAGAGCTAGCAGGGCTTGGTGCGATGTAGATTGGAAAACCACGACGTGAGACAATGCCAATTACCACCATTCTCTTTCAGTTTCGATTTGTCCCTGCACTTTTTGAAATGGACAATCTCACCGTCCTTCGTCCTCTTCGATCAAATATGTAAACTCGCTCAAAGCCAGAGTTGAATAAATGGGATCCGATTCCGGATGGCAATTCGGCAGTAGTCGAAAAATGGTGAGAGTTGATGACGATAATCAGCCACGCTGCATCACAATGGGTGAGATACTCACGCAGCTTCCCTTCTTTTCTGGAAATCTCCGCTTGAATCTCATCAATAGTCAAGTCGATCCACATTGTCTCCGAAAAAGACCAAACGCCTGTACTTTCTTTAAGGCGGGCGATGCTAACCGAGCTCAAGTAATCCTCCAAAATAGTTCCTCCGAATTGTTCATAATCAAGATGTGCCCATCCGAAAACATTCTGGGGAATAAACTTCTCGATCAAAGTAGCAGCAAGGGTCGGAAATTTGGCAATCAGTTCACCCTTCAGCGAAGGCGACAAATGAACCTGACTGGCGAATGTGACTTGAAGGCGGACCGCGTTTCTTGACTCAAATTCTTGCTTCGCACGTTGGGCCAATCTTGAATGCAAGGCTTGCTCTGCGCGCGCCCTGGAAGTTTGAGTTCTTGGATCTTTCTTATTGAATTCTGTTATCTCAATTCCTATGGTTCCATTCCGATTGGTATGAATCAAAAAGTCTGGACTTTCAAATTCAAGTATTTTCTCTGGGGGAAAGTCCTCAATCAGGACTTTAGCTTCCTCAAGTACGTGGATCTCCTGCTCTTTCTTCGCGCTCCTACTCATTTTGATTGACGTGTAGAATCTAGATTAAACCTTCGTGGGAATATCTGGCAATAATGTCTTGCTTCGCCGGCTGCACCTTAATAAATCGTCGCCACATCCGAATCCAAATTGATTTTATTCACCGTGGAGTGAAGAGTTTCTGGTAAGAGGTGCGAGTAAACTTGAGTTACCGAGATATTGCTGTGTCCCATCAACTTCTGAACCTCGAAGAGCGAAACACCGTCCTGCACGAGCCAGCTAGCAAAAGTGTGCCTGAGACTGTGGAAATGGAGCCGGTCGTTTAGGTTAACTTCATTCAAATAGAATTTAAACTTATGAGTAACCCAGTTATCATAAATCTTCCGGCCATTTAATGTGAAGACATACTCGTTCCTTTTTGTAAGCTGTCGAACCTGAAGCAAGTTAAGCGCGGTATCCGCCAAAGGAATGATGCGCCGCTTTCCCTGCTTGGTCTTGAACGTCGCATTGCTTTCTACTCGAATCGTCTTGCGCTCAAAATCAACGTCTTGCCATCGCAAGTTTGTGATCTCAGCGCGTCTCATACCTGTGTACAAGGCCAGGACCACCATAGCCTTCAACCAATCTTCCTTGATTGCCGCCAATAATTTTCGCAAATCATCCTTCGAGAAAAAGACTGGCTCTCTTTCTGGTACACGTGCCAGTTTTACGTTACTGAACGGATTCTGCTCGATCAAATCCCAGCGCTTGGCGATATTGAATGCAGCCCTTAGTGTTCGTAATTCAATATTCACACTATTTGGACCTAATCGTCTCATTCGTTCTGTCTTGAATTTGTCCACATGGCGCATGCTCATATTTGTGAGCATACAGTTTGGACCTACCATCACCTGGAAATTCTGCAAAGCGCAATTATAGATTTTACGTGTTCCATTTGAAAAATTTGCTTGGATGTAATCTAGCACTTCAGGAATGAACTTCGAAAGGGTACTACTCCGCGGCTTTACCGCAATTAGTTCCTTAAAGCTGGCAATTGCTCTAAGGGCATCACTCTTCTTTCGTGCATGGGTGGATTTCCAGCGTAAGTGCCCATTGTCATGGTATCCAATGTAATAGAAGCCGTTGTTGCGCTTGAACAGGTAAAGCTTTTGGGGAATTGAGGACAGTGTTGATTCCTTTCTCGTGCATCAACAGTGGTAGCCGTTACGCAACCTAAGTTTCACTCTTGGTCAGGGCAAGATGTTGTTGTGGTTTGCAAGGTAGTCCTTCAATATTTGCAGCAATTCCGTCTCCGACTTATTCTCAAATGATTTTTGACTTAATATTTTGCGTTCCTTCTCGTCGAAGGTCATGAAGTTAATCGAGAATCGGTTCTCTGGCTTTCTATAGAAAACCGTGTAAAATGTATGATTGGGAATTTTGAATCTATACATACAATTGTAATCGTCTGACGGAAGAAGACTATTCAATCCAGCATTGTCCTCAGGAATCGCACGATCAATATTCTGAAATAGTTCCTGGCGCGACATTTCGTCATACGCGAGAAGTTGATATGCTTTCCAAGTGATAAAAAAAATAATCACGATGAAAGTAACCACGTCTGCGGTTGCTAAACCAGTTAGCCCAACTGAACTTGACTGATTGATTCCAGGTATTGCGAGCAACAATGTGGCGGTGAGAGAACAGTGAATCGCCAACAGCGCAAAAGGAATAAAACTACCGCGAATCAGGGAGTTCCTCCACCTTGGAGTGTATGCTATCGCCACTAACAGACTCTGATAGTAGCTCCCTTGAAAACCGAGGAGAAGAGCTGCCCTCTCTGCATCTGAACGACTTGCGTTGATTCTGAATACGGTCTCAGTAGCGACTCTTAATGAATTGCATCCAAGGATAGCACTTTGATACGCTCCTTCGAGCGATTGCAACTTATAAATGACAAATATCGCTCCAAGGGCAAAGATGGCGGCATCGGCCTGAATCAATGATGAAGAAATGTAAAGTCCAGTTATAAACTGCCGTTCACTCATATTTTGTACCTTCAATTTCTAAGGCTGCGCTCGAGTGAAAGGTACCGATACCGAAGGCGAAAGGCAAAAGAAAATTTCCCCAAACAAGAAAATTCGAATTCCTCTCACTGGCCTGACCGATACTCTCGTCTTTCGTGCAGACAAGTTCGATAGATATTCCGGTGGGCGCGTTTGGATTCCGCTATCGGGTTAAAAGAAGAGGCTCAATTTGCGGGAATTGTTTTTGTCGGGGGGTGTTTGTACTATAAGAGAGTTGGAAAAGAGGAGGTATTCCGATCTTCACCAATCATCTTGCCGTTGACAAAACGCAAGGAGGTAAATATGGGCCAAACTATTCTGTCAATTTTCGCAATCGTCATCGGATTCTCTGCCTGCTCCAAACCAACAGAAACCATAAGCAGGAATGAACCCATTAGCAAGACAGCAACGCTTGAAGGTACGATCAGCTACTTCCAAACTGAACCGGCCATGGGCGGAGAAACCGACCCCAGTGGATTTTTCTTGACGAATCCACGGTGGTATTCCGGCGAGCCGGCATACAAATACTATCGAGTCTATGTCTCGGGCCAGATAAATTCAATCCTTCTTCAAAGACGTGTTCGTGTCACAGGAACTGTTGACACAATAAAGTTTATGGGTGTAGAACGCGGCGAGGTCTTGTTTCCAAATATTGTGATTCAGCAGATCACTATTTTGAACTAAGCAGCATGGATATGCCCGTGTTGAATGATGAGTAACCACTCAGTGCTTGCAAACGAATAGGACGCTTGTTCGTTGCACGGGGAGTAATTGCAACTCCTCAAATCCTGAGCTGCTAAGCGCGACCCATTTCTGTGATCGCTGAGGGGCGTTGTTGCGTGGAAGTTGTGGGCACGTTGCTGGCGTGGGGTATGTTTTTCCTCTTAGGTGCGCAGCAGATCATTACAGATTAAAGGATCCCGCCATGAAAACAATCTTTGCACTTCTCGCCATTCTTCCATATTGCTCCTCCGGTCAAGGGTTGTATATCAACCGGAATCAGAGTGTAACGTCGATCCAGGCAACTTATTCCATGACTGAGGAGTCTGTTAGCGAACAGGGAATCGAAATTGGACACTCCATAGGCGGGTTACTTGACATGGGGTTGCAATTGGGGCGTGGTCGCCTTGATTCATATTACAATACTTTGTTCTATGGTCTCTCGACGTCGGTATACCTAATCAAACCCGATAACACTGATGGTGTGATACTTTCTCTTGGAGCTGCTTATAGAAAGCTGGATATGAGATATTCGATTTATCAGTACAACGGGTACCTAAACGTAGGCCATCGCGGCGATGAATTCAACGCGGGAGGATCGGCTGGTACAAGAGTTCTGGCCAACCCTTCCCTCACCCTCTTGGCCCTATTCACTGGCGGAATAAACAACACGTCGGACGAAAATCATTCTGAATTAGACGCATTCTATGGCTTTGGACTCTCATGGATCGTACGTACTGGAATTGCTACTCGCGTTGTGATAACACCCTCGATTTCTATTACTAACGGCACAGGCACAACCAAGCTTAAAGGTGGGTTTGTATTTTTGCAGTGAGATGTTGATTCGATTTGAAAATGGACGAAGATTGCTCATCCTGTCGGCTCAGTAATAGGAATATTCTATGGTTTGAGCACCTTAAATCTAGCCAAGATGACAATAATACTCGCAATTACTAACCCCACAACGGTTATGGTTGTGTATACTGTTAGAAATCTGGAGGTCTGATCAAGATTTTTCCAATTCACGTAGTACTTCCGATTCCAGAAGGCGCCAAGCAGAGCAATAAAAGTAAGCACATATATGGGATCTATTCCATTGGATGATAGCCAGTCTAATGCAGAGCCCATCCTATTATCCTCCTTTTCATGGGTTCCTCTTTTCGATGGGGAATCTATCTGCGATGAAATTGTGCAGCGTAATATATCAATTCACAGTCTTTCATCCAATGCCCGCGTAGCGAGTTTAGTCTGCGATTCCAGGCCATTCGGAATGCACCCCTATGCCCTATGTCCGCCTGAAGATCCATAGCTGAGTGCGCCAATTTCCTACATCCGCAACTTCTTAAGCCCGAATATTCGCGCTAGATCTCCTTTCGGGAATTCAAGCAATCTTTCCTGCGCTCCGCGGTCGGGGTATTTTTGTGGCTTACCGCCAGGTGTTGGACCTGGTGGTTGTATTCTATTGTAGGTTTCTTCCTTCGTTTCATCGATCATCTGTATTTCTCCCTCCATCCTTTCAATTCGGGTACTGCGTCCCATAGGTCTTTCACCTGCGGTGTAAGATCCCAGTATGCGTCCGTAATGGTCTTATGCGTGAAGAGAACATAAAATAGCGTGTAGTGCTCCCTGAAATGCTTTTTGATGTAATGGTCCGCTTCCATGAGCCTCTTTTCGTAATCCTGGAATGCGTACCAGATCAATTGAAAAGCCCGCGTAGATCCGTTCGTTAGAGCGAATACGGCTATATCCTTCACATACTTAAAAGCCTCTACACGTGCATCCGTCAGTTGATCGGCTTTCTGTTGTTTAGTTAATCGTACTTGTTTCATATGTATTTTTGACTCGTTACAAACCGGCCGTAGCCTGTAGCGTAGGCCGGTTTATATTATAATATATTAAGATATATTATAATATATTGCGATACCATTATTTGACTTTATCGTTTCTATTCGCAGGTTTCTAGGCATCATTAGGTAGACCTTGCAACCTGCATAGGTAGACATTGCAACTTGTATAGGTAGACTCTGCAACCTGTGCAGGTAGACTCCAAACACCTATGCAGCAATCCTTAGGCCGTCGATTGCCTTTTTGTTCAAGCATAAGCGATCCACTTCCCGTACCCGCACACCCGGCAGCGCTACAGAATACTCCTCTATATATCCGATTTCTTTGCCAACGTTATAGAGGTTGTTGAGTTTGTCGCGTACCCGATTCCATTGCCTGGTCGAGATCAAGCTATCCAGCCTTAGAACCCGTGCCAGTGTTTCGGGGGCCAAATCAATCACATATTTTCGTCCGGAACGCCTTTTTTGTTCGGCTTGGCATAGAAGATATTCGATAAAAAGCACAGCAGTCTGATCTTTGCCCGCACGCTCAAATAGATCTGACGGCATCCAAACGAAATATGTATTGATCTGATCCATCAACACTGGACTTGGGTACAATGATAAGTGTCTGCTATTTTCTTTACGGGCCATTATCACAGGAGAAACCATTTCGACTCGCTCCTGAGTCTGGGCGCCTTTTTTACCCCAGTTGGTTCTATCATACGCGAATAAGAAATGTCGCCCGGTAAGCTCCGTAAGCGCCTTTATTGCGGTCTTGCGTTCTGTGCCACTGAATTCCATCTTACCGCGCCCGGTCTTGTATTTCTTTACGCCGTACGCTTTGAGGTAGTCCGATATCTTGATTTCCATTCCAGGAAGCTCCATGTGCTGTATGCTCAAGGGTTTTGTATTTCCTTTGTAGTCTGTATCGCTTAAGAGTTTCTGTACGGCAAACAAGGCCCGGTTTTCCGAATAGGAAAGATCCAGGCCGATTGTTTGTATGTTCTTTTCCCCCATTGTCGTTTTGACATCGTCGCGTTCCACCATATCAGTAATAAGTGGTTTTCGAGGATCGTATCGTTTGCCAAATTTTTGCATCTCCGCGTGAAGGCTCACGCGCACTAAATTATTCATATTGTAAATCCTCCCATCATTTCTTCGTGTGTGTACCGGCCTATTTTACGCAACAGGCCATGCATCTCTTCTATCCAATATTCCATATTCGCCCGGTCGCCATCTGTCAGAGATTTATCCAGTTTTTTCCTGTAAAATCCCAGATACTCATTGTATTTTTGTCTGCACTCCATAAGTTCCGCTTCCGGTAAGGCTGAGGTATGCTGGTCAATCAGTCCAGGCAAGAGGTACAGCTTACTGGCTGTACCCGTGTCGTTTGCCCGACCTTCCTCCCACGTTTGTTCTATATATAGTTTTGTGTAACTCATGCTCTTTCTCCTAGTAATTGCGCCGCAAAGCTTGTCATTGATTGCGTTTCTTCCATGGTCGATATGGCGCGTAGAAATTTCAATTCCATCGAACCTCTGAAGGAATCCAGCTTATTCTTCTCAAACTTTAGAAGTACTACCGGTTCATCCGTTGTATCATATGTTGCATAATCTTGAGGCGAGAGCATCCATACAACATCGGCGTTGTACGCATACTTGCCCGACTCCATGATATCCTGCAGGGTTGGTTTTTTGTTCTTGTCTTCGGTGGACTGCTTTTTCCTGAGTTCCGCCGTAGCGATCAAGGGAATATTGTATGCCTTTGTCAATTCTTTCATCCGCATCGCACGCTTGATGTTTTCTTCGCGAACCGATTTCGTTTGGCCGTTCACGTTCATGTTATATAAGCCGTCGACAAATACGACCAAGTGCTCCTTGTTCTTTATCTTCCGTATTTCAATCTCGATATCGTCCACGTTATTGAGTTCTGCGATGTCTTTAATAGTCAATCTTGCGCTGTCGTATTGCTCCGCCAGATAATCGTACGCCTGGTCGATTTTTGCCTGGTCCTTCCGATCCGCTTGTTTACACTGCACGGCATTAATCTTCAAGTGCGTTAGCATCGCAAGCATCCGGTTTACGATCGTACCCCGATCGTCATCCATTGAATAAAAGAATACTTTAACCTTCGGATTCATTTGGAGTAAATCGATGCAAAGATTCACCATGAATGCAGTCTTACCCGTATTAGGATCTGCGCCAAGGATGTAATAACCCGGCTGTACGCCTGAAAGGTGTCGCGAAATGTTTTTAAACCGTTTCAGATCGTAACCCAGTAGCTCGCCGGGCAATTTTTGCATATCGTGTTCTTTCTTCGTTCGTAAGAACATCCCGAATGATTCCTGGCTGCCCACCCGCGTACGTTCATACGCTAGTGCCAGCTCACGCGGTTTGTCCGTCAATAATTCCATCGCCTGTTCTATTTCATCCTTGTACAAAAGGACGCCCGCTTTACTTAAGAGTTTATTGGCCTGTTTCCTGTACTCAGCTTGCGCCTTTTTGTCCAGATAGTCCTTCATGTACGGTTCTAACATACCGACAGGCATATTCAAGCCGGATGAAATAATATCGACTATATCTTTGCCGTCAATGGGATTATTCACCATATGGGCATAATCGAACGCTTCAGTTAACGCGATCTTCTTGCCAGTATCGGTACGAATGTCGTGTTTCAGAAGTACTCGTTTTGCCACCCACCGTGCCCCGCTCGTTGGATTAAGAGCGAGCTTTTTAAACGAGTCGATCCCCGTTGCACAGACGAATTCATCCGGATCTTTGTACGACCCGTACAATGCTGGATCAATCACGTAAGCATCGATGCCTGCTTTTGCAAGCATCTCCAACGCTTTCTCCGTATTCGCAGGTCCCGCTTTGTCGTTATCCAGAGCCAGTACTACTTGTTCCATTTTCCGGACGCGCAATCCTTCAATATGCGATTCGGCCAACATTCCCTGGCCCACAGCGACGATGTTTGTTACTCCAAGTGCAGGCAAATAAAGAGCATCGGGATATCCTTCTACGATTAGTAGAGTTTTTTCGTGGTGCAATTTATGAAGTCCGAATAGGTCGTGCTTCGTCAATCCCTGAGTGGAATCATAGCGGACCTGTTTCACATTATTGCCCGTGTACCCGGCGCGTTCGGTGGAGCGTTTTACAAAGCCGGTTATAATCCCGTGCCTGTTTCTGTAAGGAAACGCCATTCGGAAATGATCGCCAAAGGATCCATTCAAAGAAAGTTTCGCGATAAGCTGCCCTAGTTCCGGCCGCACGCTACGAAGATGCACTCTAATTTCACCATCGGATGGCCAATAAATCCATTCCGTTTGTTGTAAATATTCTAGTTTGTACCCTCTCCCGATTAATGCTTCTAATGCGGTTTTACCGGCTTCCCCATAAAGAAGCTCTTTCCCGTGTTTGTAAATTTCTTCATACAGGATATGCTTCTTATAGAGTTCTTCTTCATCTGGGTTACGTTCGAATGAAATATGCTGTATCTCTGGTGCTAGATCGTGTAGGAAGTTTTCCGCAAGCCAAAGCAAAGCCTGTTTGTATTCAACCTGTCGGACAAGTTGGACCAAACTAATAATATCGCCTGCACGGTTGCAGTGAAAACAGTGGAAGTAGTTGCGTTCGGTGTTTAAGCCGAAGCATTGATGGTTTTCGGAAGCATGCCCTGTAGGACAGTTCCCAAGATAGATTTGACCGGTTTTCTGGATATTGTACTTCTCAAGGATCCCCAGCCGATCTGCAACAGCGAATATAGAGATGCTGTCTTTTAAAGTATCCTTGATTATTATCGATTCTGCGTAGTGGGTATTTCTATCTACGGTCGATTCATTTTGCTGTTGTATGTTGTTCAACATAATATTCATCTGTTTTATGGATAATGCCCTTCAGGTTGCGTATGGCATTTCCGTAGTCTACCGCACGAACAAGTCCATTGTGCGGCGAATAATAATTATTGATGTGCTGTTGTAGCTTGTCTGAATTTGGAAAAACAAAGAGCACCAATCCTTCTCTGGCTTTCCTATAACCCTCTAACACATGTCCTGACGCAATCAGGAATGCAACGAGGTAAAAATCCTTGCTTATGAATGTTTCATTTTTCTGCATGTGATTCTCTTTTCTCTTGGTTACTCCGCCCGTTATAAATGAAAAAGGCGGTTTAAGCTGCTCATCGTCTCAAGCCTCTTAAACCACCTTCTTTCATCCAGTGGCTCTATTCTTCTCTACACGTACTCAGCTAAGCGTCACTTGCTATTGGTAACTATCTTTCATATAATATAACAAATTATAATTTAAAAGTCAATAGCAAACCACATTTCTACAAAAATATTTTATGCACACTATCAAAGCACCCCTAACAAAAGCAGGAGTTCGTCAAATACTACTCGAATTGGGCGGAATAACCGCCCTCTCCTATCCAGAGATCGCCAAGCGTTCTGGCGTACATTTTACCACTATTTATAACATCTTGCGTGAAGAGCCAGGCGATACCAAGAAATTGGTAAGGCCATCAACCGTCCGGAAAATAGGCGAATCGTTAGGATTCCGTGCTACGATCTATAAGGGGGGGAATGAGATAATACTCCGGCAGGTGGGGGATGCCATTAAGTCTAAATTACACAGGCCGGCAGAACGGGATCCATTGGAATCGTTTGCAAGGGATATAGTGGAATGGCTCCGTAGTATGGGCAAGACCAAACTTACGAGTGTAGAGAAAAAGAAGGCGCGGGAGATGCTCCGCATTCTGTTGAGATAGGGCGGCCGATTGTCAACTCAGAAACCCCAAAAATCTAACAAGGTGTTTGTTGGCGGTGTCTCTTTGATGGTGCCGGTAAGGGTACAATCGGGGTTGGAGCGGAGCGATTCGTTAGCGGAGCAATAAGAGTTTCTTCGTCTGAACAAATGGTCCCGCCGTCAAGCGATAATAATACACTCCGGTCCCGACTCTTATACGCGACCATATAATCTCATGATAACCAGCTTCCTGAGAACCATCAACGAGTGTAGAAACTTCTTGCCCGAGGAGATCATAAATCTTGAGTGTTACCTTTGCTTCGACTGGCAGGGCATATCTAATTATCGTTGATGGATTAAATGGATTCGGATAGTTTTGTTCCAGAGCATACCTGCTGGGGATGGTCTTCTGATTGATGTAAGCATCAGAAGGTGCAGAGGGTGGCATCTCCGAGGTTGGAATGATTCTGATCCGATTGGATACACTGGTGACACCCGACGACGAGAGAATCAATTTGCCGGACTCGCTCACCTTCACCCAGTAAGCTTTTCCGGGTTCTATGGTGTTGGAAGTGCGATAACTTCCTGAGTAGCCGAAGAAGTTACTCGTGATGATTGCAGGTGGATAGCTGGTAACTGCGGAGACCGCGACTGGAGTGGAAATTGATCCGATGAGGTTCCACCCTGGCCGGACGGTGATAGAATCCGTGATACTCTGATACCCCAATATTGTTGTCGTTTCAGCAGATGCGAATCTTAACCAATATCCAACACCTTTCGAGAGCGAATCCCTGGTGACGTAGCCGTCTTGGTAGGCGAATGCATTGGAGATTGCAGTGGGATAAACGGCGGACTTATGATTATCCGGGACGATCAACGGCAAAGAGATAAGATTCCATCGGTTTAGTATCGAGTAGGTCACTGGAAAACCAGCGGTGTATAGATCTGAACCTACATTAATATACATAGTATCTATTAATCCGCGATATGAGATGACGGCTGATGTGCCTCCTTGGGATAGTCCCTTGAAAGATTTTGTAATAGCATCGAAACTCACGATTGATGGATCCTGAATTACTACATTAATTATGGAGCTTAAAGTGCTCAAATCCGCAACACAATTCTCAAAGAATGCGGTATATGTCGGGACCTTCGATTGATTCCGCATCAAGTCCAGAACCAAAGGGGTTATGCTTAGCTTCGCGATAGTTGAACTGGGAACGACATCGACCACGACCGCCCCTTGTCCCACGGTTGTACTGTCCCCAATGTCATAGAAAGCAAGAACGGAAATTTTTTGAGAATCAAGCTGGGCTCCTGGGACGGGTAGTTTGAAGTCATACAGTAGCGATTTGGTCATATCTGTATATGAGAGATCTTCGAACAAAACATTAACATACGACAGACCAGTAGTATCAGAAAGGCTGAACTTCACGCTTACAGTACTATCCACGAACAAATTAGATCCGGCGGCTGGAGAGAGAAGTGATATGTTTTGAGTATTCGATTCGCGACTGGAGCCGAACTGATTCTCCGTTCTAGACGATGGTCGCATTTGTGACAGTTGAATGCCTGGTCGCGCGGGAATGCTACTAAAGCGACTACTATTCACAGGGCTATTTAGAAGTGTATTAACCTCAGTACCCACATAAACATTATTCGTAGCATCAGTATGAACCAAATAAGGTAAGACTGTTACACTTGAGGCACTTCGCGACAAATCAGCCAACTGGCTTCTTACCGGAACAATTAGATCACAATCAAGAGCAAAACCATTCCCCGCAGAGGACAAATCGTAATATTCTGCCATTAATTCCAGAAACTTAACGGACCTCTCCGACCAATCAATCGTTAACAAGGATGCCATCTTGCCCTTCAGGGGATCATTATTTCTCAAATTAAAATAAACTGCATCGAACAACAAAGAACTTCCAATCGTTCCGTATAAAGGGTTAACATGTGTCGAAAGGTAGTTCCAGATTGTTGGATCAACACCGGGAATGTCTTGGTCCCCCAGAACAAAATCTCCAGCGATTAGGTGGGAAGGAATATTTGTTTGTCCGAAGGAGACTGATGCATTAGTTCTCAAGTCCGCCACAGCCCTTGAAATTTGTAGTTGATTCTCCCAACTCTGATTCGATTCCCAGAAATTAGATAGTTTACTAGAAAAGAGGTCGCCAAATGATATCCAACCGGCTACCAAGGATTTATTCAAGAATGGAGTCACATTACATAAGAAGTTAGCGAGTGGCGTACCATTATGCGGACTATCAAGAGTTATAAGGCGATTGATATAGCCTTTACCATAATTCTTAAACCTCGCATTATTATACCCATCCACCGCATAATAATACTGGGTCAATTGGGTAGCTGTCCGTACGACATCAGCACCCATGCTGTGACAAACACAATAAACCTGATTCGAAGCATAACGCTGTTGGTGGAGCCGACTTATCGTGTTGGGGAACGAATTGGGGTTCGTCACGCACACATCATAAGCGTTAGTCATAAATCCGTCGTGAGGGGCAAGATCGGGAGTAGCGCACACAAGAAAACGAACATCGTACTTGAATGAAAGAATCAAGTTACTTGACGCCTGCCGACTGAAGTTATCCCAGGTATGTGAGTCAGAGGCCCATCCATGAACTAGCATCAGGGGTGGTCGCACGATAGAAATTGCTTCCTCATCTTCCTCGTGTGATGCATCATCGTAGGTGACGACGAACTTAGCAAGAACTGTACGAGATATATCCGTTGGATTACTGGATGCGTTACCGACGAAATCATCCGGCGCAACATACCAGAACCAATAACCCGGTTGATCGGGAGTGTTATCCAAAGCGGATGTGTTGCTTGCGACATTTGCTTCCTCTGAATATGTATTAGTCACCGTTGCCTTCATCACTTTACCAAGCGTATTGGAAGTAGTATTCCCAGCTACATCCTGCAACGTCACTGAAACATTGCTAATGGGACGTCCAATCGATGGATTTGTCTTTGACATTTTCAGATAAATTCGTGCGACACCATCTGCAGCAACACCAACCGGTGGACTGGTTGGTTGAGAATAGCTGTAGTCCCACAAGAGATCGATTTTTAGGTTCGTGCCGGTCGGCGGGACACTTGCAAAGGAACCGCTTTGAGCGACTCTTGTTGGGTTATAAACATCTTTAATCCTAATGAAACAGTTGGAACCGGTTTGAGTAATTGGAATGAATAGCATAGGTTCGACAAATGTGTTGATCACAGCCGAACCTTGCGAATTTGTTAGGAGAGCCCAATTTGTCCCAGCGTCCGTAGAGAGATCAATTTCGTAATTATAGCTTCTGCTTGAGCCAACCACAGGATATGTCGCACCCAAAATCATCTTATCAATCCAGGATATGTTTATTGGTGTTCCTGTATGAATGGTGTTTCCACCGGAAGGAGAATACACCGTTAAGTTGAACGACTGAGGGGGCTGTTGCACTTCGAACGATTTAGCATTTGTGGTTCGATTAGTCGATTGATCCACTGCGTAACAGCCATAATTACCCGATGGAGTGGTTTGATCTGTAGAAAAAGTATTTGAAAACATTCCGCTTGAGTTCGTATTTATAGAAATATTATGTGCGGTGAATCCAGATGGTCCCGCGATGTACAATGTTCCGGAGCTGTTTGGAGTAAATCCACTCCCATCTAGAGAGACGGCTCCACCTTGTGGTATCGAAGCAGGTGCCAACGTAAGAGAGGGATTGGCTCTGATAAGGAACTGCGCATTTCCAAAATTTAAGCCCGTATCAGACTGACCATTCGCTAACGTCACTGTGTATACGCCCGGGGGAGGCGGTGCTGTCTGAGTCCAACCACTTTGTCCATTCTCGCTCACGGTGTAAGTACCGACCGTGAGTGAATCGAATAGATATTTGCCGTTCACATCCGTATAGGTACTTTCAATTTGGTTACCTCCTGTAGACAATCGCATCAACCAATTCGACAAAGGTGTGTCTTCACCATCATAAACTCGATTTCCGTTTCGGTCATTGAAGGCAACACCCGCGCAACTAACGAGAGAGGCAGTTATTGGATTGATGTTCTCAAAAACTCCACCGCCGCCAGTCCCGGCAAAGAGGTTCGTGCCGCTTATCGCAAGAGAGCGAACATCGGTGTTCGACAAGCCGGTATTGACAGCAGTCCAGCTTGTGCCGTTGTTCGTCGAAAGAAAGACCCCGCGAGGATAATAAGAAGTCCCGGCAAAGAGATTCGTGCCGGAGACAGCAAGAGCATAGACATAAGTGTTCGACAAGCCTGTACTCGCCGCCGTCCAGCTTGTGCCGTTGTTGGTGGAAAGAAAGATCCCGCCAGAATAATAAGAAGTCCCGGCGAAGATATTCACGCCGGAGACCACGAGAGCGTTGACACTAGAGCCTGGCAAGCCGGTATTGACCGCAGACCAGCTTGTGCCGTTGTTGGTGGAAAGAAAGACTCCACCATTACTTCCTGCAAAGAGATTCGATCCGGAGATGGCAAGAGAAAAGACACCACCAGATGGCAAGCCGGTATTGACAGCAGTCCAACTTGTGCCGTTGTTGGTGGAAAGGAAGACTCCACTATTAAAAGTTCCTGCAAAGAGATTTGTGCCGGAAACCGCAAGAGACATAACAACCTCAAGGCCTGTCAAGCCGGTATTGACTGCAGTCCAGCTTGTGCCGTTGTTCGTCGAAAGAAAGACGCCGCCGCCAGCAGTTCCTGCAAAGAGATTCGATCCGGAG
>Ga0137396_10000038_pt1 | contig 43708 bp, 40 predicted proteins | sample czc16metaG_FD_108284 | JGI IMG/M metagenome (GOLD analysis project Ga0137396, IMG submission 108284) | Vadose zone soil microbial communities from Angelo Coast Range Reserve, California, USA - czcobulk3.16 metaG | ecosystem: Environmental > Terrestrial > Soil > Vadose zone | place: USA...
CGGTTATCCCAACTTTTCGATGCCGGTGGGAATTCGTTCCTCCGGCAGACCAGCTGGCATGTTGATGTACAGCACGGCCTTCCGCGAAGCGCAGTTGATCGCGATGGCCTACGACCTCGAGCAAGAGCTGCATGCGCGACAACAGCCTCAATTCCTCGGCGCGATTACGCCGATCCCGAACGGAGGATTCTGCAGCGGTCATCAGCCGCAAGGCAAGGCACACTTGCCACACGGCAAGATCTTCTAAGAGTCAAAACCCGGAGCGGCGGTTAAGATCGACAGCGAGCGCGCTTTAGAGCGTGAGCGACGAATCTTGTTAGTCGCGCGCTGAGATTTTTTTCGGCGCTGATGCGGCCACTTTCGTCGTTCGTCACGATTCAGACCAACAAATCTCTGCCACGAGGGAAAAGAAGGTGTGATGTTTTGGCGTTCGACAGCGAGGTTGCGACAGCCGCGCAGGTTTGCGGCATTTTTGCTTTTTGTACTCGGATGTTTTCTTTTCGCGCTTGCCGGAGTGATTAATCCGCTTGGCGCACAATCCGCGGGTCCGCAAGAACCGACACTTCGATTGGCGCGACCAATTCGGCCCGACACGCTGCGCGGCGAATGGCGAACGTTACAAATTCCGGCCAACGATTTTCAGCCGGTGAAAGCGGATCGGATGCAACTGAGCGGCGCGTCGTTTCAAATCTCACTGGCTCCGGCAACATCGACATCCTCCGACACGTTCGTTCCGATCATGACGACATTTGCCGGTGGGTCCGGTGATGGCGCGGCGGCGCGCGATGCAACTTTCTCTCAGCCGTACGACGCCGCGCTCGCGCCCGACGGGTCGATTGCGGTGGTCGATACCTACAATAATCGCATTCGAAAAATCGATCCGGCCAGCGGCATCGTAAGTACAATCGCCGGCAGCGGCGATGAAGGATTCGCAGGTGACGGCGCCCTCGCGAAAAATGCGTCGATGAATTTTCCGTTGATGGCGGCTTACGGCAGCAACGGCTCGCTCTATTTCACCGACACTTGGAACGATCGCGTCCGTAAAGTTGATCCAACCGGAACCATCACCACTGTCGCTGGCAACGGGCCAAATTCGGGCGCGGATTGTTTGGCGAGCAATGGCGCCGTCGGCGCCGGGAAAAACGGTGATGGCGGGCCAGCGACATCTGCGATTGTGTGCGGGCCGTCGGGCGTGGCCGTTGACGCAAATAACAATCTCTACATCGCGGAGACAGCCGAGAACACGATTCGGCGCGTCGATGGCATTACCAGTTTTATTACAACTGTTGCCGGCAGCGGATCGCCAACTCCAACTGGCGACGGCTCGCCGGCTACCAGCATTGCGATCATTCATCCGTGGGGAATCGCGATTGATTCGTTAGGCAACCCGATTGTCTCGGACGATGACGGTCAATACCGCGTTCGCTACATTAATCTGCTCGATCATCCGGTCACGATTTATCCGAACGGTCCGCAGCCGCTTGTCGTTCAACCGAACGCTGTTTTGACAATCGCCGGCGGAAACGGTTATGCGCTTGAAGGAACAGAAGGCGATGGCGGACCAGCGAGCGCAGCAAAGCTTACCTTCGTAAAAGGTCTGAAGATCGCGCCGAACGGCGATCTACTTCTCACGGAGGATGCGGCGGCTTGGGACGGCACGAGGTTCTATTACACAATGCTCGTGCGCCGGATCGATTGGCAGACCGGCATCATCAATTCCATCGCTGGCAATCAAACTTTAGGGAAAGGGCCGGATAATGTCGCGGCCCGGCAATCGGCGCTCTCCTATCCCGAAGCGGCGTTTGTCGACGCGAACGGCGACGTTGTCGTTGTCGATCGTGGAAACAGTAGATTGCGCAAAGTTGCCGGCGCCAGCGGACTCATCGCGACCAACGCTGGTTCGGACATCGACAATCCAATTCCGGCAACGCACGGCGCGATTTACAAACCGACCGGAGTCGCGGCCGGTCCGAGCGGCGTTTATTTCACTGATCCGTTCAATTTGCGAATTCGTCGCGTGACGCCCGATGGAATGATGACGACTCTCGCCGGGTCATCGCGGCCGTGCGTGCGCTTCGGCGTCGCATTCGACGGACAATGCGAAGATAACGACATCAATGGCGGCGACGGTGGACCGGCCAGTGGCGCGCAGTTTTATGTTGGCCCGCTCCACAACTTGTCCGTCTCGCCTGAAGGGCTGGTCGCGGTCGTTTCGGATGGTCGAATTCGGGTGATCAATGATTCCAATCAGCCGCTCACGATTTTTCCGGCGAGTTCCAACCCGCTCGTGCTCAAGCGCGGTTTCATCGATTCGATCGGCGGCAACGGCGCAACGAAAGTGCCGGATACAGGTTCGATCGACATCCGCGGCGCGCGCTTGCAGGACTCGCGCGATGTGACGTTCGCGCCGAACGGCGATTTCATTATTGCCGAGCGGCAGGCGTATCGAATTTTGCGCGTCGATGCGCAGACCGGACAGGTTTCAGTTATCGCTGGACTTCAGGCGGTGCTCGTGAAAGGTCCGTTTGGAATTGTCATCGAACCGCCGGTGAGTTTTGCCGATGGGCCGATCTCGATCGCACGATTCTTGTCGCCGTACAGTGTCGCGGCCGCGGCCGACGGCACAACGTTTTATGTCGCGGACACCGGCAATCATCGCATTCGCAAGATCGATACGGTGCTCGGTCTTGTGACAACGATCGCAGGAACTGGAGTGGAAGGTTTTTCAGGCGACGGTTTGCCGGCAACCTTAGCCGAGCTTTCGCTGCCATCGAGCATTCGCGTCGGGCCTGATGGCTCGATTTTGTTCATGGACTTTGGCAATCAGCGCGTCCGCAAGATCGACAGCGACGGAAACATCAGCACGATCGCCGGTAGCGGACCGACGTTAATTACGCCGACGGCTTCGGCGACGTGCGCGGACATGAGCTCAGCGCCGTGCGGACATTTTAGCGGCGACGGCGGTCCGGCCACGTCTGCGGAAATTAATCTCGCGCTTAACATTGCGGTGGCGCCAGATGGAACGCTGTTGATCGCGGATACTGCCAACAGCCGAATCCGTCGCGTTGACTTCGCTCCCACACCCACACCCACTCCCACTCCAACGCCGACGATTACGCCAACGCCAACCCCGACACCGACAGTCACGCCAAGTTCGACACCAACGCCAACTCCGACTGCAACTCCGAGCCCAACACCAACTCCGACAGCTACACCAAGTCCGACCCCAAGTCCCACACCCACGCCAACTCCAATTGTTACGCCGACTCCAACAGCAACTCCGAGTGCGACGCCCACTCCAACACCAACGGCGACACCCACAGCGACGCCTACACCGACGCCAACTGTTACGCCGAGTCCAACGCCAACACCCAGTCCAACCCCGACCGCAACACCAACTCCAATTCCGACATCAACGCCGAGCGTGACCGTTTCGGTTTCGCCGACGTCAATTCACGAAGGAGCGACCGCGATTTTCACCGTCTCTGCTTCATCGGTTGTCGCGCAGGACACGATTGTGAATTATTCGGTGAGCGGCAAAGCAACCCAAGGTTCGGATTACACTCTCAGTGGTCCGCCAGGTCATGTGACAATTCCGGCAGGTCAAGCGTCCGGCAGCGTCACACTCAGCGCCTTGACCGACAACGTGAAGGAAAAGAAGGAAACGGCGATCATGACGTTGCAACCCGGCTCGGGCTATGACTTTCCTGCTGCCGGGAAGAAAAAGAAAAAGAGCAAAGCGCCGTCCGCGACACTGACCATTCTCGACGGACCGTAGCGGATTTTCGTATTCGACGTTGAGCCTGACAGTGTTTTTCTGTCTTGTATTCGCGTGACTGTTTTCCTTGGCGGCGGATTTGCGGCAAAATATCTCCACGGTGGAGGAAATTTTTCCGTTCCGCTGCAATGGATGCTCGGGTTGCGCCGCTTAAAACTGGACGCGATCTGGCTCGAACATCTCCCGAGCGAGGGAAATCCGCGCGACGACCAACGCAAGATCGACAACTTCCAGCGCCAACTGCGCGCCCACGGACTCGGCGGGCGATATTGCCTGCTTTACCAAAAAACGCCGGACAGCGCGCACGATCTCGACACGCTTCGGTGCGTAGGAATGTCGAAACGCGAATTGCTCGATCGGCTGGCCGGCCCGAATGCACTTCTCAATCTCAGTTATTCAATTCATCCGCCGCTGCTCTTAAAATTCGAGCGCCGGATTTTTTGCGACCTCGATCCGAGCGAGATCATTTATTGGATGACGCAGATGGAAATGGGCCAATCAACCCATCACGAGTTTTGGACCATCGGGCTGAACGTGAATGATCCGGATTGCAAACTGTTAAAGATGGCGCCGTCGCGATTGCCCGGCATGCAGACGAGTTCGCCGCAGCCGAGCACGCTCCGATGGAAAACTTTTTTTCCATTGGTCGACACGAAGTTGTATCAACCAAAGCCGCGCCCGCGCTCGCCAAAGTTCACCACGATCGGCCAATGGTATTGGGGTGGGGCGGTGGAAGTTGACGGAACGTTTCCCGACCTTTCAAAAAAATACGCGTTCGAACGATATTTTGATCTGCCGAAACGCGCGCCCGAAGCGAAATTCGAACTCGCGATGCACATGAATCCCGACGACCCCGAGCGCGAACGATTGCGAAAACGCGGCTGGCATGTTGTCGATCCACATCGCGCGGCGCGGACTCCGAAGAAATACCGAAACTATTTGGCGGGCGCCGTTGGCGAGTTCACCGCGATCAAGGGCGTGGACGTAAGCTGGAAAACGGGATGGTTAAGCGATCGCGCGGCGGCGTTTTTGGCGACCGGTCGGCCGGTCGTTACCGAAGACAGCGGTGCCGGAAAATATCTGCCCCGCGCGAGCGGTTTTCATTTTGTCGGCGATTTGGAGAACGCGGTCGCGGCGATCCAAGATGTGCTGGCGAACTGGCCACGCCGCGCGCGCGAGGCGCGCGAGTGCGCGGTCGAGGTCTTCGATTCGGCGAAAAATCTGCGAAAAATCCTGGGCGTTTAAACCCGCTCGTTTTGGCGTTGCAAAACGATTTTCGGGTGTTACTCGTTGTCCGGTTATGGCCGACTTGATGAAAGCGCCCGAGCTGAAAGAGCGCATGAAAAAGATCCCGGAATGGGAATTGGAGAAGAAACACATCGAACGCACTTTCGAGTTCGACGATTTTGCGGACGCGATCGATTTCGTGAACGCGGTGTCCGAAGTGGCCGAGGAAGAAGAGCACCACCCGGATATCGATATCCGCTACAACAAAGTGAAGCTGCTGCTTTCCACTCACAGCAAAGGCGGCCTGACCGAGCTCGATTTTGCGTTGGCCGAGCGGATCGACACCTTATCTGAGTGACCAGTGAGTCCGAGCCGGACTGGCAGTTGTGACAAGTGACCAGCCACGCGGCGGGCCTTTTCGGTTTTGGATCGCCACTGCGCTTGTCGCGCTGTTGGTGATCGCGGTCTGGAAATTTATCGATTACCGGATGGGACCGCCCCCGCCTCCAAACAAAATTGTGATCCCGGTGCCGGCGCCGACGCCGTAATTATCGATCTTAGCGCCAATTAATCCGGGGCGGCTTGGAGTTTTTGGTTCCCGACCAACAGGCGGCCTTCGTCGGCGTCGATGAAGGTGAACATGGTCTGGATCTCCGACCGGCCCGCCATGCCGGCTTCTTTCTTCCGGCGTTTGAGAATCTCAGAAAGTTCGTCGTTCCAGCCGCGCTTTCGCATAAATTCATTCCAAACGTAAACCTCATCGTCTGTCGGGCGATGACCCATGCCGAAGCACCATTGCAAAATTTCTTCGTCGGTGCCTCCCTGCTTCACGCGTTCGAGAAGGCGATTGTAATCAACGCGCAAAAAGTTGGTGCAGGTCGAATCAAAGCCCCGTCCAAGGTTTGCCTGATAATCGGAAGGCAATTGTCCTTTGGTGTGCTGTCGAATTTTATCGATCAGTCGCCCAAAATAAACAATCCCGCCGACTTTCACCGCCGGGCTGCGCAGGCCTAACTCCCTCATCCGGCGGCGAGTTTGCGCTTTTTCTACCTAAGTTACAAGCCTCCGCTCGCTGGCGCCTAATAGCCGGCTACGGAGACGTTCTGCCTGAGCTCCGCCGGCGGTCCGTAAATCGCCCGATTTATCTCTTGGTCGTTGAGATCAAACACGAAGATCGAATAGCCGACTTGCGCGATGGGCGAACGGTGTCGCAAATAGGCACACAAGCGTTCGAACCGCAGCCGCTCGAATTCCCTAATCTTTTTTAGCTCCGGAATCGCGCCATCGTTTGCGATCAGCGCCACGCGAGCAGATGGGTCTGGTGCGGTCTTTCGATAACGCCGCATCTCTGCCAGCGCGCTTCGATACTGTTGTTCGTAATCCACGCACCATGGACCGATCTCGAGAGCATAGACGCTTTGTAGTGTCGTCGCGCTCACGCAATAGACCCCGCCAGTCAGGGGCTCGAAGGTTCCATCGTGCGGCGGCTGATTTTCCGGTGAAATGAGTTTGGCGTTGATATCGTACGAACGCGGATCGGCGGTGCCGAAGTAGGCGAGATGGAGTGGCTTTCCACCGACAATCGTGGGGTGCTCATCGAGCCACGTTTTCAACGCCGGCAAATCCTGGCCCCAGTCGAGCGAGCTATCGACCAAATGCGTGTAGCCTCGGGCCGGTCCACCGGCGACCTCATTAAAGTACGCGAGATAGTCTGGCCGAATCGCGAAAGACTCGCCGATTTGCCAAAGCAAAAGCACTGCAATGGCCGTGGCAAAGATGGCTCGCCGATTCCGGTGCAGGAGATGGATAACGGCGCCGCAACCAACGATTAAGGCCGGATAAATCGGCAGAATGTGGCGATGCCCGATGTTGAGTTGAGCGGTGATTGCGAACGCGCCGTAAACGAGAGCAAATGCCCACAATGGATGAAACGGGCTTTCGATTTTCCACGAGTGGCGGCTCGCGAGCGCGGCGTAGAGGGCAAGGGCCAGTAAACACAAAAACGGCAGCGGCGTTTTGTAAATGAACGCGCGCGGGAAAAATGAACGGAACCCGACAATGCTCCACTGATTGTCGAGAAACGCCGGCCGATCGATCTCGTGCTTGTGCACGTAGGCGAGTCCGTACAAGTACGCTTCCGGCAGCAAGTGATGCGCGCGCCCGAAACTTACAGCGCTCTCGAATGTTCCGCCGTCTTCGACGAGATAATTCCAATGCCACTTCGTGTTTTCATGGCTCGACTCATTGTTCGTCCAGGCCGAGTAACGAAACGAGAACGCCAACCAGATCGCAAAAACCACGGTCGCGCCGAGAATTATCCATGACGCACCGAGGGCGTACGCTTTCTTCGACTTTTCGACCAGCTCAGCTTGAATTCGTCCGAGCCGTAACTTGACGCCGCAGCCCGAGAAGATCTGCCAGATCGACATCAGGCCGATGACCGGTAGAACAATCGGCGCCGAGAACTTCGTCAGAAACAGGCCGGACAAACTGAGCGCGGCGATCGCCAACGTCGCCGGAGAAATTTTTTGGAATAAACGCCAACAGCTCCAGACTGCAGCGGTGAAGAAAAAGGCCGCCGGCACGTCCGAGGCAACGAGCGCACTGTTCGCGAGAAAGTTCGGATCGAACGCCGCCAGGGTTTCTGCCAGCAAACCGCCGAGCACTCCGAAGAATTCGCGGGCGCAGCGGTAAATTAAAAGACAGAGCGCCGCTCCGAAGATCGACATCATGATGCGCGCGTCGCCGAGCAGTCGATCGGGATCGTTTCCGACCTCGTAAAAAAATTGATGGGCGGTGTGACCTTCATCGGCGCGTCGCCAGCCGGGGTCGGCGATAGGAACGAACTTGGTGTTGCTTAACAACAGCGGCAGCGCCGCCCAACGGGCCGCAAGATTTCCATTTTCGGGGTCGAGCCGGAAATCGTTCGTTACCCAGTAACTGTAACCAGCAGTCAAATGTTGCGGCTCATCGAACGTCGGCGATTTCGTGTTTACGGCCGTGATCGCCATTGCGGCGTGCAGCACGGCGATCAAAATCGCAATCAGCCAGCAGATTCTGTAGCGGCGGTCTATGACCGCCGGATTTCGGCGCTCACAGAGCGCCGATACAGTTTTCGAGAGCTCCATCGACGATCCAAGAGAGCAGGCCGCGTGCGAAAAGATTTAGAGATTTGGCGATTCGGTGGTTAAATCGTTAGGCGATGGACCGCATCGTTGGAGTCGAAACCGAATACGGCTGCCTGATGAGCAGCGAAGAGTTGCGTTGTAACTCCGAGGTTTGGCCGGCCAAGGTAAAGAATTATCTCTTTAACAAGGCCCGCGTCGGGACGATCGACCTTCACTATCGCGATTACGAAGAGCCGCCTGGCAACGGCGGCTTTCTTTTGAATGGCGGCCGGCTCTATCTCGACATGGGCCACATCGAATACGCCTCGCCCGAATGTTTGCATCTCCACGATCTCGTTACTTACGAAATGGCCGGCGACGAGTTGTTAAGGTCATCGCTCGTCGCGCTTGAAGCGGGCGATCGCGTCACGTTCATCAAGAACAATGTCGATCATCACACTGGTGCCACGTTTGGTTGTCACGAAAATTATTTGATGAAACGCGAGGCGCAGTTCACGCCGTCCGTGCTCGGGACGTTGCTCACCTTTCTCGCCACCCGCCAGATTTTCACGGGCGCCGGCAGGGTGGGGCAGGCCAATCCACTCGCGTTCGATTTCGAACCGCCGCAAGCCGAGACGCCGGTCGCGTTCCAGCTCAGTCAGCGCGCCGACCACATCGTCAACGACATCTACCAGTGGGTGCAGTTTAACCGCGCCATCATCAATGCGCGCGATGAGCCGCTGGCCGATTATCGCAAATACCGGCGGCTCCATTTGCTCATCGGCGATTCGAACATGAGCCCGTTCGCCAACGCGATGAAGATTGGCACCACCGCCGCGGTGCTTTCACTGCTCGAGCAACGTCAGTTGCCGCGCAATCTTGTGCTCAACGACGCCGTCCGCAGCACGCGCGACATCTCGCGCGACTCGACCCGGAAGTGGATTGTCGACCTTGAGAACGGCAAAACGATCGGTGCGCTCGATGTCCAATGGCAGTTCCACGATCTCGCTCAGCGACATCTCCGCGGCAAAGATCCGGAGACCGATTGGTTGCTCGAGACCTGGAGTTTTGTTCTCGAATCGGTCGAGCAAAATCCGGAGGCGCTGATCGGCGGCGTCGATTGGATCACCAAGAAATGGTTGCTCGAAACTTTCATGGCCTCGGAAAAAATCGGCTGGGACGATCCCTGGCTGCAAAGTCTGGATCTCGAATATCACAACATCGATCCAACGCGCGGATTGTTCTTCAGCGTCACTCCCGGCAAACGCGTCGCCGAATGGAACAATAGCTTCCAACCGGCGAGCGCGACTCGCGTTCCGCCCGCGAACACGCGCGCATCAGGCCGCGCCCGCGCCGTCGCGTATTTTCAAGATCGACAACAGCCTTACGTCATCAACTGGGACTCGATCGCCCACGACAGCCGCGACTTCCTCGTCATGGGCGACCCGTTCGAAACCTACAACGATGAAGTGGACAAATTCCTCGCTAAACCGCGACCGGTCACAAGCCACGAAGACCCCGAATGACTTCAGGAAATTACGGCAGCAGGCCAGTTTGAAGACACAGGGTAGGGGCTGGGGCACATGCCGACTGTGCGAAGAGAATGGTGATCTACGGGAATCGCATATCACTTCAAAGTTCCTTTGGAAGGTCACCGGAATAATTGGGAATAAGCGTAAGTTCTCGGCGACGAGTACCAGTCATCCGCATTTAAGCGAGCCTCACCGCCAGGACGCCTTTAAGGAATATTTGCTTTGCGACCGCTGTGAAGCGCAGTTCGGACGTTACGAAGCTTATGCACGCAAAAAGTTTTTCGGAAAGAACAGTCCACTTCTTAATCGCCCGAACCAACATTATATTTGGACCGGTTTAGATTACCGTCGGCTAAAGTTGTTCCAAATGTCTCTTCTCTGGCGAATGGGTGTCAGTTCGCATCCATATTACGCTGGCGTCAAACTGGGAAAGCACGAAGCGATAATGCGCTCCATGCTGCATGCTGAAGATCCAGGTGAGCCTTGGCAGTACGGGTGCATAGCAACATTACTTAGTCATGCACGCAAGCCACTGGTTGCATTTTTCTCACAAGCGGAGCGAATTCAACTCTGGGGGCACTCGTGCTATCGTCTTGCTCTTGCTGGGATGCACTGGTTCACCTTCGTATCAAGTCACAAGCCGAGTCCGACAGCCTGTGAGTTGTTCCTGAATCGGGAAGGTAGCTGGTTACTGTTTCACGGCGAGGTCTTCGATTTCCCTTATCTTCGAGCTCAAGTGATGGAACTCCGCGCACGAGACAAAGCGATGGGCTCGCAAAACTCTCGTGAGGACAACCAAATCTCATGAACCCGATCGACGGTTATTTTTTGATTAAGCCGGGGCGCAGAAGTTGAGAGTTGATGGCTCATTGTTGATAGAAAAAGGAGATGTCGATTTTCGCTGCCTCGGACTTCGTTACCGTTTTTGAGATCACGCGAAACAGTAACGGCTTTTTTGCCGACGAAGTTTTCAGGCTGCTGATCGGCGTCGCGGCTCTGTTAGGGAGTTTGAGATTGCTTGTCCGGAACTGGAGACGCCGAGGCGGCGCAAAGGATTACATCGGGCCTGTGTTCGTTCTGATTTGGAGTGTGGGATGGCTTTACTTGCACCTTCTTCCCAACGTGTTCGGTCACATCAACAAGCTCCTAAATGCCTACCAACAGAAACAGTATCAGATCGTCGAGGGCCCGGTTGAAGTTCTTCACCAACAGCCGAAGACCGGTCACACGAAAGGGGACGTCATCCGCGTAAACGGAAAAGAACTTGAGGTGAACTATTTCTATGCGACGCCCGCCTACCACAACACGATCGCGCACAAAGGCGCGCTGAACGCGGGGACTTATGCGCGGATTTACTATTACGAGGGCGAAATTCTTCGCGTCGATATCCGCAAATAAGTCCGAGCCGGACTGGCCTTTCATCGCAATTCGTGACAATCGTTGCGCCGAAACATGAGCGCCGTCGACAAAGTAATCGCTCAATGTCGAAAGCCGGCCGGGTTCTTTGGCCGGTTCATTTTGTGGGACATGAATCGGCATCATTCCAAACTAACCGACTGGGGATTGAGCCATGTCTCGATCAAACCTCACGACGAGATTCTTGATGTCGGCTGTGGCGGCGGGCGAACGATTGCCAAGCTTACCGAAATCGCGAGCGCCGGAAAAGTCTACGGAATCGATTACTCCGAAGATAGCGTCGCCGCAGCGCGACGAACCAACGCGCGCTTGATCGACATCGGCCGCGTGGAGATTCAGCACGGCTCCGTTTCAAGCCTGCCGTTCTCAAGCAACACATTCGATCTCGTCACGGCGATCGAGACGCATTTGTTTTGGCCAGACTTGCCGAATGATTTGCGGGAAATCTTCCGCGTTCTGAAACCTAGCGGCGCGTTGTTGATCGTGGCCGAGATTTACCGAGGCGGAAAACACATCGAAGGCGTTCGCAAAAAGATTTTCGACAAGCATCTCGCTGCGAACATGAATCTTCTTACTCCGGACGAGCATCGTGATCTTTTCACGAAAGCCGGCTTTTCCGACGTTCAGATTTTTGAGGAGCTCGGCAAAGGCTGGATCTGCGGCACCGGAACAAAGTAGGAAGTAGAAATTAGAAAGTAGAAAACTTTGAAGCTCGTCGTTTCCATCATGGCTGTAGCGCTGGCCGGGATCGTCCTGGCGCAATCCAAGTCCCAAACAAACCCAAGTGAAGATTTACTTTGGAAGAAACTCGACGCGCGCGTTTCCGAAACGGTCGAGAAATTCGATGGCGTGATGGGCGTGGCGATTGTCGATCTTACGGACGGTCGCGCGATTCTGAAAAATGCCGATCGCGTGTTTCCGACGGCGAGCTCGATCAAGATTGCGATCCTGCTCGAGCTGTATCACCAGGAGCAGCAAGCGCGCGAAGGCGCGCAGGGAAAGGCGTGGCTCAATGACGTTTATGATTTCGACCCGAAAGTGCTCGTAGACTTCAGCTCGATCATGTCCGGACTAACTCCCGGCCTCACGAAAGTGACCAACCATGATCTCGCGCAATTTATGATCGCGGTCAGCGACAACACGGCGTCGAATGTTCTGATCGATCGGCTGGGAATGGAAAGCGTGAACGCGACGCTGCGCAATCTTGGCCTGACGAAAACCTTATTGCGCCGGCACATGATGGATTTCGAAGCGGCGAAACGCGGCAACGAAAATGTTTCCACGCCGCAAGAAATGGCGCGGTTGTTGGAAACGATCTACAAAGGCAAAGCCTTGAACAAGGAGCTCACCGCCGAGTTTATTAAACAGTTGTCGACGTTGAAGGAGAGCGAGATTCCTCACGATTTGCCAGAAGGGGTTCAAGTCGCCAACAAGCCCGGCAATTTGAAAGGTGTGCGAACGGATTCCGGAATCGTGTTCGCAAAAGGACGTCCATTCGTGATCAGCGTGATGACGCAGAACGTACGGGACATACATCGCGCGAGCGCGCGAATCTGCTGGATCGCGCTCGAAGCATTTCGTTACTTTGAGCGGCGCGGTAAAATGAGTGAGGACCGCAAGTGACGGATTGTCGGGAGAATCGACATTCCAGAGACGCGCGCTAAAATCCGGCCATGCTCGGTGACAATCGTAAGCGCATTATTCTAATCGACGATCACTCGATCGTGCGGCAGGGCTTGGAGCGATTGCTAAATGCGGGGGATGAATTTGTGGTGTGCGAAGAAGCCGGCAACGCCGCCGAAGGCATGGAATTAGTCCGTGAGTTGCGGCCGGATGCAGCGATTGTCGATGTTGGCCTGCCCGGAGGTGAGGATGGCATCGCGCTGACCGAAAGACTGATGACGGAATTCCCAGCGATCGTCGTTTTGATTCTCTCCGCACATGATGAGCCCAAGTACGCGCGGCGCGCGGCCGAGGCCGGCGCGATGGGTTACGTCTTAAAGAATGATGCGGTGGACACTCTTCGGATGGCGCTTCGGAGTGCCTTCAAAGGTAAGCGCACGTTCAGGGACGAAACCGGGAATTTTTGACGAATAGAGCGCTTCCCTATTTGCAAAAGAGACGCGCCGAAATGAATTTGTTTGATGCAGATGAAAACAATCACCTTGACCCTTCTGGCCGCGATCGCCGTAACCACTGCAGCATTTGGCCGGATTGGTGAGGATGAGAAACAAATCGAGGCGCTGTATGGCAAAGCAGCAAAAGCATTGGGCGAAAAAGGGAGCGTGCGTCAGGTAGGCTACACCGCGGGTGCTGTCGCAGTAGTTGTCGATTTTGTGAATGGAATCAGTCGCCGCGAGGGATTCGCAAAAGCGGATACGTCGCTGCTCAGTGCAGAAGAGATTCAGCAGATCCTTGCCGTCAGCGCCGCTGACAATACAACGTGGAAGGAGGAACCCGGCAAGGAGGGCGACAGGACATGGAAGCGTTCCGATGACAAAGCGGTAGCGATTTTGCCGGCGCGCGGAACGTTTCTCGTGGTGCAGGATGTGAGCTACGTGCAGCCGAACGAGTAGCAGAGTAAGAGGAAGCGGGAGATCTATTCGAGGCGCTGGAGCGAAGGGATGCCGTAGTTCTCTTGCAGATCCGGGGCTTCGGCGGCGATGCTGTTGGCCTCCAATTCGATTTGTTTTGGATCTTCTTCGGTCTCGATCTTAATGAAGCCGCCTTCGCTCGGTTGTTTAACCGCGTCGGACAAATCATTTAACGATTTGATTTCTTTTCCGTTCACTTTGGTGACGGTGAGATAAGAAAACTCGTCATAGCCGATAGTGTTATTGGCGGGAAGGACCTGGCTCAGGATGACGATGCGGCGATGTTCGCCGGGGAAAAGCTCTGATTGAAACCGGTCGAGATAAACGAAACGTTGGGGCGCTTCGCGTTGCCAGTTCGGCCCCCATTCCTTGAGATACTGGCGGGACAGTTCCTGGAAAATGAGACCGCCGAGGACGAGATATTTCGGCGCTTCATCGAGCGTGTAAGGCGGGCTCACATAATCCTTCGTGTCCCGATGTTCGAGCGTGACTTTCAACTCCATCGGTTTCCCTTCACGCTGAATTTGAAATGCGAGCGAATCGCCCGCGTATGAATGCGCGCTGATCAAATTAGTAAAGTCGATCTTGCCGTAAAGTGGATCGACATAATTGCCGTTTTGGTCGATCTCGTGAGTGCCGATGGACATGATAATGTCGCCGACTTGCATCCCGGCTTTCATTGCGGGCATGTTTGGTTCGACGCTGGTCACGTAAACGCCGCCCGCTTTGCCGGTCTGGCCGGCGTATTTTCGCAATTGCGGATCGCGCGTTGGAAAAAATGAAAAACCGACCGCTGGAAATCCGCGGTAATGCTCGCTCTCAGCTTCCTTCAAAAAATGGGTGATGATCGGGGCCGGGATGGCGTCGATTAATTGCGAGCGCGGGTCGTAGCGCAAAAGTAAACCGGCGAGCTTGTTGTTTTTGACCAGCGGGATGGTGTAGCTGTTTTCCCGATACTGCATCGATAAGCTGATGCGGTAAGTGAGAAACTGCCCAACATCGACCGGGTAGTGCGTCATCTGGATGGTGGTGACCAAACCTTCAGTCGCAACCAGCGCGCCGGTTTGTTCTAATTGCCACGCGGCCAACCTGTCGCCGACGACGGTATCACCGGCAATGTCGAGCGGCGCGATCCCATCGAGGAAATTTTTCTCGCTTGGTTCGAGCAACGCCAGGTTCGCTTCGTAATCAATCACTTCGACGTTGGCGGCCGTTTTCTCGCCCGATTCCGCGCGCTCTAGCTCAACGTAATTTTGGTTCGTCACCAGATCCGCGGTCACGAGCACGCGTCCCTTTGATAAAACTGCGCCGAGCGCGCGTTTCGACAGTGGCGCTTTCTTTTGCCACGGCCGAAAATAATCGAAGGGCTGGCCGGTGACGTTTACGCGTACGAGCGAGAGCAACTTTTGTTTAACGTCCTTGTTTGGCGGCGGCGAAGCCGATTCCTTTTTCGCCATTGCGCCCGTGGCGACAGAGAAAACCAAAGCAAGACTGATGAATAAGGTTCGCATTTTCAAATCTTCGTCTGCTGGCCGGGCGTTTTCGTCGCCGGCTGCTCCTGGAGATTCTGTTCCCGGACGACGTTGTAACGCTGCCTGATCCGTTCGCGTGCGGCCTCAACTTGTTTGGGATCGAGCACCAGCGGCGGCCCGTCACCAATCATGTCGATCACGAATCGATCAGCCGGCTCGGCGAGTGCCTTCGTCAGTTCTTCCAGGGTGTGAATTTTCTTTCCATTGATTTGATCGACAATTCCGCCCCGATAAGGCGCGAGATAAGTGTTGATCGGGTCCGGTAAAATATTCGTCAACACGATCACGTCCGGATGCTCGATGTAAATTTGGTCGTTCACGTAATAGTCGAAGAAATGCCGCAGACGCAGATCGGTCGGCTGATAGGCTTCGAGTAAATCGAGTGATAGCGGCTGAAATAGAAGTCCGCCATATACTACGTAACGCGGGCGGACGTCGTACTTGTGGCTCTGCATTGAATACGGCGGTACATTATCGAGCTGAACGCTGCCGTTGGTCGATTGCTTGTCGCGCCAGATGTCGAACTTCACACTGTCGCGCTTAAACTTTCGCTCCACAATTTCCGGCATCTCCACCCGCCCGCCTTCCAGCTCCACGTTTCCGTCGCTCGCAATCGGATGATTATCGATTGAAAGCAAAACGTCGCCCGGCCGCAGAATCTTCGCGCACGGTCCCGCCGCGACAACGGTCTCGACCAACACGCCGCGTCCGTCTTCTTTCAATCCGAGAAATTTCCGCTGGGCCGGGTTCTGCAATTTTCCGTAGGTGATTCCAAGATCGACATACCCATCGTATCGGCCCTTGCTGACGTCCTTGAGGAAACGATTAATCACCGGCGTCGGCACCATGTAAGCAACGCCTTGCGCGACATCGCCGCTGTAACCTTGAAACGCGACGCCGGCCACTTTTGCGTTTTGCATCACCGGGCCGCCGCTGTTGCCCGGATTAATTTGCGCACTGATTTGAATCGCGAGGTGCTGATCGATCGACGAGTGAGTGTAAAGTTGGAAATCGATTCGCGAAACAATGCCGGTCGTGACCGACATCCGCTCGCCACCAATCGGATAGCCGTAAGCCGAAACGGTGGATTCGAGCTCCGGAATACCGCCAAACTTCAGCGGCACCATGTTTTTGTAGAAATTGGGCGAATCCACGGTGATGAGCGCGAGGTCGCAATCGTGCGCGACAAACAATACTTTGGCCGAATATTTGTTCGGGTCGCCGTCGCGCTCGACCGTGAGATAGCGACTGTTACTGACCACGTGCGCGTTGGTCATGATGCGATTGCCTTCGATCACGAAACCGGCGCCAATGCCGCGCCCGAGCATTCCCGCGTTCCAGGGCGCGCGATAATCCGGCGCAACTTCAGTTGCGGTGATGCGGACCAAGCTTTTTTGGACTGGACCATTTGGCTGCGGCGGCGCCATCGGCACCGGAACAGCAACCACATTTTGTGGCGGAGTAGCCGTCTTTGGTCCCAACGGTCCCGCCGGTGCCGGAGGTTGCGGCTGTCCGGGAGCTTCTCCGACCGGCCCATTTGGTTGCGGTCGTTGCGGCGGCGGCGGCGCCTGCTGCGCCGGCTGTTGACCGAACGATGTCGATCCAGCGAGCACGAGAATGGAAATGAAAATGTGAAAACCCTTCATGCCGGAAAGTGTGCAAGATGAAACGAAGTGATCGAAAAGCAACCGCTCAAATTCCGGCGCGATCAAGCAACGATTTCAAAACTTTCTCGGCCTCGAAAATTTCGTGCCCGATTTGTCGGGCGGCGTCGGAGTGCTTCTTATAATCGGCGTTTATCATTTTCACCGCCTCGGCAATTTCGCCTAGCGAGCGAAAGGCGAGCAGTCCGGCATTCCGGCCGTAATTTTTTGTGAATCCGGTTTCCTGGGTGATGACAGGGCGTCCGGCAGCGAGGTAGCACGCGCTGCGATCGCTGAACCAACCGGTGTTGAGCCGGACATACTGGTCTTTCGCGACGGTGAACTCGCCTTTGGATTGCTGGATGTAATCGCGATACATCCAATAATCGACGCTCATTTGTAGTGGCGAAGTGAAACGCCAACCGTTGCTCTCAAATTTCTCTCGTGTCTTTCGGTCCTGAATGCTTGTCGCCAGCTCGAAAATCTCGCCGGATCCTTTCGGCGCGGCGACGAAGCGCAAAAATTCGCGCGATTTGCTCCACAGATATTTCCGGCGCCGCCAGGTGATGTCTTTCAATCCGCTCGTGGACCAATTCGCAATCGAAGTGAAAACGGCCGTCAACCGCGGCGCGCGATTGGTCTTCCATAAATCGGTCACGATCGGCTGGCGCGTCGCGTGCCATTTGAATCCATGCGTCGGAACCGGAAAACTTTTCGTGCCGAGGTTTTCGCCAAACGTGAAAAGCGCGTGGTGACGGCTCAAGTAGTCGATGGTCGATCTTACGCCTTTGTCGATCTTGATTTGTTCGACGCCGGGATCGCTCTCGACATAAATGATGCGATCGCTCTTGAGCAGATCGTCATTGAACTCCTGCGTGCCGCAAATATTCAGAATGGCGTCGGCCTCACGATAAAGCTGACGGATTTTGTTTAGCGACAAGCCGGCGGTAGGATTCTTTTTTAAATAACGCGCGCAGAACGCCCAGCGTTCCTTGAAATCGAATTCGCGCGCCAAACGATCGAGAACTTTCGCGGCGTAATCGAACTCGTTATTAACTTCGAAGGTTTCCGGATTATAAGGAATCCGCGCCGAATCTTCGACGTAGTAAACCTCGTGCCCGAGTCGTTGCAGCCCGACGACGTAATGGATGTGCTGCCAGATCACGCCCGCGATCGGCATCGAGCCCATGAAGCCCATGACGACGATGCGCTTGCGTTTCAAAACGTCTTAACAACGACGGCGGGATTTCCGGCGACGATGGTGTTCGGCGCGATCGACTTCGTCACGACCGCGCCGGCCGCGACGACGGAGTTGTCGCCAATGGTCACGCCTTTTAGAATCACTGCGTTCATTCCGATCCAAACGTTGTCGCCGATTTTTACCGGCGCAGTTTTTAATTTTGGTCGTGGCGGACGTTCTTTGAAAAACGGCGCCAGTGCCTGCGCATCAATGAGTCGCTGCGCCGGTTCCAGTGGGTGGAAATCTGAATCGGCAATGCCGACACCCCAGGAAACGAGGCAGTGCGATCCGATGTCGATCTTTTCTTCGGCCATGATGAGAGCGCCATTGAGCAATGTGAAATCGCCAACCGTGTTTTTTCCATTTTCGCCGATCGCGAACGAACAACCGGCATAACACGAGACGTGTTTGCCGATTACAACCGCGCCCGGTTTCTTGCTGACCATCTTTCGAAAGATCTGCGCGCTCTCGCAGTAAAAGCCTTCGCCGAATTCGACGTTTGACGGGATCGGGTGCGGCCACCAGTCCTCTTCCACATGTCGATCTTGTTTGACGTTGCTCACGTTGGAAATTTGCCGGACGCGAACAGTTTCGCGTAAACGCCGCCGCGCGCGAGCAATTCCGCGCCCGTGCCTTGCTCGACGACGCGCCCGCGCTCAACCACAACGATTCGATCGACATCGTGGATCGTCGCGAGCCGATGTGTTGCAATCAGTGTGGTTCGGCCGCGCATGAGTTCTTTGATCGTATCCATAATCGCCGCTTCGGTCGCGGGATCGAGCGCGGAAGTCGGCTCGTCGAGCAATAGAATCGGCGCGTTTTTCAAGAACGCGCGCGCGATTCCGATGCGTTGGCGTTGACCAACACTTAACTGCCCGCCGCGTTCGCCCACGGTGCTGGAGTAACCATTTGGCAATTGGCGAATGAATTCATCTGCCTGCGCGCGTTTCGCAGCGTCAACAATTTCGTCGTCGGTCGCGTCGGGCCGGCCGTAAGCAATGTTTTCGCGAATCGTTGTCGAAAAAAGTAGCGTGTCCTGAAGCACGATGCCGATTTGCGCGCGTAACGATTTCTTTTTGATCTCACGGACATCGCGGCCATCTAACGTGACCGAGCCTGAAGTCGGATCGTAAAAGCGCGGGACCAAACTCAAGAGCGTGCTTTTTCCGGCGCCGGTGCCGCCGACAATGGCGATCATTTGATTCGGCTCGATCCGAAGATCGACATCGTGCAGGACTTGTCGATCTTGCGCGTAGCCAAACGACACCTTGTGAAACCCGATCGCACCTTTTGCGGTTTCAATTGCGATTGCGTTTGGCGAATCGACCACGTCATCGTCTCGATCCAATACTTCGAAGCAACGTTTCGCTCCGGCGGTTGCGCCTTCCATCGCCCACGCCGTGTAGGTGATCGATTCCAGAGGTTGATAAAGCATTAAGAGATACGCGCTGAAAACCAGCAGTGTTCCGAGCGTGAGCGTCCCGGCGAGAACGTGGAGCGTGCCGACGTAATACATCGCTGCCGTCCCAAAAACCATCAGTGTGCTGATGACGAGCGCGCTGTTCACGTTGGTGAGAGTGAGCCGGAGGTTTGCTTGCAAACTTTGTTGCGCTTGCTGATGGAATTGCATCACCTCGAATTGTTCGCGTCCGAACGCGTGGACCATGCGAATAGAACTGAGCCCTTCCTGCGCTTGCGCGAGCACCGCGCTTTCCTGTTCCTGGATGAATGTCGATTGGCGGCGGATCCGGTGCGCGAAAAAATAAATCGCCAGAATGATGAGCGGAACGATGCCTAACGAGAGCAACGTCAGTTGCCAATCGAGTTGCACCATGATCGCAAACGTGAGGATCAATGTGACGATCGACCCGAAAATGCCGGTGAAACCTTTATTATAGATCGTTTGGATCGACTGCGAATCGTAGGCCACGCGAAAACTCAAATCGCTCGACCGGCGCGTGTCGTGATACTTGAGCGAGAGCGATTGGAGATATGCGTAAAGGTCGGTCCGCAATTTCAAAAGTGTCTGAAGGCCGACCTTCACCAAAATGTAATTCGTGGCCCAGTTAATCACTCCCCAAAGGAATTGGATTACGACGAGGGCGAGACAGAGCAGGGGGACCGAAGTATGCCAGTCACCTCTTGGCGTCGGATTCGGCCGGAGAAAATCGTCAACGATAATCTTGAACGGCCACGGTTTGAGCAGATTCAAACCGATGCCGATGAGCGAAAGCAGCAGGCCGAAGATCGTCTGCGGCAAGAACGGCCGGTAGTAACGAAAGACGCGCCGGTAGATCGACATGATAATTTAAGATTGCAGATTGCCGATTTCAGATTGAACTACACACGCTCGAATTTCCGCTCAGGCTAAATCCTAAATCCTAAATCCGAAATCCGAAATTCTTGGCATGCATCACTTGCTTCAATATTGGTCCGAATGGGTCCTGACCGGGGGCTATCTCGGAATCATCGTGTTGATGGCGATGGGGAGCACGCCGTTACCGTTGCCGGCTGAAGTGGTCGTGCCGCCGGCCGCGTTCCTGGCTGCGCAAGGCCGACTGAGTTTAGCTGGTGTAATCCTGGCGAGCACGCTCGGCGCCTACCTCGGGGCGGCGTTGATGTATGGGCTCTCACTGTGGCTCGGTCGTCCATTAGTCGTGCGGTTCGGGCGGTTCATTCTATTTCCACCGAAAAAATTGGAGGAAGCGGAGCATTGGCTCACCCGCTACCAGGCCGGGGGTGTCTTTTTCGCGCGGCTTTTGCCCGGCGTGCGTCACTTGATCTCCATTCCGGCCGGAATTGTGCGGATGAACTTCGCGGTTTTCAGCGTTTGGACGTTTATCGGGTCAACGATTTCGTGTTCGATCCTCGCTTATTTGGGTGTTCGCGCTCAGCATGTTGCGCCCGATCTTCTAAAGGATCCGGACGCGCTGATCCAGTTCGTGCGCGGCCAATCGAAGTGGTTGCTTTTAATAGTCCTCGCATTCGCGGCCCTTTACATCGTGTCAGTTTGGCTTTCCAAGCGGAAATCGAACTGAGTTTTCGGCACAAAATTCATCAAACCGCAGCGCGTGCGGCGGACGAAATTTGATTGAACAAAGGCACTGAAGCTGCTGTCAAAAGGATACAAAGCAATGAAGAAAAACAGCCAAATCCTAAAGCCGCGCACGAAACTTTCTCTTGGCGATCTCGTCTTCGCCGTTAGTTCCTGCACCAAAAACACGAAAGAAACGGTCGCGACCGTGGCAGACCTGTTGGGCAGTGGAAAAGTGCGCCTCCAAAGCGACGGCAAGTTCCTGCGCGCCAAAGTTTGCTAAGATAATTCGACTTTCGAAAGTCGCTCCGGTGGTTTGTCCGCCGGAGCGATTTTCTTTTGCGCCACAAAACACTTTCGCGTTTGGCGCGCCAATCTATCTTGCCGCGTGATCGATCGTTACTCGCGGCCGCAAATGCGCGACATTTGGGCGGATCAGCGCAAATTCCAGATCTGGCTCGAGATCGAACTGCTCGCTTGCGAGGCAATGGCCGACCTCGGCCAGATCCCGAAAAAGGACGCGGCCGAAATTCGGAAGCGGGCGCGCTTTTCGATCCCGGAAATTCTTGAGATCGAGAAGCGGACGAACCACGACGTCATCGCGTTCCTTGAAAACGTTGCCGCTTCAGTGGGTCCGGCCGCGCGCTGGATTCATCAAGGGCTCACGTCGTCAGACATTCTCGACACGACGCTCTCTGTTCAACTTACTGAATCGATCAAGATTCTGGCTGAGGATCTGAAGCAATTGCGGAGCGTGATTGCCGCGCAAGCGCGGCGCTACAAAATGACGCCGATGATCGGGCGCAGCCACGGTGTTCACGCCGAGCCGATCACGTTCGGATTGAAAATGGCGCTCATGTTCGACGAATTTGGCCGCGCGGAAGAGCGGCTGGCGCAAACGCTCGAACGAATTCGCGTCGGCAAAATCAGCGGAGCTGTCGGGACGCACGCACATGTCGATTCAAAGGTTGAACGCGCAGTCTGCGAAAAGCTCGGATTGAAACCGGCGACGCTCTCGACCCAGATCGTGCAGCGCGACCGGCATGCCGAGTTCATGACGACGCTGGCCGTGATCGCTTCCAGCATCGATCGGTGGGCGACGGAGTTTCGTCATCTCCAACGAACTGAGGTTCTCGAGGTGGAAGAATATTTTGGCGAAGGCCAGAAGGGCAGCTCGGCCATGCCGCACAAGCGCAATCCAATCACGAGCGAGCGATTGAGTGGACTCGCGCGTGTGATTCGCGGCAATTCAATGGTGGCGCTGGAAAACGTCGCGCTTTGGCATGAACGCGATATCAGTCATTCGAGCGCGGAGCGGATCATTTTGCCGGACTCATGCATTCTGATGGATTTCATGCTCTTCGAACTACGCAATCTCGTGGAGCGGCTGCAAGTTTATCCCGAACGGATGCAAAAGAACCTTGAAGTCACCAAAGGTCTTTACAACAGCCAATCGATTTTGCTCGCGCTCACCCGCGCCGGCGCCGAACGCAAAATCGCTTATGAAACCGTGCAACGCGCTGCGATGAAAACGTGGAAAGGTGAGGGGAGCTTTGCCGAAAACGTGAAAGCCGAACCGGAAATCACGTCAAAACTTTCCGCGGAAGAGATCGATCGGCTTTGCTCGCTCGACGTTCACTTCCAGCATGTCGATGAAACATTCAAAGCGCTCGGCTTGGAGTAGATCGACAACGCGCGAATTATCGGGTCGGGTTTAAGAGCAGCTCGGCAATGCGCCCCGAGTCGTCGAGTTTCAAAACGCGCAGTTCGAACTTGGCCGCGGTTTGCTCCGGCGCCTTTGGATTCAGAGTGACGCGCACGGTGTTCGTGTTCCAATTCAAAATTAGCTGCGCCACCTGAAAACTGGGGGTGAGCTCAACCGCGTTTAATTCGAGATGAGCTCGCAATTCCATCGTCATCGGTGTCGTGCCGGCGGGAGTCAGTTGAACGCGGGCTCGCGTTTCATTTGGAATGAGAGCGACGCCACCGATTTCAAAAGCCGTCCGCATTTGCGACGGTTGAAAGGGTTTTGAAGTTGGCACCAATCGCATTGTCGAAATGCGGCCTTCGGCATTCAGTTTTGCCGGACCAAGTTGAAATCCTAACTCGGCCGGAATGGCACTACGCGCCGCGGCAGACTGCAGCCGAAGCGAAGCCGTCAACGACGCCGGGCGCGCGCGAATTGCGCCCATTTGAAGCTGGGACGTGAGTTGCATCGAGAGCACCTCCAAAAAAAGTCCAAGCACGGCGGCGCTGCCATCAGTTGGCGCGACTCTAATTGTCGACGCGGCAACCGGGACACGCTCTTCGATGTGGGATTCAACGGGAGCAAGCGTAGCGGGCGGTAATGCGCGACTTTGCCGCTCTGCTGGAATTGCTTTTTTCGGCGGCGGCAGTGGCGTTGGTTCGGAAATGATTGTCGGCGCCTGTGGTTCGACCTCCGTTAGCTTTTCGAATGGGTGCTCGGTTTCGAGTGTTAGTTGGACAAGATCGACAAATGCGTCGGAGAGAAATGGTTTTTCAATTTTTGCCACCACGTTGGGCAGGCGCGCCGCCGCGGCATTCATTTCCACAACGTGCCCGGACATCAGCAGCACCGGCACGTGCGCGGTCCGCTCGTTTTCCAGAAGCCGTTCGCAAAGTTCGTCGCCGTTAAAATCGGGCAGACTGTAATCGAGGAGCACGAGGTCAGGAATCACGCGTTCGATCTCTCGCAAACCTTCCCTTCCACTGAGCGCAGTCGTGATCCGCAATTCCGGATCGGCGGTCGTGAGAATGTCTTCCACGAAAATCAAGAGCATCTCGGTGTCGTCGACCACGACGATTGTTTTCCCAGCAGCCGGCGGAATTGTTTCCGGTCGCACCGTGCCCGGTTCGGAAATCTCAGTCTCGGCCCCGCGCAATGCCTCGACCACAATCGCTGGCCAATTCGTTATCGTTCGGCGAGCGGAGCCCGACAATTTTGTTTCGCCGAGTCGCAGTTTGGACCAATTCAGAATTTCTTGGAGCGCATCTTCTCCTTTGAGTCGGCCAGTGGCGGCATGCAACACTTGGCCGCCGGCAATATGGATTTCCCCCGTTCTGGTACCGGAGCGTAGATCGACGATGACGCTGGAATTGGCGGCGCAATGCGCAAGGAGGACATCAAAAGCGCTGAGAGCGCCGAGTATCCCGCGACCGTCCTGTTCCCGCCACGGTCCGAGCAGAGCCTGGACCGCTGCACCGAACGCCGCCAGGTCAAACGGCTTCTCGATGAATTGGAGCGCACCGGACGATCCTCGTTCCGCAGCGATCTCGGCAGGAATCGCGCCACCGATTACGAGCGCGCGCGCATTCGGGTGGGCGGCGCGAATTTTATCGAGGAAATTGGTCAGGCCCGCCCAAGGTGGATCGACATCGAGAATGAAAAGCTCGGGATCGAGATCGGCAGACAGCTTCTCAGCTTCGGCAAGGGAACGAGCAACTGCGCTGAAATGTTGGGGCGCGAATTTTTTTAGCGCCGAGCTGATTGCCGCGGCCAGCGCATCGTACTCTTCGAGCAGAAGGATATTATGTTGCGGCAGATCCGCGGCGGCAGATTTACGACGAGCGGGCACTTGGACAAGACCTCAAAATTTCTAGGGTACGACAAAGCTGAATGACTGGTCAAAGGGAAGCAGGCGCAGGTTATGTACCCACCTTCGCTGGCGAACCTCTCCTAAATGCCAGTCCGGCTCGGACCTATTCGTAGCGCAGCGCTTCGATCGGATCGAGGCTCGCCGCGCGATAGGCTGGATAAAGGCCAAACCCAATTCCAATCGCCGAGCAAACGAGCAGTCCGGCGATTGCCCAGCCGTAAGGGAAAATCAGGTCAACTTTTAGCCACATCGCGAGAAGATCGCCGACGATGATTCCGAGAATGATTCCCAAAATCCCGCCCGCCTCCGAGATGAAAACCGCTTCGGTCAAAAATTGTCGCAAAATGTCTTTGCTGCGCGCGCCGATCGACTTACGAACGCCGATTTCTTTGGTCCGTTCGGTTACGCTCACCAGCATGATGTTCATGATCCCAATACCCGCCGCGATCAGCGCGATGAAACTAATCACGAACGCGCCAATCCGCACAATCCCCGCGACGGAAACGAACGCGCTCTTAAGAGAGTCGTTGGAATAAATCTCGAAATCGTTTTCCTGGTCGGCGCGCAAACCGCGCGCGATCCGCATCGCGCCGACGGCTTTGTCGAACGTTCCATTGTAAGTCTCAGTTGAAGGCGCCTGGGTCGCGATGTTTACCGTTCGTTTGGCCGAGCCGAAATCTTCGAAGAACCGTGTGATCGGCATCATGCAGATGTTGTCCTGGCTCTGACCAAAGGCCGTTCCTTTTTCGGCCAGGATCCCGACGATTGTGTAAGTGTGCCCGGTCACGCGAACGACTTTGCCGATCGGCGATTCATGCGGGAACAAACGTTTCTCGACGATCTTGCCGACAACAATCACGTTGCGCGCAAGATCGACATCTTCGTCGTTCAAGTTGCGGCCGTAGCCGAGCGTGAAGGCATTCGCGGTAAGAAAGCTGCGGTTGGTCCCGACGACGAGCAGGTTCGGCGTCGTCTTCACGCCGTTGTACACCGCCTGGCCTTTTACCTCGTAGCCGAAACATTTCAGGCAGATTTCCCGCGCATTTCCTTCCATTAATTTCTGATATTGGAGTGCCTGCTGATAAGTGATGTTGCGCCGGTTCTGGTATTTCTTTTTCACGTTGCCGCCCGCGCTCACATTGGCCGGATACTTCGCAAACTGAAAAATGTTCGAGCCGAGAAAACTCAGTCCGTTCTCAATTGAATATTGGAGCGCGCCAATCGCGGTCATGACCGAGATGACTGAGAAAACACCGATGGTGATCCCAAACATGGTCAGGCCCGAACGCAGTTTGTTCACGCCCAACGAACTCAGCGCCATCGCTATGATTTCGCCAAATTGCATGTCGATCTTTTATTCGTAGCGGAGCGCCGTGACCGGATCGAGGCGGGACGCCGACCAGGCCGGCGCAAAACCGGAAATTAAACCGGTGAGGACCGACACGATCATACTCGCGACAACGAGTCCGAACGAAAACTGAATAGGAAATGACGGGAACGCTTTGCCGATTCCGAAGCACATGAAATAAGCGACCGTCAGGCCGATAAACCCGCCAAGCAGACAGAGCGCGGTCGATTCGATTAGAAACTGAAGCAGAATCGTGCGCCGGCGCGCGCCGAGTGCTTTGCGCGTTCCAATTTCCTTCGTTCGCTCTTTCACGCTGACAAAGGTGATATTCATGATGCCGATCGCGCCGACGAACAGCGACAGCCCGGTGATGAACAGTCCCGCAATCGCGATTGTATTTTTGACCGGATCGAGTGTGCTTTTGAACGCCTGTTGTTCGTTGATCGAGAAATCTTCCTTCTTCTCCGGCGGCAAACCGCGCACCCGCCGCATGATTCCGGTCAATTCATCCTTGGCCTCGGCGAGCTTGGTTTTGTCTCTCACTTTCACGCGCACGTCCGATTCGCCCTGGTTCTGTCCCCGGAAGTCGACATCGCTTTTGACATCGAAGTATTTGTTAAAGGCCGCCAACGGCATCGCCACCATTGAATCCCAGCTGAACAGTCCAAGGAAAGTTCCCTGGCGAGCGTTCACACCAATCACTTTGAACTGATGGCCGCTAATGAGAACGGATTTGTCGATCGGGCTAGCCGATGGAAACAAAGCGTCTGCGACGTCGTAACCGATTACTACGACCTGCGCTCCGTCGCGCGACTCAATCTCGTTAAAGAAGCGGCCTTCCTTGCAGTCGATTGTCGATGTGACAGTGAAATCGGACGTGGTTCCGAGCGTGAAAACATTCTCCACTTCGTTCCCGCCATACTTGATTGAACGCATCAGACTCGATGTCGGCACCGCAACCGTCAGATTCGAATTTGGGGTCGCCGCGATCACGTGATTGATTGTCTCGGCGTATTCCGTCTTAATTTTTTTCCGGTCGCGGTAGTTCCACCAATCATCCACCGGCTTCCAAGGCCATTGCGTCACGTAGAGGACATCATCGCCGAGCACGGCCATGCTTTTGTCGAAGCCAACCTGGATTCCTCCAATTGCTGTGCCCATTAACGTTACCGCTACAATGCCGATGATGACGCCCAGGGCCGTCAGCGTCGACCGCGTCAGGTTCGATCGCATCTGCGCATAAGCGATCCTCCAACTTTCCTCGAGTTCGTAGAGAAAACGTTTCATGTTGAACCTCCAAACCTAGACTTAGCTTGCCGCGACCGATTCCAGTCGCGGGACAAAAGTTGATTCGTCGCTTTCAACGACGCCGTCGCGCAGATGAATCGTGCGGCGAGCGTGCGCCGCGATGTCGCGCTCGTGCGTGACCAGAATAATGGTGTGACCCCGTTGATAAAGATCCTCGAGCAACACCATGATTTCCTCGCCCGTTTTTGAATCGAGATTGCCGGTTGGCTCGTCCGCCAAAATGATGGACGGATTGTTCACCAGCGCGCGCGCGATCGCGACCCGCTGGCGTTGGCCGCCGGACAATTCGTTAGGCTTGTGTTGGATGCGATCGCCCAAACCAACATCGGTCAGCGCTTGAGTCGCGCGTTCTTCGCGCGCCTCAGGATCCATTCCCGCATAAATCAACGGCAGCTCGACGTTGCGCAAACTGGTTGCGCGCGGCAGCAAATTGAATGTTTGAAAAACAAATCCGATCTCGCGATTGCGGATCGCGGCAAGTTCGTCGTCGTCCATCTCGGCCACGTTACGGCCATTAAACTCGTAACGTCCTGACGTCGGTGTATCGAGACAGCCGAGCATGTTCATCAGCGTAGACTTGCCGCTACCGCTCGGACCCATGACGGCCAAATATTCGTTGCGCCGGATTTGCAGCGAGACCCCGCGCAGCGCGCGCACGATCTCTTCGCCCATCACGTAATCTTTCGTGATGTTTTCAATGTCGATGACGACCGGCCCGACTTGTCTGACTGATTGCCGCGCGTCCATCGTTAGATCGACATCTACCAGCGATGCGTCCTATTTCGTGCCTTCCTTATCGTAAGCCACCTTCGCGCCGTCCTTGAGTTTGCGGCTGATCGCGCTGTAGCTGCCGGAAATTACTTCGTCGCCGGGTTGGACGCCGGTTTTGATTTCCATGAAAGTATCGTCGGAAATCCCCGTCGTCACTTTGACCGATTGCGCTTTGCCGCCTTTTTTCAGAAACACGACCTTAGCGAGTTTTTCGCGTTCTTCTTTTTGCGTGGCCTTCTCCTGACGCTCGTTCACGTAATCGGCGTTGTTGTCGGCTTTATCGCGCGCGGCGGTCTTCAGTCTTTTCTTTTCGATTTCTTCGGGGCTCAAATTGCTATCGCCGGTTCGAATTGTCACGGCTTGCATCGGCACTGCGACCGCGTCCTTCACCATGTTCGTCTCAATGTCAGCGGTGCAGCTCAGGCCCGGTCGCAGCAAAACATCTTCCCGCTCCAAATTAGTTTTGACCTCGAAATTCGTGACTTCTTCCTGCGTACCGGAGCCGCTCGTCTTTCCAGTATTCCCAATTTGCGCCACCGTCCCTTTGAATTTGCGGTCGCCGTAGGCGTCGATTTTCACGTTCGCCTTGTCGCCAATCTTTACATTCGGAACGTCGTTCTCGTTTACCTCGATCACCGCCTGCATCCGTGAAAGGTCGGCCACCCGCATTACTTCGGTGCCGGCGAATTGCCCCGTCGCTACGATGCGTTCGCCCAGTTTGCTGTTCAAAATTGTCACCGTCCCGTCGATTGGCGAATAAACGGTCGTCTTGGAAAGTTGATCGCGGGCCTGACTCGAGCCCGCCTGCGCCCGCTCGATTTCATGCAGCGAGCTTTCGTAAGTATTCTTCGCCACGTCGTAAGCCGCCTGGGCCGCGTTGTATTCTTGAACCGAGATCGTTTTTTTGGCGTACATGTCGTCGGCCCGCTTGATGTCCTGCTCGGTTTTCAACATTGTTGCCTTCTGTTGAAGATTGGTTGCTTTGGCCGCGCTGATTGCCGCCTCCTGTTGCTCGAGCAACGCTTTGTACGAGTCCGGTTTTATTTTGACGAGCAAATCGCCTTTTTTGACGCGCATTCCGTCCGCCACCGGCAGTTCGATAATTTCACCGGCCACTTCCGGCGAAATTTTTACTTCCGTCTCCGGTTGGACCTTGCCGGTCGCGGAAACGATCTGAAGAATGGTTTTGCGCACCGCCTTTTCGGTTGTAACCGGAATCGGCTTCTCGCGTTTCGAGAGCATGATCGAAACGATCAGCCAGAGCAGGAGGAGTCCGACGACGCCAAAAATGATCTGGCGTTTGCGACGCGCGCGTTGTTTTTTCGCGGTCTTTGGCTCGGTCTCAGGGGTGGTCAAAGCTTGATGCATCAGGAATTCAGGGGGCGGGAAACGGTGAGAAGTAACCTCAGTTTAGACCTTTGCAAGCAAAACGCGTTCACAAGACCGACAATTGGATGCAGGAACCAGACCGGTTGGATTCAACGAGTTTGCGTCTCACCTGCCAAACGCTCGCGAATTCGGCCGATCGCCCAAGCAGCGTGCTCTGCAATCAAAGATTCGTGATCGGTGGCTGCGACCTCCAGAGCCGGCAAATCTTCCTTGTCGCCGACATTTCCGAGCGCGACACAGACGTTTCGCAGAAATCCGCGCCGCTTGATTCGTTTGATCGGCGAATCGCGAAAAAGATTACGGAACTGAGCGTCGGTGAGATTCAAATAATCGCGCAACGCAAATGCAGTTGTCGATCTTCGCGCGGCGAAAGCGGTCTCGTGCGAGACTTGAGCGAACCGATTCCACGGACAGGCGTCGAGGCAATCGTCGCAACCGAAGATCCGGTCGCCGATTAACGGGCGAAGCTCGAGCGGAATCGAGCTTTTCAATTCAATCGTCAGATAGGAAATGCAGCGCCGCGCGTCCAATTTGTGCGGCGCTGTGATCGCGCCGGTGGGACAAGCATTGATGCAACGTTCGCACGTGCCGCAACGATCTCGCGCCGGTTCGTCGGGCGGTAACTCGAGCGTCGTTAAAATTTCGGCGAGAAAAAACCAAGTTCCGAGTCTTTCGTCGATCAGCATGGTGCTCTTGCCGTGCCACCCGATTCCCGCGGCCGCCGCGTGATCGCGCTCTAAAATCGGGCCAGTATCGACGTAACATTTTTGCCGCCCGCCAAACTCGCGCAGGAAGATGTCGATCTTGTCCAGCTTCGCCGCGATCACATCGTGGTAATCGTCGCCCCACGCATAGCGCGCGATGCGTCCGTGTGCTCCTTCTCCTGTGGCGGCAGCCGTCTCGGCTGCGATTCCGTCCCCCTGGAAATAATTCAGCGCCAAAACGATGATCGATTTAGCGCCTGGCAAAATCTTTTGCGGATCGCGGCGTTTCTCCTCACCGCGCGCCATGTATTCCATTTCGCCGTGGGCGCCTTCGCTTAACCAATCACCAAACTCACCGGTATGGGCGGGAGGCGAACACTTGGCAACGTGACAGGAATCAAATCCCAGTTCGCGCGCAAAATCGCCCAGTCGCTGTTTCACTTCCGATGGTGTTGTAGTTGCCGCCGTCTCCGGCGGCAAATCTTCCAAGCGAGTTGGCGCAATCATTGTCGGAGCGAGCTGAATTCCTCGAGCTTGTTCAAAATTGTTTCCGCAACTTCGTCGTGAGTTATTCGAGAAGTCTCGATGCGGATATCTGCCGCCGCGGCGTAGAGCGTTTCTCGCTCTCTGAATAATTGTGAAAAGACATCGCGTGGGTTTTCCGTTTGGAGCAGAGGCCGATGGTCCCGTCGCGCAGCGCGTTCGAAAAGCGTGGCCTTGTCGGCGATGAGCCAAACAACGGTGCCGAGCTGTTTCAAAAGATCGACATTCTCTCTTCGCAGAACAATCCCGCCGCCCGTCACGATGACGGCCGGCCGGTCTGGCGCTAATTTCCGAAGCACTTCAGTTTCCGCGTCGCGGAATTTCTCTTCGCCGTGCTTTCCAAAAATCTGTGCGATCGGCATTTCAAATTCGGCCGCCACTATTTCGTCCGTGTCCAAACGAACGAGTCCGGTCCGGCGTTGCAGACAACGTCCGACCGAAGATTTCCCAGCGCCCATCATTCCAATGAGCACGATCGATTTGGCTGCGTTCACGTCCCAATATGCCGTCGAAGCCACGACTTGAAAAGAAGTTGCGAGGAAGTAATGACCGACCAAACTCCCGTATGCCGCAACCGAAATCTTTGGTCGCCGTCGTAATGGGGAGTAAATCGGATTGGGAGACGATGCGCCACGCTGTCGAAACTCTCAACGAGCTCGGTGTGCCTAACGAGTCACGCGTGCTCTCAGCCCATCGGACGCCCGATGCGACTGCGGAATTCGCGCGCAATGCGGGTGACCGCGGACTTCGGGTGATTATTGCCGGCGCCGGAGGTGCGGCGCATTTGGCCGGTGTGATCGCCGCGCACACGGTAGTGCCGGTGCTTGGCGTTCCTATCCAATCAAAGCTCCAGGGCCTCGATTCGCTCCTGTCTACCGCGCAGATGCCGGGCGGAATTCCAGTTGGTACGCTCGCGATCGGCGACGCGGGAGCGAAAAACGCTGCCCTGCTCGCCGCCGCAATCATCGCCACTACCGACAAAAAGCTCCGTCAAAAACTGGAAGCGTTCCGTAAAAAGCAATCCGAGAGCGTTCTCTCCGCGAAACTGCCGAAGTGAAAACGGAAGTTTCAACCGACCGCAACGCGGCGGTTGAATTGCTGCACAAAGGCGAAGCGGTCGCGTTGCCCACTGAAACTGTTTATGGGCTCTCCGCCGATTCACTTAATCCGATTGCAGTCGCCAAAATTTTCGAAGCAAAAGGGCGTCCACGTTTCGATCCGTTGATCGTTCATCTGCCGGATTCCGATTGGCTGGAAAAGGTTGCGGATCCGCCGAAGCAAGATCGGCAATTGGTTTTAGAACTCGCTGGAAAATTCTGGCCTGGACCGTTTACGATGGTTCTGCCGAAGCGCGATATTGTTCCGGAAATTGTGACGGCGGGTTTGGAGACAGTCGGGGTCCGAATCAGCGCGCATCCGGTTTTCACCGAAATCGTTCAGGCGTTCGGAAAACCGCTCGCCGCGCCCAGCGCAAATCGTTTCGGCCGCATCAGTCCGACGATTGCAAAGCACGTCGTAGACGAGCTCGACGGACACATTCCGCTTGTCATCGACGGCGGCGCCGCGACGCACGGCATTGAATCGACGATTGTCGCCGTTCACGATGGCAAGATCGACATCTTGCGGCGGGGCCCAATTACCTCGGAACAATTATCGGCTTTCGGCAAAGTCGACATCGCGACAGAGCGCGAGAAGATTTCCGCGCCGGGACAATTGCCGTCACACTACGCGCCGAAGACACCGCTGCGCATTGTTGATGACTCGAAATCGTTTGCGCCAACAGCCGATCAGCGCTGCGCATTGCTCGCGTGGAATCCGATCAAGAACGACAAGCGTTTCGCGGCGATCCGACAATTAAGCGACAAGCAGGACCTTCGGGAGGCCGCAGCCAATCTGTTTCGTTATCTGCGGGAGCTCGATGGGCTCGATGTCGATCTTATCGTTGCAGAACGAGTTCCTGCTCAGGGACTCGGGGCTGCGATTTTGGATCGGTTGCAGCGCGCGTCTCACGCTTAGGGTCGAACGCGAGACAGGCTTGAATGAAACCTTTGAAGAGCGGATGCGGCTTGTTCGGTTTGCTTTGAAATTCGGGGTGATATTGGCAGCCGACGAAATAAGGATGGTCGCGGAGCTCAATCAGTTCCGCGAGCGTGCCGTCCGGTGATGTGCCGGAAATGACGAAGCCTTTTTTGTTCATCCGGTCTCGATATTTCATGTTGAACTCGTAACGGTGCCGGTGCCGCTCCATCACTTCGGACTGGCCGTAAATCTTTTCCGCGAGCGTTCCTTTCACAATTTTCGTCGGCCATGTCCCCAGCCGCATGCTCGCGCCTTTGCTGTGAATCTTTTCGCGCTGCTCTTCCAGCAAAGAAATCACCGGGTCAGGTGTGTCGGGATCAAACTCCGTGCTGTTCGCTTTTTGAATCCCGCAAACGTCCCGCGCGAATTCAATCGTGGCGACCTGCATGCCGAGGCAAAGCCCGAGATAGGGGATTCCATGCTCGCGCGCATAACGCGCCGCTTTAATTTTTCCTTCCACTCCGCGCTCACCGAATCCGCCCGGTATTAAAACGCCGGCGACATCTTTCAGCTGCGTGCCGACGCGGTCTTGGAGCGATTCCGCATCGACCAGTTTCAAATCGATCCCGCAATCCTGACTCGCCGCCGCGTGGGTGAGCGATTCGTAAATGCTTTTATAGGCGTCCTGTAAATGAATGTATTTCCCGACAACCGCGATCTTCACTCGTTTTTGCGGGCTGATCACACAGTCGACAAATTTCTTCCAGTTCGTCAGATCCGGTTCCGGCGTTTTCAAGTGCAGCAAATCGCAAACGAGTTTGTCCAAGCCCTCGGCGTGCAGCATGAGCGGCACCTCGTAAACCGTGTGCTCGACGTCGCGCGCTTCGATCACCGCTTTTTCCGAGACGCTGCAGAACATCGACAGCTTCTGTCGCAGCTCGCGGTCGATTGGCTTCTCGCTCCGGCAAATCAGAACCTGTGGTTGCAAACCGATCTCGCGCAACTTCGCGACGCTTTGCTGCGTCGGCTTCGTTTTTAATTCGGCGGCGGCCTTGATGTAAGGCACCAGCGTGACGTGCATGGTCACGACGTTCGCCGCGCCGACTTCGAGAATGAATTGCCGAATCGCTTCGAGAAATGGCAGGCCTTCGATGTCGCCGGTCGTCCCGCCGATCTCGGTGATCACGACGTCGTATTTCGTTTCGTCGGAGATTTCGCGAATGCGATCTTTGATCTCGTCGGTCACGTGCGGAATCACCTGGACCGTCTTGCCCAGGTAATCGCCCCTCCGCTCTTTCAAAATGACGCTCTCGTAAACCTGCCCGCTGGTGAGATTGTTGTGACGCGAGAGAACGCAATTGGTGAAGCGCTCGTAATGTCCGAGATCGAGATCGGTCTCGGCGCCGTCGTTCAGGACGTAAACTTCTCCGTGCTGGAACGGATTCATCGTTCCAGGATCGACATTGAGATACGGGTCAAACTTTTGGAGAACAACGCGCAACCCGCGCGCTTCCAGCAGAGTTCCGAGCGATGCAGCGGCCAAACCTTTGCCTAACGAGCTGACCACGCCGCCGGTCACGAAAATGTATTTCATCGAGACACTCCTCGGTTCGCGCGAGCCAGTTTTTGCTCCAGCGCTTTTGCGTCAGCCAGCGTGTCTACGCCAGGCGATCCATGTTTCGTGACGAGCACATGAACCTTTACACCATTTTCAAGAGCGCGCAATTGTTCGAGCGATTCTGCGCGCTCCAACGGAGTCGGTTTCCACTTCACGAAATCCAACAGCGCCTTCCGGCGAAAACCGTAAATTCCCGGATGCCGCAAATACTTTATCGGAAGTGAACGATTGCGAGGGAAGGGGATTGCGTAGCGCGAAAAGTAAAGCGCGTTGCCATCAAGATCGACAATCACTTTGACCTGATGCGGTGATGACGCTTCGGCAGCGTTCTCGAACGGGTGCGCGGCGGTGACGATGTCGATCTTGCGATCGGAACGCAGCTTGCCGACAACGGCGTCGATCAATTTTGGGTCGATCAACGGCTCGTCACCCTGGATATTAATAATGAGACCAAACTCCTTGGCTTTGCGGACGACTTCGGCAATGCGGTCCGTGCCGCTTTGATGACTCGGCGAGGTCATTGCTACTTCCGCGCCCCAATCGAAAGCCGCCTGGGCGATCCGCATGTCGTCCGTGGCGATGATGACTGCATCCAATTTCTTGGCGCGTCGGCAACGTTCCCAAACGTGCCGAAGAAGCGGCTTGTTTGCAATAAGATGCAGCGGTTTACCCGCGAAACGCGTGGACGCCCAACGCGCCGGAATAATCCCAACAGCCTTACTCATTTGTTGCCTTGATAACGATTTCGGCCGCTACGGGCAAATCCTCAGCCACCCAGTCGGCGCAACTCCCGTCGGTCATTTTGTCGAACCCGGTCCGAACGCGAATTGCGCGAACACCGGCATTGTGGGCGCACTCGGCGTCGATCTCCTTGTCGCCGATCAGAAACGAACGCCCAAGATCGACATCGTGGTCTTTGGCAGCCTGCAAAACCATTCCAGGCGCCGGCTTCCGGCATTTTGAAGGCTCCCCCGGCGCGTCAGGGCAAAAATAAGTCGCGTCGATCAAATTGTCTCCGAGCTGGCGCGAAACCTCGGCCTCCACCGCGCGATATTGCTTTTCGGTGAAGAAGCCTCGCCCGATGCCGCTTTGATTGGTGATGACAATGATTTTGTATCCGGCGTTTTTCAGTCGGCTCAAGGCCGTACCGGCTCCTTCAAAAATCTGAACTTGTTTCGGATCGGAGCAGTAATCGGCGTCGTGCATAATGGTGCCGTCGCGATCAATGAAGACGGCGCGTGACCTCGCCCTAGTCGAAGTCATTTTCGAAGCTCGAGATCAATTCGTCGCGCGTCACGGTTGCGGTGCCCAATTTACCGACAACCACGGCGCTGGCGTGATTGGCAATTTGCGCGGCTTCGAGCGGCGCGGCGTTGGAGACAAGGGCGAGCGTGAACATCGCGATCGCGGTGTCGCCGGCGCCCGACACATCGAAAACATCTCGCGCTTTGGTCGGGATGTGGTGCGGCCGTTTGCCCTTTTCGAAAAACATCACCCCATGTTCGCCGAGCGTGACCAGGAGATATTGCACGCCCCATTTTTGGAGCAGGTCTTTTCCGGCACGGACAAGATCGACATCTTTCTTGGGCGATACTTCGGAATCGCGGCTTGGAATTCCGGCGGCAAGAAATGCTTCTGCTCGGTTCGGTTTGACCGCTGTCATTCCGCTCCAATCGATCAAGTTCTGTGGATTTGGGTCGGCGGTGACAATTTTCTTGGCCGCCCGCGCTTCCCGCGCGATCTGCGCAACCAGCTCGCGCGTTAAAAATCCTTTGCCGTAATCTTCGAAAATGATCGCGTCAATATTGGCCAGCTTTTTTCGGACGGCGGCCACGACTTTTCCGATTTGAGCAGTCGACAACCGGGCGATTTTTTCGCGGTCGACCCGCACCACCTGTTGATGGCGGGCAATGATCCGCGTTTTAACGATGGTGGAGAATTTTTCATCTTCGACCGAATCTGACATGTCGATCTTACGCTCGGCCAGAAGTTGTCGGAGCTGTTGGCCGCTGCGATCTTTTCCGATCAATCCGATCACGGAAACCCTGTCCAAAAATTCGCGGAGATTGCGTGCGACGTTGGCGGCGCCGCCAGGAAAGAAACTTTCGCCGGTTACCTCGACCACCGGCACCGGTGCTTCCGGCGAAATACGGCCAACCTTGCCCCAAACAAATTCGTCGAGCATCAGGTCGCCAATGACGAGGATGCGCTTGCCCGCGGCGCGTTCGAGAATTTGTCGGAGCCTTTTTAAGTCCATATCATGGGCGAAGTGCGATCGTCAGCGGAAGGAATAGCCTGGTGCAGGAAGCTCAAAATTGTTAGGCGCAGGGATTTGTGTGGAACCAAGGTTCTGCTTACAATGACTTCATTAATCCTGAATACGAAGCCGAAATCAACAGTCGAAGCTCCCGATGATAGCCTTTTCTAACAGTTTAAAATTTAGTGCGATCGCCCTGTTCGGGGTGACGCTGGGCGCTCACGCCGCCCAGGCGCCCCAACGCATCGACGTCAAACAGATGTCGAAAAAAGTCGAAAATGTCGTTGTGCCGTTGCCCAACGAAATCTTTGGCGCGCTGAACAAGCTCGGTTCGGTCAACTGGCGCGAGTATGTTCGCACCGAGAAGAGCAGTAACTTCACCGAACGACCGCGCATTGCCCTGCTTCTCGGCACTGTTATTGCCGATGGGTTCATCGCGGTGCAGGCCGAGGATGCGCCGGCCGTAAAGGAGATCGGCCAGCGGGTTTTGAATTTGTCCAAGGGCATCGGCGTCGGCAATTCAATCACGCCGCACGCCAAGGCGATCACGGAGGCGGCCGATAAGCGCAAATGGGAAAATGTCCGTCAGGAACTCGATCGCACCCAGAGCAGCGTCCAAGCGGCGATGAACGAAGTGCACGACGAGAAATTATCGCAACTGGTCAGTCTGGGCGGCTGGCTGCGCGGCACTCAGGTGTTGACTTCGGTCGTGACAAAACATTTTTCGCCCGATGGGGCCGAGTTGCTTCATCAACCCGATTTGCTCGTCCATTTTCAGACCCAACTTCAAGCCATGCCGGAATTCAGTCTTCCGATCATCCGCGAGATTCAAAGCGCGCTCGGCGAAGTGCGGCCGCTGGTTGATGTCGGTTCGTCGCACATTTCGCCGGAATCTGTCCGGAAGATCAACGAGATCACAAACAAGCTGGATAGCGGGATCGTGACCCGGGATTGAGGACGCTCCAATGAACGGCTTCACAAAAATCAGCTTGCAGGTGAGCCTGTGCCTCGTCGTTTGTTTTGCACTTTCGCGCGGCGCGGCCGGAACGGTGGATGATGCGCAATCGTTCGCGCTCCAGGCAGCCGAGCCCTACGTCAAAGAAGGTTTTCAAGTGCGCGAAGATTATTGGGGCGGCGATCTCGGCTCCGGCGAAAAGAAAGCGGTGCGGCAACAATTATTCAAAGGCAACGAATACTGGTTTTGGTTGGGAACCGAAGTCGAACGCGCCAAGGTTTCGGTTCACATCTACGACTCCGAAGGAAAATTGGCCGAGCAGCCGGACAGTTGGGAAAAAGGTCACTTCGCAGCGGCGCACGTGATCCCGAAATCCACTGGCAGCTATTTCATCATTGTCGCAGTCGAGGAATCGCCCGAGGAACGCACGCATTGGGCGCTGGTTTATGGTTTCCGCTGATCGATGTGCCAGTCCGGCTCGGACCTGTCGATCTTGAGAATTGTCGATCTTTGATGAGCGAAACTCGCACGCTGCATTTCGATAACGCGCGCCAACTGCAATCGCTTTACGCAAATGATCTGAAGCTTTTGAAAAGCATGGAAGATTCGCTCGGCGTGAAAGTCACCACCCGCGAAGGCTGGGTGAAACTCGAAGGCGAGCCGGAAAAGATCGACAAGGCGCAGCGCGTTTTCAATCAACTGGAAGAGGCGCAGAGAAAAGGCGTGCCGATTCAGAAACACGAATTTCAATACGCGCTCAACTCAGTCAGCGAATCGCGCGACGACAATCTTAGCGACGCCGTCTCAATGAAAATCACGACGTCGCCGCGCAAGCCGCCAATTGTTGCGCGCTCGATTGGGCAGCGCAATTACGTCGAAGCGATCGACAAACACGACATCGTTTTCGGGATCGGGCCGGCCGGCACCGGAAAGACTTATCTCGCCGTGGCAATGGCTGTGTCCGCGCTCAAGAAAGACCAGGTCACCAGAATCATTCTGACCCGCCCTGCGGTGGAAGCGGGCGAAGCGCTCGGATTTTTACCAGGCGAGCTCGAACAAAAGATCGCGCCGTATTTGCGTCCGCTTTACGACGCGTTGCGCGATATGCTCGAGCCGGAAGAGATCGAGCGGTCGATCGCACGGCAGACGATCGAAGTTGCGCCGCTTGCTTACATGCGCGGCCGCACTTTGAACAACGCCTTTGTCATTCTCGATGAAGCGCAGAACACTACCACCGAGCAAATGTTCATGTTGCTCACGCGCATCGGTCCACATTCCAAGTGCGTCATCACGGGCGACGTGACCCAGATCGACTTGCCCACCAACAAACGCTCGGGCGTAGTCGAGGCATTGCAGGCGCTGAAGAACATTCCGGGGATCTCGATTATCAGTCTCAACGAGCGCGACGTGGTACGCCATGAGCTGGTTCGTTCTATCATAACCGCTTACCAACAGCACCGCTCACCCGCGCCCTCGACACGCAAATGAGTCCGAGCCGGACTGGCCCTAACTAACATGTTCGATTTCCTAAGACGCAGACGATTACTTCGCCGCGGGCTCGCTTCAAAAAAGGTGCGCCGTCGCCGCACTCGTAACGAATTGCTCGGCGCACTCGAGTCTGCGCGCTACGTCAAAGTCATTATTCTGGCTGCGTTCATCGCAGGGTTGGCGTTCTTGATTTTCAGCGGTCAACAGCCCGAGCCGACGAAGAATTTCGTGATCGCGCTGCTCTTTTTCGCTACTGCGATCGTTCAGTTGTGGATCAATCAACCGAGAACATTTTCGCAAAACTCCCGCGTCTTTCTGGTGTTCGTAACGATCTTTGTCCAGCTCGCGGCGACCAAGCTCATTCTGGTTTTGGCGAGCGCGCACACCTTTAAGTTTCTCACGCCGGAAATGGGCTGGCTGCTCGCGCCGTATGCCTTCGCGCCGCTGATGCTTAGTGTCTTGCTCGGCCGCAATCACGGACTCTACGCCGCAGTCTTCGTCAGTCTCTGGAGCAGCGTGTTGTTTGGAAGGATCGACGCGTCGCTTCTGGTCATTAGTTTGATCAGCGGTTTCACCGCCGTTTATCTCACGCTTCAGGTTCGTCGCCGCGGTCAATTGATCCGAGCCGGCCTTGGCGTTGGCGTCGCCATTTGGTTGTCCTCGCTCAGCTTCGGCATGATCGGTCCGATCAATCTCTTTCCGCCGATGGACAACGATTGGGGAATGATTGGCCTCCAAAGCGCGCTGACCCTCGGCAACGGACTTATCACCGCCATGATTGTTGGCGGGGCGTTGCCGATGTTCGAACATCTTTTTCAAGTCACGACCGATGTTTCCTGGCTCGAGCTCTCCGACCTCAACCATCCGTTGCTGCGTCGAATGACCATCGAAGCGCCCGGCACGTATCACCACAGTCTGGTCGTCGCGAATCTGGCCGAGGCCGCTGCCGAAAAAATTGGCGCGAACGCAACGCTCTGCCGCGTCTGTTCCTATTTCCACGACGTCGGCAAATTGGTGAAGCCCGATTACTTCACTGAGAACATGAACTTCGAGCGCAACCCTCACGACGATCTCGCCCCGACCATGAGCGCGCTCATCATCATCGCGCACGTGAAAGAAGGCGTCGATCTCGCCCTCAAACACGGCCTCAATAAGCAGATCATCGACGTCATCCAGCAACATCACGGCACGTCGCTCGTTTACTATTTTTATCAACGCGCGCGGCAACAGCAGGAAGACGCTCGAGCCGGCGGAAAAATCATGAACATTCGGGAGGAAGACATTCCTGAAGTGCAGGAGGAAAGTTTTCGTTACAGCGGACCGAAACCGCAGACCAAAGAGAGCGCCATCGTCAGTCTGGCCGACATCGTCGAAAGCGCGTCGCGCAGTTTGGAAAAACCGACGCCGCAAAAAATCGAGCAACTGGTCAACGAGCTGATTGAAGAGCGCATCGCCGACGGCCAACTCGACGAATGCGATCTGACGCTTGGCGAATTGCGAGTCATCGCGGAACGGTTTCGATTCACGCTCATGACAATGCTGCACACGCGGATCGCGTATCCGAAACACGAATCGAAGTTCACGCCAGTCGAAGACGAAAAGATGCGACCGGACGTCATGGCTTCGCTCCGCAAGCCGGCATCCGCTCCGCCCGTGTCAGCCGCGTAATCGACTTTATGGTGGATCGGCCGCTCCGTCGGACGATGCTAAACAAATGCGGCTTCGCCGCACAAATTAACATCGACCAAGGGACTGCTCGATCCACCAACAAAAGATGAGCGACGCGATTGGACAACTACGCGACTGGCATGCCGAAATAGGAATCATTGTCGGCTCCGGCCTCAACTCGCTCGTTGTCGATCCAGCGAAAGATCAAATCGTTCCCTACGCCGAGTTCTCGGAGATTCCGCAGCCGTCAGTCCCGGGTCACATCGGGCGATTCGTTCTCGGTGAAATCGAAAAGACGAAAATCATTTTCGCGCAAGGTCGCGTTCATCTTTACGAAGGTTATTCCGCACGCGAAGTGACATCGATCGTTCGCGTGTTGGCCGAAGCCGGAATCAAACAATTGATCATCACCAACGCGGCCGGCGCGGTGAATCCAAAATTCAAACCGGGCGAGTGGATGATGATCACCGATCACATCAATTTGACCGGAACAAGTCCGCTTCTTCTGTGGCGGCAGGCGTCCTCGCCTGCAATTTCACCTAACTTTCTCGATCTAACCGACGCTTACTCGCGGCGACTGCGCGAAAAATTCCGCGCAGCGGCGCGCAAGATCGACATCGTCCTGCACGAAGGCGTTTACGCGGGGTCAATCGGTCCGCAGTACGAAACGCCGGCCGAAGTTCGGATGCTGCAAAAACTCGGCGCCGACGCCGTCGGCATGTCCACCGTTCTCGAAGTCATCCAGGCCCGCGCGCTCGGTCTCGAAGTCGCCGGCTTCTCCTGCCTAACTAATCTCGCTGCCGGCCTTTCCAAAGAAAAGCTCAGCCACGAAGAAGTTCTGGAGACGGCTGCAGCTGCTGCAGTTGCCTTGACACAATTACTCGGACTCGCATTAGCCTAACGTTGTCGCAAACCCTGCGGCACTAGCGCTAACGCGTCGATGGAATAGGAACCGACCCAACCTGCGTTCCCCTTGAGCCATCATGCGTCAACTCAAATATTACGGGAAACTCAATCTCCTTCCAAGTACCGGGTCTCCACCTCCATTGCCGAAATGATCTGATGATAGAATCATCAAACAAGGCGAAACCGGTAGATCTTTTCACCATTATGTTCGTAACGGAGCCAGTTTTAACGTTAATCCATAGATGAAACATTCCCGATCCTTGATGACGCCGCATTCTTTCAGACTCGGGATACTCCACCGGAACAGTTTTGACTACATCCTCGAGCCATGGCGCTTTTTTGTTCTGTGCACTGGCGATTATTTTTCCCGTTGCCGTCATGGCCCAACCGCCCATTCGGTCATCATCGGATTTTGGCGCTCCGCGTACCGTTGCAGCGAGGGCGTCGCAGGACAAACCAATCCACACAAGCACGAAAGTGCCAACCGGGAATAGAGTTTTGCGCATCAGGATTCGCACGAGATTCGTCATAGCTCCGGTGGCCTCGCGCGAGGTTCGCGGTCTTTGGCCGTGGCTGTGCTGGGCCGAGTGACGAATGGGCCGCCTTCGAGTGGCGCTGCTTTAGTGAAAGCGACGTCGGGCATGTCGCTCGGCAGACCTTCCAGCGGAAATTCTTTGCGCAACGGGAAGAACGGATAGCCGTCCCACATCAGGATCCGGCGGAGATCGGGGTGCCCTTTGAATTTGATTCCCATCATGTCGTAGATCTCGCGCTCGTGCCAGTTCGCGGTCGGCCAGAGATCGGAAACGGTGTCGACCTGCTCGTCTTCCGAAATTTTCAATTTCAACCGCAGATGAACCGCGAGCGTCATTGAGTAAAGTTCGTAAACAATTTCGAAGCGCGGGTCTTCGCCGGAATTGTCGATGCTGGTGATGTCGATCAAATAATCGAACGAGAGATCGTAGCGGCAGAATTTTGCGACTTCGCGAAGATCGGTTGGCAAGATGGTGTAAGTGGTCTCGCCGCGAAACTCAGTCTTATCTTGAAGCTTTGGACCGAAGAGTTTCCCTAAGGAATCGAGCAATTCCCGCCCAGTCATGCCAGGACCTCGTTCAGTTTCTTGGTCCACTTCGGATTTTGCGCCGCGAACGATTTCTCGCCGGAAATCTTTTCCTGCAATTTCATCAAGCCGGCGAGCAATGCTTCCGGACGCGGCGGGCAACCGGAAATATAGACATCGACGGGAATGAGTTGATCGATTCCCTGCAAGACCGCGTAGGAGCGATACATCCCGCCGGTAGACGCGCATGCGCCCATGGCGATGACCCATTTTGGTTCGGGCATCTGCTCGTAAATCCGTTTCACCGCCAACGCCATTTTGTAAGTGACGGTGCCGGCCACGATCATGACGTCGCATTGCCGCGGCGAGAAACGCATTACTTCGGCGCCGAACCGCGCAATGTCGAACCGCGACGCGGCCGTCGCCATCAATTCAATGGCGCAGCAGGCGAGCCCCATCGGCATCGGCCAGAGGGAATTCTTACGGACCCAATTGAAGGCGGCGTCGAGCCGTGTAAAAATCACGTTGCCTTCGATTTTCGAATCGTAAGCGGTCGCCTGCGTTTGCGGCATGGCGCAACAGTAAGATCACGCCTCGGTGGCGCAACAGAAAAGCGGCCACGGATTGACACAGATCAAACACAGATTACGGAAAGCGCAGATAGGAACCCGAAATCATCTGTGTAAATCTGTGTTCATCTGTGGCTAATTTCGGCCAGCCAAAACCTGCATGACGACCCAAATAAAACGCACTCATCTCGACGAGCTCGAGAACCAGAGCATTTTTATTTTCCGGGAGGCGTATCACGCGTTCAAGAACATCGCCATGCCCTGGTCGATGGGAAAAGATTCGAACGTGCTGATCTGGCTGGCGCGGAAAGCGTTTTTCGGCCGGGTGCCATTTCCGGTTTTGCACATCGACACGACCTACGAATTTTCGGAGATGCTCGAGTTC
>Ga0137396_10000040_pt1 | contig 43539 bp, 54 predicted proteins | sample czc16metaG_FD_108284 | JGI IMG/M metagenome (GOLD analysis project Ga0137396, IMG submission 108284) | Vadose zone soil microbial communities from Angelo Coast Range Reserve, California, USA - czcobulk3.16 metaG | ecosystem: Environmental > Terrestrial > Soil > Vadose zone | place: USA...
ACGCCTGGACCACGACGCCGTCGCCCTCGCGGCGCAGGAACGGTGTGTAGCCGAGGGGCCGGAGGCGCTCGGTCAGCACGTCGCAGGCGCGCGCCGGCGCCACGAGCAGGTCGCCGTGGAAGCTCACGATCGCCCCGTGCGTCACCTGGTCGCGCACCACGAGCAGATCCTCGACGTTGCGACGCAGGAGCTCCGCGGCGGCGAGGGGGTCGGGGGCGGGCGGCGCGGCGGCGCGCGAACCGCCGCGGGACGGCCAGAACCGCATGGGCTCAGCCTACCACAGCGCCAGACGCCCGACGGCGGCGCGGACCGCGGAAATCCCCGCCTCGAGATAGATCACGCCGAGGAGGGCCTCGAGCGTCGAGGCGAGGATGGAGTCGCGCGCACGGCCGCCGGTCTGCTCCTCACCTCGCCCGAGGCGGAGGAGCGGACCGAGGTCGAGCTCGGTCGCCCAGCGCGCGAGGCGCTCGCCCGCGACGAGCTCGGCGCGCCGCGGCGTCAAGACGCCGACCGGGGCCGCGGCGTCCTCGGCGAGCAGGTGCTCGGCGACGACGAGAGCGAGCGCGGCGTCGCCGAGGAGCGCCAGGCCCTCGTGGCTCGGCGTGGGCGGGTGCTCGTTCGCGTAGGAGGCGTGCGTGCAGGCGTGCTCGAGGAGCTTGCCGTCGCGGAACCGGTGACCGAGCCGCCGCTCGAGCTCGGCGACGCGGGCGGCGTCCACTTACGGGAGATACTTGCGGAAGGCCAGCGTCGCGTTCGTGCCGCCGAACCCGAAAGCGTTGGAGAGCGCGATCTCGACATCCTGCTTCCGCGCCTGGTTCGGGACGTAGTCCAGGTCGCAGTCGGGATCGGGCGTCTCATAGTTGATCGTCGGCGGCAGCACGCCGTGGTGGAGCGCCAGCACCGTCGCGATCGCCTCGACGCCGCCGGCCGCGCCGAGGAGGTGGCCGGTCATGGACTTCGTCGACGACACCGCGAGGCGTCGGGTGTGGTCGCCGAACACGCGCTTGATCGCGAGTGTCTCGAACTTGTCGTTGTACTGGGTGGAGGTGCCGTGGGCGTTGATGTAGCCGACCTCGGGCCCGGCGAGTCCGGCGTCGCGCAGCGCCGCCGCCATCGCACGCGCCGCGCCGTCACCCTCGGGGTCGGGCGCCGTCATGTGGTGGGCGTCGCCCGTCATGCCGTAGCCGACGAGCTCGGCGTAGATCCGCGCGTCGCGGCGGACGGCGTGCTCGAGCGACTCGAGCACGAGGACGCCGCCGCCCTCGCCACAGACGAACCCGTCGCGCCCCGCGTCGAAGGGCCGCGAGGCCTTGGCCGGCTCGTCGTTGCGGGTGGACATGGCCTTCATCGCGCAGAAGCCGGCGATCGTCAGGGGGATGATGATCGCCTCGGACCCGCCCGCGATCATCAGGTCCGCCTCGTCCCGTTGGATGATCCGGAAGGCGTCGCCGATCGCGTGGTTGCCGGTCGCGCAGGCGGTGATCACCGACGAGTTCGGACCCTTCGCACCGTAGCGCATGGAGACGAGCCCCGAGGCCATGTTGACGATCATCATCGGAATGAAGAAGGGCGAGACTCGGTCCGGTCCCTTCTCCCTCAGCGTGTCGTGGGTGCTGAGCAGCGTCTGGATCCCGCCGATCCCCGAGCCGATCAGCACGCCGAAGCGCGTGCCGTCCACCTTCGTGGTGTCGAGCCCCGCGTCCTCTACGGCCATGACGCTGCAGGCGATCGCGTACTGTAAGAACGGGTCGAGCCGCCGCGCTTCCTTCTTGTCCACGAACTGGAGCGGGTCGAAGTTCTTCACCTCGGCCGCGATCCGCGTCGCGAACTCGTACTCGCCCTGGGCGTTCTTCGTCGTCGCGTCGAACTTCGTGATGGGACCCACGCCCGATCGCGCCTGCTTGAGCGCAGACCAGAACTCCTCCGCCGTGTTGCCGACCGGCGTGAGCGCCCCGAGCCCGGTGACGACGACCCGTCGCGTGGTCATCGATCGGGCGCCGCGAGCGAGGCCCGAGATCGGTGCCCCATCACGAATTCTCCTTGATGTACTGGACCGCGTCGCCGACGGTCACGATCTTCTCGGCATCCTCGTCGGGGATCTGGATGTCGAAATGCTCCTCGAGAGCCATGACGAGCTCAACCGTGTCGAGCGAATCGGCGCCCAGATCCTCGATGAACTTCGCGTTCGGGGTGACCTCGTCCTCCTCCACCCCGAGCTGCTCGACGATGATCTCCTTCACCTTCTCCTCCACCGACTTCGCCATGAACTCGTCACCTCCACGCTAAGGATGGGTTACATGTACATCCCGCCGTTGACGTGGAACACCTGGCCCGTGATGTAGGCCGCCCCGTCGCCGGCGAGGAATCGTACCACTTCGGCCACCTCGCGCGCGGTCCCGATGCGCTTGAGCGGCACCTGTGCGAGCAGTGTCTCGCGAGCCTGCGCCGGAAGCGCCGTCGCCATGTCGGTCTCGATCAGTCCAGGCGCGACGGCGTTGACGAGGATGGACCAGTGCGCGAGCTCGCGCGCGGCCGCTTTGGTGAGGCCGATGAGCCCCGCCTTGGCGGCGGAGTAGTTCGCCTGGCCCGCGTTGCCCATCGCCCCCGCCATCGAGGTGATGTTGATGACCCGCCCGCCGCTCTTCTGCCTCACCATCGCCTTCGTCGCCGCGCGCGTCATCAGGAATACACCCCGGAGGTTCACGTCCATGACGCGGTCCCAGTCCTCGTCCTTCATCCGCACGAGCAGCCCGTCGCGCGTGATACCGGCGTTGTTCACGAGGACGTCGATACGACCGAAACGCTCCTTGGCCGCGTCGACCAGCCGGTCGCAGTCTTCGCGACTCGCCACGTCGGCCGCGACCGCGTGCGCCGCGCGTCCCTGCGCCTCGAGCTCCTTCACCGCGCGCTGGAGCCGGTCGGCGTCGCGGCCAGAGACTACCACGGCCGCGCCGTCCTCGGCCAGCAACGCGGCGATCGCGAGGCCGATGCCGCGGCTCCCACCCGTGACGATCGCGACCCTGCCGTCGAGCGGAGGTTTCGTCACAGGCTCGCCTCGAGCGCCGCGATGACCTTGTCCAGACCCGCCGGGTCCTCGACCGAGAGACCGCGCGCTCCGTCCACGGTCCGCTTGAGGAGCGCGGTCAGCACCCGGCCCGGGCCCACCTCCACGAACGTGGTCGCGCCCGCCGCCGCCAGGCGCGTGACACATGCGGTCCATCGCACCGGGCTCGCGACCTGGGTCAACAAGGATGGGCGCACCTCGGCGGCGGTCCGGGTCACGCCCGCGTCGGCGTTCCGCACCACGGGGATCCGCGGGTCGGCGACGGTGATCGACTCGAGCTCGGCGCGCAACCGCTCGGCCGCGGGAGCCATGAGCGCGCAGTGGAAGGGCGCGCTCACGGGGAGCACGACGCTCTTCTTTCCGCCGCGCTCGCCGGCGAGGCCGACCGCGCGCTCGACCGCCGCGCGGTGGCCCGCGACGACGATCTGCTGGGCGGAGTTCACGTTCGCTACCTCCACGACCTCGCCCTTCGCGGCGGCGGCGCAGACCCGCTCGACCTCCGCGAGCTCGAGCCCCATGAGAGCCGCCATCGCGCCGGTCCCGACCGGGACCGCGTCCTGCATGAATTGACCGCGCTTGCGCACGACGCGGATAGCGTCGGCGAACCTCAGCGCGCCGGCGACGACAAGCGCCGAGTACTCGCCGAGGCTGTGTCCCGCGGCGATCCCCGGCCGGAGCCCGCGCTCCGCGCACGCCGCGGCCGCCGCCACGGACGCCGCGAGCACGGCGGGCTGGGTGTTCGCGGTAAGGGCAAGCTCGGCCTCGGGGCCTTCGAAGGCGAGCTTCCTGAGGTCGAAGCCGAGCGCGTCGTTCGCCTCCTCGAAAAGCGCCTTCGCGCCCGGCGACGACTCGTAGAACGCGCGTCCCATACCGACCGCCTGCGACCCCTGGCCGGGGAAGAGGAACGCGATCATGCCGTCAGCGGGATGTCACCAGCGGAGCAGGGTGGCGCCCCAGGCGAACCCCCCGCCGAAGGCCGCGAGTAGAATCAGGTCGCCCTGCCGCACACGCCCGGTGGCCACGGCCTCCTCGAGCGCGACGTAGACGGACGCGGCGCCCGTGTTGCCGTAGCGGTCCACGTTCACGAACACACGCTCCATCGGGAGCCGCACCCGTTTGGTGGCGGCCTCGATGATCCGGAGGTTTGCCTGGTGCGGGATGAAGAGCGACACGTCGTCGACCGTGAAGCCGTTGCGCGTGAGGATCCGCTCGGCGCACTCCACGAACATGCGGACGGCGACCTTGAAGACCTCGCTGCCCTTCATCTTGGCGTAGTGCATCCGCGCGTCCACCGTCTCGCGGGTCGCCGGATTGCGCGAGCCGCCGCCAGGCATGTAGAGGAGGTCCCAGTACTGGCCGTCGGAGTAGAGGTCGAAGTCGAGGATCCCGCGCTCGCCCTCGGAGGCCTCGAGCACCACCGCGCCGGCGGCGTCGGCGAGGAGGACGCAGGTGCCCCTGTCCGTCCAGTCGGTGATCCGCGAGAGCGTCTCGGCGCCGATGCAGAGGACGCGGCGGTACTTCCCCGTCTGGATGAGCTGGGAGCCGAAGGCGAGACTGTAGACGGAGCCGGCGCACGCCGCGAGCAGGTCTACCGAGCCGGCGCGGCCGCAACCGAGCCGGTGCTGCACGATGTTCCCGACCGTCGGGAAGAACATGTCCGGCGTCGTCGTCCCCACCGCGATGAACTCGATGTCTTCGGGCACGAGGTTCGCGCGCTCGAGCGCCTGCGTGGCGGCCTTGAGCGCTAGGTCGGACGTCGCCTCGGTCTCGTCGGCGATGCGCCGCTCGCGGATGCCGCTCCGCTGCTGGATCCACGCGTCGTTGGTCGCGACCATCTTTTCGAGGTCTGCGTTCGTGAGAATCCGCTTCGGCGCGTACGCGCCCACTCCGATGATCCTCGCCCGCGTCATTCGCGCTCCTCCCGGCCCCCGCGCGCCACCTCGGCCTCGATCGCGGCCTTGATGTGCTCGTTCAGCCCGGCGCTGGCCCACTCACGCGCCACGCGCACCGCGTTCTTGATGGCCTTCACCGGCGAGGCACCGTGACAGATGATCGCGACGCCGTCGATCCCGAGCAGCGGCGCGCCGCCCACCTCCGTGTAGTCGATGCGGCGCCGGAACCGTTCGAAGGCGGGCATCGCGAGGGCCGCGGCGAGCTTCGAGCGCGTGTCGCGGAAGAGCTCCTCCTTGATCATGCTGCCCAGCATCTCGGCCAGGCTCTCGGAGATCTTGAGCGCCACGTTGCCCGTGAAGCCGTCGGTCACCACGACGTCGCACCGGCCGTTGTAAATGTCGCGTCCCTCGATGTTACCGAGGAAGTTGAGCGACGAGTCCTTCAGCAGATCGTAGGCCTCCTTCGTCAGCTCGTTGCCCTTCCCCTCCTCCTCGCCGACGGAGAGAAGCCCCACGCGCGGGCTGTCCAGACCGAGGATGTCGCGCGCGTAGACGTGTCCCATGACGGCGAACTGGAGGAGGTGCCAGGGCTTGGGGTCGACGTTGGCGCCCGCGTCGAGGAGGATCGTGAACTTGCGGAGGTTCGGGAGCACCGCGGCGATGGCGGGACGGTCCACGCCCGGCAGCACGCCGATCACGAACATCGAGATCGCCATGGCGGCGCCGGTGTTCCCGGCCGAGATGAACCCCGCCGCCTTGCCGTCCTTGACGAGCTCGGCCGCGACCTTCAGCGACGAGTCACGCTTGCGGCGGAGCGCGTGCGAGGGACTCTCGGCCATGCCGACGACCTGCGACGCGTGGGCGATCTCGATGCCGAGGCTCTGCGCCTGCAGGCGCACGACCTCGCGCTCGATCGCGGCCCGGTCGCCGACCAGGACGACGGAGGCGCCGAACTCGCGGACCGCGGACACCACGCCCTCCACCACGACGGCGGGGCCGCGGTCGCCTCCCATGGCGTCGACGGCGATCTTCATCGCGCCTGGCGCCGGAGCGCTTAGGTCCCTTCGACCGCGACGATCTCCCGGCCCTTGTAATAACCGCAGTGCGGACAGACGCGGTGCGGCAGCTTCACCTCGCGGCACTGCGGGCACAGCGAGCGCGGCGGCGCCGCGAGCTTGTAGTGCGTCCGGCGCTTGCGCCCGCGCGTCTTCGAGTGGCGTCGCTTCGGCAGCGGCATGGAGGGTTCCCTTCTAGTGTGAGAGTCGCGTGGCCGAGTCCTTGAGGACGGCCAGGCGCGCGACGGGCGCCTGCTCGGTACACGCGCAGGCGACCACGTTCCGGTTGCCGCCACAGACGGGGCAGAGTCCCCGGCAGTCCTCGCGGCACAGCGGCTTCATGGGAAGCGCGAGTGTGGTCTCCGCCTCGACGAGGGCGGAGAGGTCCAGCTCGTCGTTTTGGTAGAAGTCCACGTCGAGGTCATCGGAGGCGAGCTCCACGTTGTCCGGTGTCGCGGGTCGCGGGATCAGGCGCACGTCCACGGCGGCGCGGACGCCCGCCGGGAACGGCTCGAGACAGCGCCCGCAGAGCTGGGGCACGGTCGCCCGGATTTCGCCCGAGACGAGGACATCGACGTCATCGCGCACGACGTGGAGCGAGACCCTGTCCAGCCGCCAGGCGGGATCGGAAAACGGGCCGACGGCCGTCGCATCGGCAACCGTCAGACCGTCTTTCAGGATGTCGGACACGCGGATGTACATGGTCGCTAAGTCTCTGTCAATAAAAGATTTTTTCACTAAACGCGGTCAGTATATCGACGGCGTTCGCCCAAGTCAAGGCATTTGACCGGTCCCCACCCCTTTGTTACGCTTCAGGCATGTCGAACATGTTCAAGACCGCGGTGCTCCTCGCCGTCCTCACGATGATGCTGGTGCTCATCGGGGGCGCGTTCGGAGGCCGTCAGGGTATGCTGATCGCCTTCGTGCTGGCGCTCCTCATGAACTTCTTCAGCTACTGGTTCTCCGACAAGATCGTGCTGTCCATGTACGGCGCCCAGCGGATCGACGAGGCGCAGGCGCCTAACGTCCATGCGATCCTCCGACGGCTCACCACGCGCGCGGGCATCCCGATGCCGCCGGTCTACCTCATCCCGACCGACACACCGAACGCCTTCGCGACGGGCCGCAACCCGGCGCACGCCGCGGTCGCCGTGACCCAGGGAATTCTCAGAATCCTCGACGACGAGGAGCTCGAGGGCGTGCTCGCGCACGAGCTCTCGCACGTGAAGAATCGCGACGTTCTCGTCTCGACGATCGCCGCCACGCTGGCGGGCGCCATCACGTACCTCGCGCACATGGCGCAGTGGGCCGCGATGTTCGGCGGCGGGCGCGCGCGCGACGATGAGGAGGGCGGCGGGAACCCGGTCGCGCTGATCCTCATGGCGGTGCTCGCCCCGATCGCCGCCCTGCTCGTCCAGCTCGCCGTCTCCCGCGCACGCGAGTTCCAGGCTGACGCGACGGGTGCCCGCATCGCCGGCAAGCCGTGGGGCCTGGCGAAGGCGCTCGAGAAGCTCGAGATGGCGAACGCGGCGGCGCCGATGGCGGCAAATCCCTCGACCGCGCACCTCTTCATCGTCAACCCGCTGAGCGGCGACGCGCTGATGCGCCTGTTCTCGACCCACCCGCCCATCGAGGAGCGGATCGCGCGCCTCCGGGCGATGCGGGCCTAAGACCGAGCGGGAGATCGGCTCGGCTCCGGTAGCGCTCCAGAGATTCGCCGCTCAGGGAATAAACCCCCCGACCTTACGTAGTAGGTAAATAGTACCTAAGAAGTCGTACGAAGACAGGACCGGGGAGATCTGTGGACAGGAGTTCCGAGTTTCAGGATCTCGTCCGTAAGTATCTCAATTCCCTCTACAACTATGCCCTCGTTCTCACGCGGCATGTCGAGGACGCCGAGGATCTCCTCCAGGAGAGCCTGGTTCGAGCCTACGGCGGCCTCCACACCTTCGACCGGTCACTCCGCTTCAAGCCGTGGATCTTCACGATCATCCGAAATGTCCAGATCGACCGGCAGCGGCGCCGGCGGGTGCGGCCTTCGGAAGCGCCGCTGGGCCGTGAGGAGGAAGCGGAGCCGGTGGTGTCGACGGAAAGTCCCCTCTACTCCATCCCGCTCGCCCCGGAGGACATCCTCGTTCGTCGCGAGACGGTCGAGCGGGTTCGGGACGCGATCCGTCGCCTGCCACCGCTACTGAGGGAAACCGTCGAGCTCCGTGACATCGAGGGTCTGTCTTATGGGGAGATCGCCACGATCGTGAGCCGTCCGATAGGCACCGTCATGTCCCGACTCTATCGTGGCAGGAACTTGCTCCGAACCTATCTCGTGGAGTCACATCAGCGGCCCGGCGAGAAAGGCGTTGGCGTCCGAAGTGATGGACTGTAATACAGCGAAATCCAAGCTGTTCCCCTACGTAGACGGGGAGCTGACCCCGGAGCTGCGGGATCAGCTCGAGGCACATCTGGCGCACTGCAGCGCGTGCCGGCGGCTTGTCGACTTCGAGGTCGCATTCCGGGAGACCTACGTGGAACGCCTGGGACCGGACCCGGCCCCGGAGAGGGTCCGCGAGCACGTCGCCACACTCCTGCAGGACCTCGTCCAGAGGCAGCACGCCGGTCACGGGCGGCGCCGGTTCAGGCGATTCGTCTTCAGCGTCGCAGCCGCGCTTCTTGTCGCCGTTGGACTGGGCGCCGGGATTACCCTCCAAACGTACCTCGGAACCGGGACCACACTCCCCGAGCTCGCGAATGCTGCGGTGGAGCAGCACCAGAAGCTGGTGCGAAAACTCCTCCCGCCCGACATCCGGGATGTGTCGCCGAAGGCGGCCGAGGAGTGGTTCAGGCAAAGGCTCGCCTTCAACGTGAGTCTGCCGGATTTGAGGACCGAGCACCTGCACTTCCTCGGAGGGCGGATCTCACACCTCAGGGAGGTCGAGGTCGCGGCGCTCGAGTATCAATTGGACGGCAACAACATCTCACTCTTCATCATCCCGGAAGAGGCCTACCGCAGACTTCACCTGACGGACAAGCCGCGGTTCAAGGTGGTGAGCCACCGTGGCTACGACGTGATCATCTGGCGGTCCCAGGGCGCCGGCTACACGCTCGTCTCGGAGATCGGGGACCGAGCCTGCCAGGTGTGTCACGCGCCGGAAGAGAAGCTCGAGCCGTTGCCGCGCCCGTCGGCCCACCTCTGATCACGGGCGCGCCCGAGAGAGGAGAACGATTGACGAAGCGTCCCCGAATCGCAGCGGCGGTGGTCGCGGTCATCGCCATGGTGGTCGGTGTGCCCTTCCCCGCGCGGCCCTATGAGGCCATCGCTGTGAGCGACGGCGGAACCATCAAGGGCAAGGTGATCTTCCAGGGCAATCCGCCGGCCAAGCGAAAAGTCATCCCGACCAAGGATCGGGAGGTGTGTGGCAGCGGCGTGCGCGAGGTGGATCAGATCCTGCTCAGCCCCGACAAGGCCGTCGAGGAAGCGGTGGTGTATCTGAAGGTCGTCGAGAAGGGAAAGGGCTGGGAAAAGTCCTCGGGCGTCCCGCACATCGACAACGTCAAGTGCGATTTCAGGCCGCACGTCCAAGTCATTCCGGCCGGCGACTTTGAGATCGTCAACTCGGATCCGGTCCTCCACAACACCCACGGCTTCTACGGGAAGCTCACCGCGTTCAACGTGGCGCTGCCGAACCAGGACCAGCGGATCAAGAGGCAGCTCAAGAAGCCGGGGCTCGTCCGAGTGGAGTGCGACGCCCACGGCTGGATGCTCGGCTGGGTCCACGTCGCGGACAACCCCTACTACGCCGTGACGGCGAAGGACGGGACGTTCACGATCAAGGACGTCCCGCCTGGTTCCTACACCCTCGTGACGTGGCAGGAGTACACGGGCGAGGCCGAGGTGTCCGTGAACGTAAAGGCGAAGGAGGTGGTGCCCGTTACTGTGGAGTTGAAGAAGTAGGGCGGCCCTGGGTTCCGTCCGGCACGACTGCCCGACGGTGGGAAGGAGACGACCGCAGTGGACGATCATGATCGACTCGAGCGCGCCAGAGAAACGGCCCGGAGGGCTTGGTGGCGGAAGGCTCGCGCGTGCGCCGAGATCCAGCATACGCGGCAGGAGATGGACCGGGAGCTGAGGAAACCGGGCGAGCGCCCCGACTCTTCGCTCGGAATCACCCGTCGCATCTTCCTCCACAAATCGTTCCTCGCGGGGACGGCCGCGGGTGCGGCGACGTACGGCTGGTTCCCCCTCATCAACACACTGGACCTCGCGTTCGGCGCCGAAACGTTCAAGTTCGCCTGGATCTCCGACAATCACCTCTACCCCAAAGACGTCAACACCCGCTTCGTCGACAAGGCCACCCGCGCGGTCAAGGATGTGCAGGCCATGTCGCCCCCGGCCGATTTCCTGATCCATGGCGGTGATTTGGCTCAGCTCGGTGACCCGGTCGAGCTGGACCTGGGCAACGATATCTTGAAGGAGCTGAAGATCAGGAAGGTGTACATCCCCGGAGAGCACGACTGGTACCTGGACATGGGCACCAAGTGGCGGCAGCTCTTCGGCCAGCCGAACTGGACCTTCGACCACAAGGGCGTGCGCTTCGTCGGGCTCGACACGGTGAGCCGCGGTCCAGACTACTGGACCGTCAAGAAGATGACGGCCAAGGAGCGGATGGGCCACATGGCGACTCTCGACGGCTCCGTGGCCGGGGCGTGGGCCGGCGTCGGCCGTGATCAGCTCGAGTGGCTGGGCCGTAGCCTCGGGAGCTGGCCGAAGGACAAGCCCGTGGTCATCTTCAGCCACAACCCGCTCTATGAATACTATCCGCCCTGGAATTTCTGGGTCCGGGACTGGCGCGAGGTGCACGAGGTCCTCAAGCCTTACACCAACGTCACCAACGTCCACGGCCATACGCACCAGGTGCTGTACAACGAGGTCGGGAGAATGCGCTCGATCGGCATGCTCGCCACCTCGTGGACGTGGCCCTACCCGCCTGAGGGCGTGCCCGTGCTGACCAAGTGCGCGGTGCGGGTCGATCCCGGCGATCATTTCGACGGCGCCGGCTGGTCCCGGCTGACCATGACCGCGAGCGAGAAGATCGAGAACGAGTACGTGATGTGGCGCAAGGACATCTTCGCCGAGGCCCCATGGGATTCGGGATGCGCGGACAACGTCAACCAGGTTCTGAGCCCGCGCATCGCCGATCGCGAGTGGCCGTACTACGGCGCCTACAAGTGATCGCAGGCAGCGCTCACACCCACGGAGGGAGGAGGGCAATGAAAAGGACTCGATACTTGCTGATCGCGCTTGGTGTCCTCCCGGTCCTGCTGGCGCTGCTTGCGACCTCGGGAACGGACCGGGCGTTGGCGCACAAGGAGAAACACACGCCGGACCAGCTCAAAGCGTTCGACGAGGTGTTCATGGAGCAGGTGAAGATCGGTGATCTGCTCTTCCACGGCGATGGAGCCACGGAAAAGCGGCTGGGCGTCACGCTGTCCAAGACCGGGATGGCCTGCGCCATGTGCCATCCCTTCGGGTCGGACAACCATCCCCACGAGTTCCCCAAGTTCCAGGAGCAGATGAACAAATTCGCGACGCTCCGGGACATGATCAACTGGTGCATCGAGAAGCCCAACGAGGGGGTGAAGATCGACCCCGACGGCGACGCGATGAAGGCGCTGGAGACGTATATCTACTGGTCCAACAAGGGCTCCAAGCTCGATCCCGGTCGCCACTAAAGAGAGCTCGGGTCGGCGATGAGTCCCCACCTCGCCCCTCGGCCGCGGCGGCTGTCTCGGCGCAGGTTCCTCTGCGCGGTGCCGGCGGCCGTGGGGCTGGTCGTGGCGGGAGGAATGCGGGGCGTCGCCGCGCACTCGGAATCGACGGGGAGTGGCGATGGCCCCGGTGCTCGCTTGCTGTCTGAGGGCCTCCATCCGCCGACGCTCAGGCTCCCCGCGTCGACCAGTAACGGAGCCAAGGTTCCGATCGCCGTCGAGATGTCCCACCCGATGGATCCCGGCCACTACGTCACGAGCATCAGCGTCGTGAACGAGCGCGATCCCGTGCCCCTGAAGGGTCTGTTCCACTTCACACCGCTGAACGGCCAGGTCTACGTCGCCTTCCAGATCCGGCTGGATCATGGGGCCTCTTCGGTCGCGGCGACGGCCGAGTGCAGCCGCCACACCCGCTGGCAGTCCACACGGTCCATCACGATCCCCGAGGGCGCGGGTGGGTGCACCGGGACCGCGCCACCGTCGGGCCCCATGGGGCCCGACGAGTTCGGCCCGCCCGCGATCCGGATTCCGCAACTGATCGGCGAGGGCCAGATCGGCGCGGAGCAGATCATCGACGTCCAGATCAAGCTCAAGCATCCGAGCCGGACGGGGCTGGAGGTCCGGGAGGGAAAGTTCGTCCAGGCCGGGGATCCGCTCTATCTGAATCGGATGACCGTGTTCTACGGAGCAACGCAGGTCAGCCAGTTCACGCTGACTTCGGCGCTCAGCGATAATCCCTTCATCACGTTCAGGCTCCGCCCACGCGCCGAAGACCTTCTCCGGGTCGTCCTGACGAACAACCGAGGGCAACGGTTCGAGGCCGCGCATTCGATTCGCTTCTCGTGATATAGCGACGGTGGCAGTCACGACTCCCCGATAGGAGACCGAGCATGGGCGGCAGGGGACCGGCCGTGGAAGTGCGGATCGCGGACGCGCGGCGCCTCAACGACGAGGTCATCGACCGGAAGTTGATCCGGAAGTGGCTCGCCTGCGGGTTCTTCTGGCTGCTCCTCTTTCCGACCGTGGGCGTCGTCTTGTCCACCAAGTTCAATCATCCCGAGTTTCTCGGCAGCCAACCCTGGCTCACCTTCGGACGGATCCGCCCGATCCACGTCAACGGCGTGATCTGGGGCGCGTTCTCGACACTCTTCATCGGCCTCTGCCACTACATCGTGCCGCGCCTCAGCGGGGTGAGGCTGTGGAACGAGCGCTGGAGCCACGGGCTCCTCTGGGTCTGGAACCTGAACTTGGCCCTGGCCGTCATCCTCCTGGGGGCGGGCTGGAACCGCGGCTGGGAGGCGGGGGAGTTCGCCCTGGTCAACGTCATCGTCATCTTCCTGGCGATGCTCGTCCTGACCGTTCAGTTCCTCGTCACGATCAAGAACCGCCGGGAGACGCCGCTCTACGTCTCCCTCTGGTATCTCATCGCGGCCTTCATCTGGACGGATGTGAACCTCGTCCTCTTGATGCTGGGTCCGTACCACATTCCGGGAATCAACAACGCGGCGTGGCACGGGCTGTTCATCCACTACGTGGTCGGCCTCTGGATCACCCCGGCCGGCTACGTGCTCATCTATTACTTCCTGCCGGCGACCGTGCGGAACCCCATCTACAGCCACAAGCTCTCGCTGATCGGCTTCTGGTCGCTCGCCTTCTTCTACCCGTTCGTCGGGATCCACCACTATCTCTACTCCCCGATCGCCGACTGGGCCGAGACGATCGCCATCGTCTCCTCGATGATGCTGATCATCCCCGTCTGGACGGTGCTCCAAAACTTCTTCGGCACCATGATCGGCAGGTGGCAGGAGTTCGGCCGGAACCTCCCCGCCAAGTTCCTGATCATCGGATCGATCATGTACCTGCTGGGCTGCTTTCAGGGTTCCCTGGAGGCCTTGCGCGCGCTGCAGCAGCCGACCCACTTCACGGACTTCGTGATTTCCCACTCGCACCTGACTGTCTTCGGCACGTTCGTCGTGTGGGCGATAGCCGGCGCGGTTTATGTATGGCCGCGGATCACGGAGTCCGAGCTCTGGAGCTTCAAGCTCGCCAACTGGGGGTTCTGGCTCGTCACGATCGGCATCTCGGCGATGGGCCTCGTGCTCAGCGCGCAGGGGCTGCAACAGGGGTACATGCTGATGGCGCAGAGCGAATTTCTGGACACGGTCACCGCGATCCGGCCGTACTGGTGGCTCCGGACCTTCACCGGGATCTCGATGGACATCGGCATGTCGCTCGTCGTGTACACCCTGCTGAAGGGCTCGCTCTCGAGGCGGGCGGCGTGAGGGACGACACCAGGCCATGAGATCGATCAAGTCGCTGGCGGTCGGGGCGGGGTTCGGCTTCGTGACGCTGGCGACGTTCGTCCAGGGCTTTCTCCCGGCCATTCTGCCCGAGTCCCGCACGAAGCAGGTCAGCCGCGCGGTGCGCACGGACCTCGGCGACGTCAAGTGGGTACGGTATGAGTCGAGCGACTACACACCGCTCGAGAAACTCGGGCGAGCCGTGTACATCCGCGAGGGGTGCTGGTACTGCCACAGCCAGTACGTGCGGCCGGTCGCCGGCGAGGAGCTCCGATGGGGCCCCGTCTCCGAGGCCGGCGAGTACGCCTTCGACCTCCCCCATCTCTTCTCTACCCGGCGTATCGGACCGGACCTGACGCGCGTGGGGCTCAAGTACGCCGACGACTGGCACTACGCCCATCACTGGGACCCGCGGCTGGTGGTGCCCGAGTCCATCATGCCCAGCTTCAAGTGGCTCTTCGAGGAGGCCCAGGTCCCCGTGCGCAAGGGGAATGAGGGGCTCGAGCTCGAGGCGACGCCGGCGGTCGCGCGGTACTTCACCATGCGGAAGGACAAGCCCGTGCTGCTCTTCCCCAACGAGACGGGGCTCGCGTTCGTGCGCCCGCGCCCCGACGGCGAGCTCCCGATCGACGGCACGCCGGTCCTCGATCTGACGCCCTTCGCCGACAAACCGCCCGCCCTCAGCTCCGTCCTCCTGGTGGTTCCGACGAAGGAGCTGGTCTCACTCGTCGGGTATGTCCAGAAGCTCGGGACGAATCGAGGGGCGTGGCGGGAGGTCTTCGAGCCGCAGAATGTGGCGCTGTCCGTCATGGGCATCCCGCAGAGCGCCGACCTCGTCGCCCGTGGTAAGGAGGAATACGAGGACCACTGCATCGGCTGCCACGGGGCGAAGGGCGACGGCAACGGGCTCGCCGCCACCTTCCTCTTCCCCCGGCCGCGCGACTTCACGATCGGCGCGTTCAAGTTCCGCTCGACGCCGTCCGGGTCATTGCCGACCGACGGCGACCTCTTCCGCACGGTCACGCGTGGCGTCCGCTGGACGGCGATGCCGACGTGGCATGAGCTCCCCGACAAGACACGGCTCGCGCTCATCACGTACATCAAGACCTTCTCCCCGCGCTGGAAGGAAGAGAAGCCGGAGCCGCCCCTCCTCATCAAGACACCGCCCGTTGCCACGCCCGAGGTCCTCGCCCGCGGGAAACAGCTGTACGTGAAGGCCAAGTGCTGGGAGTGCCACGGCGATGCCGGGAGGGGCGATGGGCCGTCGGCCGATCAGCTCAAGGATGATTTGAAGTTCCCGATCCGTCCCGCGGACTTCACCAAGGGGCAGTTCAAGGGCGGCTCCCACGTGACCGACATCTACCGCACGATGACGCTCGGGCTCGACGGCACCCCCATGCCCTCGTTTGCAGACTCGATGAACGACGACGAGCGCTGGGCCATCTCGTACTTCGTGCTCTCGTTCTCGGCCTGGGCCGACCCTCTGACGGGCGAGAAGCTCAAGCTCTCTGCGCAGACCAAGGCGGCTCTCGACTCGGCGGAGGTCCGCGCCGACCATCCGCGGCTCGCCCTCGACCCTGAGCGCGAGCCGGCCGGCGTCGCTCGGGCCAACGGCCGCAAGCCACGCGTCTACTACCCAGGAATCCAGGAGTAAGGAGCCCCCGCATGCTCGAACACTTGACCCTCGGCGAGTTCGTCGTCGCGCTGCTCATGGGCCTGGCCGCCCTCAGCGCCTTCATCTGGGGGGCTGTGAGCGGCGCCTTCCGCGACGTCGAAGCCATCAAGTACCAGGTGCTAGAAGTGGAGGACGACTCCGATGAACGACAGCGCTCCTGAGCCCGATCCGAGATACGGCGCGGTCGAGGAATTCGCCCGCGGCGAGATCCGCTCGTACCATGGCATCGTGAACAAGTGGCTGCTCGTGGTCTACGCCGCGCTCGCCGTCTGGGGAGTCTACTATCTGTTCAAGTACTGGGGTGGGCTCGGTCCCGGCCTCGCGGTGGGTCAGTAGGACTGAGACCATGAGCGCCGAGCGTATCCTGATCCCTCTGGTGATCCTTAATCTGGCGATCCTGGTGTTCGAGATCCTCTTCAACGCGCTGTCGGGCCTAGTCTCGCTGCTGTAGCGTGAGTCCGTGAGCGCCGTCGAAAAGCTCGCGCTCGGCCTGTTCCTCGTGGGAACCATCGCCTTCTTCGTTTGGGTAGCGACCCTGGCACTGCGCCGTTGACGAGCGGCGTGCCCTGGGCCTTCGCTGGCACACGCCGCCCGGAAATCCTCCTTCTGCTCCTACTCTTGGGGACCGCGTACGCCGCCGGCTGGTGGCGCCTGACACGGCGGGCTCGGCCACTGGTCGTCTGGTGGCGACCCGCCCTGACACTCGTCGGCCTGGGGAGCCTCGCCCTGGCATTGCTCTCCCCCCTCGAGGCGCTCGCGCATCGCCGTTTCGTCGCCCACATGGTTCAGCACATGCTCCTCATCGCCGTCGCGGCGCCGGCCCTTCTCCTCTCGGACCCCTTTGCGGCGCTCGTGTGGGCCCTGCCCGCGGGAGCCCGCATCCTAGTCGGCCGGCTCCTCGTGCGTGGCGCGCCGGCGCGGAGGGTCTGGCAGATCCTGACTCGGATGCCCGTCGCGTGGTGCAGCTACGCCGCGGTCCTGTGGCTGTGGCACCTCCCGTGGGCCTACGAGTCAGCGCTCGGCCATCGGGTCGTCCATGATCTCGAGCACCTTGCGTTCTTCGCCAGCGCCATCCTGTTCTGGTGGCCCGTGGTCGGCCCCGCACCCCACTTCGGGCGATCCGCTCATCCTGGCCTGCGCGTCGTCTATCTCGTCACCGGCGCTCTCCAGAGCGCGGCCCTCGGGCTCCTGATCGCGGCGAGCCCGGTCGTCCTGTATGCCTCCTACACGGCGCGGCCCGAGCCCGCCACGCTGAGTCCGCTGGACGACCAGGCGCTGGGTGGAGTCGTCATGTGGGGATTCGGTGGCGCGGTCGACATGCTGGCGGTGCTCCTTCTGCTCTACAAATTCTTCACCGTAGACGACCATGGACCCCTGACGCTGGCAGGGACGGAGCGGCGCGGCCGCCGCCGCGACGTCGCCCCGCTTCCTTGACCGGCCCCCGGCGCTACGTGAGAATGAGTTGATCGACACATGACCGCTGATCCGCTCATTCGAGTGATCGGCCTCGGCAAGGCGTTCGGCCGCCACGTCGTGCTGGACGACGTGCGCCTCGAGGTCCGTCCCGGGGAGGCCGTCGCCCTCCTCGGCGCGAACGGCGCCGGCAAGACGACGTTCCTGCGGATCCTGGCGACGCTCACGCGACCCTCGCGCGGCAGCGCGTCTATCCTCGGCCACGACTGCGCCAGGGCGCCCGAGCGCGTCCGGCCGCACATCGGCCTGGTCGCCCACGGTGCCTACGTCTACGAGGACCTCACGGCGCTCGAGAACCTTCGATTCTGGACGGCGCTCGCGGGCCTCGCCGCCGACGGCGCGGCGCTCGCGCGGGCGCTCGCCGCCGTCGAGCTCGAGCGCTTCGCGGGCGAGCGCGTGCGAACGTTCTCGGCGGGGATGAAGCGCCGGCTCTCGCTGGCCCGGTTCGTGCTGTCCCGGCCGCGCGTCCTGCTGCTCGACGAGCCCTTCGCGGGACTCGACCAGCGTGCGAAGAAGTGGCTCGAGGGGTACCTCGAGGCGTTCAAGGCGGCGGGCGGCGCGCTCGTGATGGCCACGCACAGCTTCGGCCGCGAGCTCGCCCTCGCCGACCGCCTCGTGATCCTCGCCGCGCGCGCGATCGCGCTCGACACGCCGCGCGCCTCGATGGGCGCCGACGAGATCGCGCGCCTCTACCGTCTGCACGCGGAGGACGGCGCCTGATTTTCGCACGGCGCGCGTGGGCCGTCGTCTGGAAGGACCTCCGCGTGGAGCACCGCTCGAAGGAGACGCTCAACGCGCTCGTTTTCTTCGCGCTCTTGCTCCTCTTCGTCTTCCAGTTCGCCCTCGGCCCCGATCGCGAGCGGCTCGCCGCGGCGCTCCCCGGTCTCCTCTGGCTGGGCTTCGTCCTGGCCGGCCTCCTCGGGCTCGGCCGCACCTTCGTGCTCGAGCGGGAGAACGACTGCTGGGATGCGCTGCTCCTGGCGCCCGGTGACAAATCGGCGATCTACGTCGGCAAGCTCGCGGTCAACGTCCTCCTGATGCTCGTCGTCGAGGTCCTGCTGCTCGTCTTGTTCACCTTCTTCTTCAATGTGGACCTCGTGGGCCCCCTGCCAGCGCTCGCACTGGTCATGGCACTCGGTACGCTCGGCCTCGCAGCCGTCGGCACGCTCTTCGCCGCGATGACCGCGCAGGTACGCGCGCGCGAGCTGCTCTTCCCGGTGCTGCTGCTCCCCGTCCAGGTGCCGGTCCTCCTCGCGACCGTCAAGGCGACCGAGGCCGTGCTGCTGGGCGAGCCCCTCTCGGCGGTCGCCCACTGGCTGAAGCTCCTGGCCGCGGCCGACGTCGTCTACGTCGCCGCCGGCGTGCTCACCTTCGACTTCCTGCTCGAGTCATGACGAGGGCACTCGGGTGGTTGGCGGTGGTCGGGCTCGTCGCGGGCCTCGTGATGGGCTTCGCTGTGGCGCCGCGCGAGGTGACGCAGGGTAACGTGCAGCGCATCATGTACGTTCACGTGCCGAGCGTCTGGGTCGCCTACGTCGCGTTCGCGGTGGTGTTCGTCGCATCCATCGTCTACCTGGCCCGGCGTGCCGAGGGCGCCGACCACGTCGCGCACGCCTCCGCCGAGCTCGGCGTCCTCTTCACGGGCCTCACGATCGCGACCGGGTCGATCTGGGGAAAGCCCACCTGGGGCGCCTGGTGGACGTGGGACGCGCGCCTCACCAGCGTCGCGGTCCTCTTCGTCATGTACCTGGGCTACCTGTTGCTTCGCGGGATGATCGACGAGCCCGAGCGCGCGGCGCGGTACGCCGCCGTGCTCGGTGTCGTCGCGGCGCTCAACATCCCGCTCGTGCACTTCTCGGTCTATTGGTGGCGGACGCTCCACCAGCCGCCCTCGCTGATGAAGCCCGGCGGGAGCAGTATGCCGCGGGTGATCGTCTGGGCGCTCCTGGTCAACTTCGCGGCGTTCGCGCTCGTCTACCTCTACTTCCTCGCCAGGCGCGTGCGCCTGCTGCGGCTCGAAGCGGAGGCGGCCGCCTGATGCCGGACAACTGGGGCTTCGTCCTCGCCGCCTACGGGCTCGCCGCGCTGGTCCTGTTCGCCTACTGGCGGCGTCTGATCCGGCGCGAGAAGGAGCTCAGCGCATCGATGCCGGGCCACCCAATGAGTGCGCCGGCCTCGCGGACCTCCTTGGAATGAACAGCGCCATGCGGAACGCAGCCGGACCGCGCCTCGGATCGGGCCACCCTCGGAGTGTGGCGGCCTCGCGCGGCCTCCTTGGAATGAATAGCGCCATGCGGAACGCCGCCGGACCGCGCCTCGGCTCGGGCCACCCACGGAGTGTGGCGGCCTCGCGGAGCCTCCTTGGAATGAATAGCGCCATGCGGAACGCAGCCGGACCGCGCCTCGGATCGGGCCACCCACGGAGTGTGGCGGCCTCGCGGACCCCGCTACAATGAAGGGGAAGTTCATCGCCGGCGGTGCGGTGATCGCCGCGACGCTCGCGTACATGATTTACGCGGGTGTGACCCAATCGACGGTCTACTTCGTCACGCCGAGCGAGCTGCGCGCCGCGCCCGTCGTCGGCAAGGCCTACCGCCTCGGCGGACTGGTCCAGGCGGGCTCGCTCACGTGGGAACCGCGCTCGCTCGACCTCTCCTTCGCGCTCTCCGACGGCAAGGTGACGGTGCCGGTGCGCCACAAGGGTACGCCGCCCGACCTCTTCGGCGAGGGCCGCGGCGCGGTCGTCGAGGGCAGCTGGACGGCCGACGGCTACTTCAAGGCGAGCCTCATCCTCGCCAAGCACTCCGAGGAGTACAAGGCGCCCCACGACGGGGACGCCACGGGCGGCCGGGACCTGATCCGGACCCTTCAGGGGGAGGGGCGATGATCCCCGAGCTCGGCGGCGCGGCGGCGATCGTCGCCCTCGCCCTGGCGCTCTGGGGCGCCGTGGTCTCGGCCATCGGCGCGCGCACGGGGCGGCCGGCGCTCGTCCTCTCGGCGCAGCACGCGGCGCTCGGCGTATTCGTCCTGGTGACGGCGTGCTTCGCGCTCCTGACATACGCCTTCCTCACCTTCGACTTCTCCGTCCGTTACGTCGCCATCAACACGAACCTCGGCACGCCCTTCTACTACCGGATCACGGGCGTGTGGGGGGCGCTCGAGGGCTCGATCATTCTGTGGACGTGGATGCTCGCGCTCTACACGCTCATCGTGATCCTCCGCCACCGCGAGAGCGCGCACGAGTTCTATCCGTGGGTCCTCACGGTGATGCTCTCGGTCATGGCCTTCTTCCTTCTCGTCATCACGGTGGCGGCGCCGCCCTTCGCGCGCCTCGCCCCCGTGCCCGCCGACGGCCGCGGCCTCAACCCGCTGCTCGAGGACACGGGCATGATCACCCACCCCATCGCCCTCTACCTCGGCTTCACGGGCGTGACGGTGCCGTTCGCCTTCGCGCTCGCCGCGCTGATCACGGGACGCGTCGGCGACGCGTGGATCACGCTGACCCGGCGCTGGGCAATCATCGCGTGGTACTTCCTCTCACTGGGGCTGCTCATCGGCGGCTGGTGGAGCTACCACGTCCTCGGCTGGGGAGGGTACTGGGCCTGGGACCCGGTGGAGAACGCCGCGTTCATGCCGTGGCTCACGGCCACCGCGTTCCTGCACTCGGTGATGGTCCAGGAGCGTCGGCGGATGCTGAAGCTCTGGAACATCTCGCTCGTGATCATCACGTTCGGCCTCACCCTCTTCGGCACGTTCCTGACGCGCTCGGGCGTGATCGCCTCGGTCCACGCCTTCACCCAGGGCGCGATCGGCGCCTTCTTCCTGAGCTTCCTGGCGCTCGTCCTGCTCACGGCGCTCGGCCTCCTCGCCTGGCGCTGGGACGCGCTCGGGGCGCAGGGTGAGCTCGACTCGGTCGTGTCGCGCGAGTCGGCGTTCCTCCTGAACAACGTCCTCCTCGTCGCCGCGGCCTTCACGGTCTTCTTCGGCACCGTATTCCCGCTCCTCTCGGAGGCGGTGCGCGGCGTAAAGATGTCGGTCGGCGCGCCCTTCTTCAACCAGGTCAACGTGCCGCTCTTCCTCGCGCTCATCTTCCTGATGGGCGTGGGGCCGCTCATCGCCTGGCGCCGCGCCTCGCCCGACAACCTGCTGCGGAGCTTCCTCTGGCCCGTCGTGGCGGGCGGCGCGGCCGCGGCGCTGTTCTCCGCCCTCGGCGTCCGCTCGGCCCTCGCCGTGCTGGCCCTGGCGCTCACCGTCTTCGTCGCCGCCACGATCGCGGTGGACTTCTCCCGAGCGACGCGCGCGCGCCTCCGGATGGGTGAGCGGCTCCTGCCCGCGATGGGCGGCCTCCTGCGCCGCCACAACCGGCGCTACGGCGGCTTCATCGTCCACCTCGGGATCCTGATCGTCACGCTGGGCGTGACCGGCTCGCAGGCGTGGTCGGTCCAGATCGAGACGACGCTCCGCCGCGGTGAGGCGGCCGAGCTCGCCGGCTACCGCGTGCGCTTCGACGGGCTCACCGCGACCGAAGAGTCGAACCACTTCAAGGTGGCGGGCGCGTTCACCGTCTCGAACGGGCGCGTGATCGGCATCCTCCGCCCCGCGAAGAAGTTCTATCCTCAAGAGCAATCGCCGATCGCCGGCGTGGACTACCGGCTCGGCCTCGGCGAGGACGTCTACCTGGTCCTCGGCGACTTCGCCCGGGATGGCTCGCAGGCGACGGTGAAGCTCCAGGTGAATCGGCTCGTCAGCTGGATCTGGATCGGCGGCGGTGTGCTCACGCTGGGAGCCCTGCTCGCGATCCTCCCGGATCGGAAGAAGCCCGCGTGAGCGCGCGGCCCATGCGCTGGCTCATCCCGCTCTCGGCGGTGCCCGTCCTGGCTCTGCTGGCGTACGGCTTCCGTGTGAACCCGCGCGACATTCCCTCGCCGCTCGTCGGGCGGCCGGCCGCCGCCTTCTCGCTCCAGACCTTCGAGGGCGCGCCGCTCGCGCTCGAGGCTCAACACGGCCGGGTCGTCGTCCTGAACTTCTGGGCGTCGTGGTGTCATCCCGCGTGCTACGACGAGGCGCCGGTGCTCGAGCGGAACTGGCGCGCCTACCGCGGCCGAGGGGTCGTCGTGATCGGCGTGGACATCCAGGACAAGCTGGAGGCTGCGCAGAAGTTCATGCGCGACTTCAGCCTGAGCTTTCCCAACGTGCAGGACACGACCGGCCAGGTCTCCGTCGACTACGGCGTCTACGGCGTGCCGGAGACGTTTTTCATCGACCGCCGGGGCCGGATCCGCGCCAAGCATGTGGGCGCCCTCACCGACGAGGTCTTCCGCGTGAACGTCGAGAGGCTCCTCTCGGAGACGACGGGATGAGGACGCGGGCGTCCGTCCTCGGGCTCGCGCTCGTCGTCGTCGCCGCCGGCGCCGCGGCGGAGACACGCCGAGTGGCCGAGCAGCAGGTCCAGGACGTGGCCGCGCAGCTCCGCTGTGTTGTCTGCCAGAACCTCTCGGTCGCCGACTCGCCCTCCGAGACGGCGACTCAGATGCGCACGATCGTCCGCGAGCGTCTCGAGGCGGGGGAGACGCCGGAGCAGGTCACCCGCTACTTCGTGGACCGCTACGGCGAATGGATCCTGCTCTCGCCGCCCCGCCATGGATTCAATCTGCTCGTGTGGGCGGCGCCCGCCGCCGCCGTCGTCGCGGGCTTCACGCTGGTGGGCCTGCTCCTCGCGCGCTGGACCCGCCGCCGAGCGTCCGCCGGGCCGGTCGTGCCCTCGGGCGTGGACGCGGCGATGCGGGAGCGGATCCGCCGCGAGACCGAGATGGAGCCGTGACGGCGACGCTCGTCGCGGTCCTGGCGATGGGGCTCCCGGCGCTGGTCTTCACGCTCTGGCCCCTCTTCGGCCGTCGAGGGCGGACGCGCGGGGTGCTGCCGCTGCCACCGGATTTGCGCCAGCAGCTCGAGGAGGAGAAGCGCGGGGCCCTCGCCGCGCTACGCGAGCTCGCCTTCGAGCACCAGTCGGGCCACATCTCGGACGCGGACTACGCCGAGCTGTGCGCGCGCTACGAGAGCGAGGCGGCCCGCCTCCTGACCGAGCTCGACCGCCTCGCCCCGCCGGAGCTCGCGCGCCCCCCCGTCCGGAAGGAGGCCGCCGCGCCCCGCTCGGCGTGGCACCGTCCCATCGCCGTCGGCGCCGCGGCGGTCCTGCTGCTGGCCTTCGGCATCGTGCTCGGCGCGGGCATCGCGCGCCACAGCGAGCCCGAGCAGCCGGGAGGCATGCCCCTGCCAGGCTCGCGCCCGCTCGCCGCGCTCGACCCGGCGCCGACGGCTGGCGCCGGCGCTCCCGCCGTCGGCGGAGCCGGTCGCGGCACATCGCGCCCGGTGACGCCGGAGATGCTGCAGGGCATGCTCGGCGCGGCGCGCGCGAGCCTCTTCGCGGGACGCTACGGCGAGGCGATCGCGGCCTACCAGGCGATCCTCAAGCGGGAACCGAAGAACGTGGACGCGATGACCCACCTTGGGCTCATCGTCGCGATCGGCGGCCACGCGGACACGGCGCTCGAGACGTTCGACAAGGTGCTCGCGATCGACCCGAACTATCCACCCGTCCTGCTCTACCGCGGCCAGGTGCTCTACGAGGTGAAGAAGGACGCGAAGGGCGCGATCGAGTCGTGGGAGAAGTTCCTCGCCGTTTCGCCGCCCGGCGAGGATCGCGAGCGCGTCGCCAAGCTGATCCAAGAGGCCCGCGCCAAGCGCTAGCCCGGCCCGGGCTAGCGCCCGCTCGCGACCTGGAACGACTTGTCGTATGAGATCGGGATCGAGAGGTACGCGTGGTCCTGGTACACGACCACGGGATACGACCAGCGGATCAACACGCGCAGGCTCCGCTCCTCCTCGCTGACGAGCACGTTACCCTCGCCGAGGGTGACACCGGCCGCGGGCAGCTTGCGGAGAATGTCCTGCTTCACGCGCGTGGCCCGGTCGTACTTGTCGAGCTTCGACCGCTCCAGGACCGACTCCTCGACGACGTCCTTGACCTGGATGTACTGGTAGGCCGCGATCGCGCCCGAGTAGAAAGCGTAGACGAGGCCGATAGCGACGAAGAGCCAGAAGACGACCTTCATGGCGTCGGCACATAGACCCAGATCTTCGCGGCCGCCCGCAGCCCCAGCGTGATCGTCTGGCCGTCGCTCGCCGCGGTGATCGTCTCGGCCGGCAGCGCGACCTCGGTGATCGTGAGCCGACGGCCCGGGCGCACGTCGTGCTTCCAGAGGTGCTCGAGCAGTTTCTTGTCGGCCTCCGCCTCCTCCGTGATGCGCTCGACGACGACCGTCGTCCCCTCCTTCGCCTGGGCGAGCGGGAACGGCTCGACGCGCGCCGGCGCGGCCATGCCGGGGATCGGGTTGCCGTGCGGGCAGGTGCTCGGCATCCCCAGCAGCTCCGCGAGCCGGTCCTCGACGCGTGGAGAGATCGCATGCTCGAGGCGGTGGGCCTCCTCGTGCGCGTCCGTCCAGTTCAGGCCGAGCGTGTCGGTGAGCCAGCGCTCGAGCAACCGGTGACGGCGCGCCATCACCTCCGCGATCTGACGGCCTTTGGTCGTGAGGGCGAGCTCCTTGCCCTGACCGACCCTGACGAAGCCGCTCCGCACGATCCGGTGGATCGCCTCGGTCACGGCCGGCGCGGAGATGCCCATGTGTTTGGCGAGCCGCGCGCCGATGACCGGCTTGCCGCTCGACTGGAGATCGTAGATCGCGGCCAGATAATCCTGGACGGAGGCGGTCGTGCCCTTCGCGGCGGCCCGCTTCGCGGCGGATAGCTGTGCCATGTCGCGCTCAAGTATAGCGTGGGCGCCGGGCGCGGCGCCAAGACCGCGTGATATCCTTCGTCCGATGACACGGGGCGAGGCCACGCAGCGGATCGCCGAGCTGCGGGAGCGCATCCACCACCACGACTACCTCTACTACGTGGAGGCGCGCCCGGAGGTCTCCGACGCGGAGTACGACCGCCTGATGCGGGAGCTCTCCGAGCTGGAGGCGGCGTTCCCCGACCTCGTCACCGACGACAGTCCGACGCAGCGGGTCGCCGGCACCCCGACCGACGTCTTCAGGCCGGTGGCGCACCAGGTGGCGATGCTCTCACTCGACAACGCCACCGAAGCCGAGGATCTCCTCGAGTTCGAGGCGCGCCTTCACCGCGCGCTGCCGGGCACGCGCCTGGCGTACGTCTGCGAGCCGAAGATCGACGGGCTCGGCGTCGCCCTGCTCTACGAGCGGGGCCGGTTCGTGCGCGGCGCCACGCGCGGCGACGGGCGCGTGGGCGAGGACATCACGCCGAACCTCAGGACGATCCGGAGCATCCCCATGGTGCTCCGGGGCGCGCTCGCCGCGGTGGATCAGCTCGAGGTCCGCGGCGAGATCTACATGCCGCGCGCCGAGTTCGCGGCGTTGAACAAGGCGCTCGAGGAGGCCGGCGAGGCGACGTTCGCGAACCCGCGGAACGCGGCCGCCGGCGCGGTCCGCCAGAAGGACCCGGCCGTCACGTCACGCCGCCCCCTCGACATCTTCGTGTACCACGTCAGTCGCGCCGACGCGCTCGGCTTCCAGACCTACTGGGAGACACTCGCGGCGATGCGCGCCGCAGGGCTCAGGACGAGCCCGCGCGCCGAGCGCCACGAGGCGATCGACGCCGTGATCGGATACTGCGAGCGACTCGAGCGTGAGCGCGACGCGCTGGGCTACGACGCCGACGGGGTCGTGGTCAAGGTGGACGCGCTCGAGCACCAGCGCCGCCTCGGCTCGACCACCCACCACCCCCGCTGGGCGATCGCGTTCAAGTTCGCGGCCCGGCAGGCGACGACCGTGATCGAGGCGATCGAGGTCGGCGTGGGCAAGACCGGCATCCTGACGCCCGTCGCCAAGCTCCAGCCCGTCGAGGTCGCCGGTGTCGTGATCCGCAACGTGAGCCTCCACAACGAAGACGAGATCCGCAAGAAAGACGTCCGCGTCGGCGACACGATCCTGATCGAGCGCGCCGGCGACGTCATCCCCTACGTCGTCCAGGTCGTCACCGCCAAGCGCCCGGCGGGCGCCGTGCCGTACGCGTTCCCGAAGCAGTGCCCGAAGTGCGGTGGGGTCGCGTTCCGTCCCGAGGGGGAGGCGTACTGGCGCTGCATGAACAGCGCCTGCCCGGCGCAGCTCAAGGAGCGCCTCCGTCACTTCGGCTCGCGGCGGGCGATGGACATCGAGCACCTCGGCGAGCGGGTCGTCGAGCAGCTCGTCGACAAGGGACTGGTGAAGGACTTCGCCGACCTCTACACTCTCAGCGTCGACCAGGTCGGCGCGCTCGAGCGCCAGGGCGAGAAGTCGGCCGCGAACCTGATCCAGGCGATCGCCGGCTCCCGCGAGCGCGGCCTCGCGCGGCTCCTCAACGCGCTCGGCATCCGCCTGGTCGGCGAGCGGGTGGCGCAGCTCCTGGCGACGCGCTTTGGCAGCCTCGAGCGCATCGCCGCGGCGTCGGAGACGGAGCTCGCCGAGGTGCACGGGATCGGCGAGACGATCGCGCGATCCGTCGCGGCGTTCTTCGCCGACCGGACGAACCGCGGGCTCATCGACCGGCTGAAGCAGGCGGGCGTCGTCACGGAGACGCCGCAGACGGCGGCGGGGCCGACGCCCCTCGCCGGCAAGACCTTCGTTCTCACGGGGAGCCTGGTGACGCTCAGCCGGGAGGCCGCGCGGGAGCTGATCGAGCAGCGCGGTGGACAGGTCAAAAGCGTGGTCTCGAAGAAGACCGACTACGTCGTCATCGGCGAGGCGCCGGGGGGCAAGGCCGACGACGCCCGACGTCTAGGGGTGACGATGCTCGACGAGCAACAATTTCTCGAGCTGGTGAAGTCGTGACGTGGCGGGCCTGGCCGCTCCTCGCCGCGCTCCTGTTCACCTCATGTCTGGGAAGGACCACCGACTCCGCGGCGCCGGTCGACATCTTGCGCCCCGGCAGTTGGACGGCCCTCGCCCCGATGCCGACGGCGAGGCAGGAGGTGGCCGCCGCGGCGCTCAGCGGGCGCCTCTTCGTCATCGGCGGCATCGGCACGGGCGCGGAGGCCGTCTCGACCGTCGAGGTCTACGATCCGGCCACCGACCGATGGGAGGCCCGAGCGCCCCTGCCCTCGCCGACCCACCACGCCGCGGCGGCCGTCGCCGACGGGCGTCTCTTCGTCGCCGGCGGCTTCACCGGCCGCGCGGGCTGGACGCCGCTCCGCACCGTCTACGAGTACGACGAGGCGCGCAACTCCTGGGCCACGCGCGCGCCCCTGCGCACACCGCGCGGCGGGCTCGCGCTCGTGGCGCTCGACGGCAAGCTTCACGCCGTCGGCGGCAGCGGCGACAAGGTCACCGGCGCCCACGAGGTCTACGACCCGGCGACCGATCGCTGGGCGGAGGCTCCGCCCCTGCCGACGCCGCGTGACCACCTGGCGGCGGTGGTGTTCCAGGGGCGTCTCTGGGCCATCGGCGGACGCGACGCCTTCTTCGGCGCGAAGCACGTCGCGGTAGAGGTCTACGATCCCGCGACCGACGACTGGTCCACCGGTGTCCCGCTCCCCACCGGGCGCGGGGGCCTCGCCGCCGCCGTCCTGGGCGACCGCATCTTCGTCCTCGGCGGCGAGGCGCCGCTCCGCATCTTCAGCGCCAACGAGATGTTCGAGACCGCGGGCAACCGCTGGATCGCCAAGGAGCCGATGCGTACGCCACGCCACGGCGTGGGCGCGGCCGGGATCGAGGGCCGGATCTACGTCGCGGGCGGGGCGACGGAGCCCGGCTTCGCGCAGACGAGCGTCAACGAAGCGTACACGCCGTGAGAGCGGCGGTGCTCGCGCTCGTGGGGGCACTCCTTGCGGCGCCGGCCGGGGCGGAGCGCGCCGCCGCCGAGCCGACGCGCCGGGAGGCGCGCGAGGCGCTCGGATCGCCGGCCGACGTCGAGACGCGGCGGCGCGCCGCGGTCTGGCTCGGCCAGAAGGGGCTCATGGACGACGCGCCCGTCCTCGTCCAGGCGCTCCGCGACCGCGACCCGCTCGTCCGGGCGTACGCCGAAAATTCGCTCTGGAAGGTCTGGAGCCGCTCGGGCGACGACGAGGTGGACCGTCTCCTCGCGATCGGCATCGAGCAGATGAACGCGCGCGAGGGCGACGCCGCCGTCGCGACGTTCACTCGTGTCATCGAGCTCAAGCCCGAGTTCTCGGAAGGCTGGAACAAGCGTGCGACGGTCCACTACCTGACGGGCGCGTACACGAAGTCCCTGGCCGACTGCGACGAGGTGCTGAAGCGCAACCCGCACCACTTCGGCGCCCTCTCCGGCTACGGCATGATCTATCTGCAACTCGACCAACCCGAGCGCGCCCTCGAGTACCTCGAGCGCGCGATCGCCGTCAACCCCAACCTCTCGTCGGTTCTCGAGACCGTCGAGATGCTCAAGCGCCTGCTGATCCAGCGGCGAAAGGACACGATCTGATGGACCTCATCGAGTCGCTCCGGAAGATCTCGAGCCCGAGCGTGGCCAACGGGATCGAGACGTTCAACGTCCGTCCACGGAACCAAGGATTCATGTCCTCGGCGCTTCGCGCCCTGTTCCCCGAGCTCGGCCCGCTGGTCGGGTACGCGGTTCCGGCATTGATCCGTGCCGAGTCTGCCCCGCTGCAGGGGCACCGCGCGTCGACCTTCGCCTGGTGGGATTACGTCCTGTCGATCCCCGCGCCGCGGGTGATCGTGGTCCACGACCTCGACGACCCGCGAGGCCAGGGCGCGCAGTGGGGCGAGGTCCAGGCCAACATCCACAAGGCGCTCGGCTGCGCCGGCGTCGTCACCGACGGTTCGGTGCGCGACCTCGACGAGGTTCGCGGGCTCGGCTTCCAGTTCGCGGCGGCGCACGTCTCCGTCTCCCACGCGTACGTACACATGGTGGATTTCGGACTTCCCGTCAAGGTCGGCGGGCTCTGGGTGAAGCCCGGCGACCTGATCCACTGCGACCAACACGGCGCGGTGACGATCCCCGCCGAGATCGCCGACCGCGTCCCCGAGGCGGTCCACAAGGTCGAGGCCGACGAGCGGACGATCATCTCCCTCTGCCAATCGCCGACCTTCTCCGCGGAGGGGTTGAAGGAGCTCTACAAGAAGGTCCGTCCCGGGACCTACTGATGGCGAGCGCGGCGAGTGCCCGCACGTCGGGCGCGGATGCGCCCCGACGCCATGTCGTCAACGGCCTGGCGACGCACGAGTGGGCCGGCCGCGGGCCCGCGATCGTCGCCGTCCACGGGCTCACCTCGAATCACGCGGTATGGTACCCGATCGCCGACGCCCTCGGAGGGAGCCACCGGTTCTTGGCCTACGATCTCCGCGGGCGCGGCGACAGCGAGAAGCCGCCGAAGGGCGGGAGTCTCGCCGAGCACGCCGCGGACCTCCTCGGGCTGCTCGACCACTTCGGGATCCCGCGCGCGATCGTCATGGGCCATTCGCTCGGCGCTCACATCGGGGTCCGCTTCGCGACGCTCCACGGAGACCGCGTGGACAAGCTCGTGCTCTTCGACGGCGGGCTCGACGTGCGGGCCGAGATCCTGGACTCGCTGGCGCCCGCGATCAACCGGCTCGGCGTCGAGTTCCCGACACTCGACACGTTCCTCGAGATGCTCAAGGGTCTGCCGATGTTCGCGGGTCGCTGGAACGACGACCTCACGCGCCACTACACCTACGACGTCGAGCCCGGTCCGGGCGGCGGCGTCCGCTCGAAGGTGGCGCGTCACGCGATCGAGGAGGAAGTGGCGCACCTCCAGCGGACGCGCCTCTGGGTCTGGCATCACCAGATCCAGGTCCCCACCCTCCTCTTCCGCGCGCCGGACGGCCTCCTGCGCGCCGACGACTGTCTCATGACCCAGGAGGAGGCAGAGGCGATGGCCCACGCCATCCCCGACTGCCGGCTCGTGGTCGTGCCACACACGAATCACTACACGGTCGTCCTCGGCGAGAACCCGGTCGTCGCGCGCGCGCTGCGCGCTTTTCTCGACGGGTGAACGTCCGGCCTGCGCACGCGCCCGATCTCCACGGGGTGATGGCCCTCGCGACGGAGGTCCTCGGCCCCGAGCGTGCCGGGCCGTTCGTGCGCTCGCATGCCGAGCGACACCACCTGCTCGTCGCGGTGGAGGGCGACGACGTCATCGGTGTCCTCGCGTACCGGACCGACTGGTTCCAGTGCACCCTCGTCGGGCTCGTCGGCGTGCGCGGCGACTTCCGCCGGCGCGGGACCGCGCGCGCGCTCTACAGGACGGTCGAGGACCTCTCGCCGGGCCCGCGGCTCTACTCCACCGCCCAAGAGACCAACGCGGTCGCGATCCGCATGCACACGGCGCTCGGTTTCGTCCCCTCCGGCTACATCGACAACCTGCCGCAGGGCTACCGCGAGCTCCTGTTTTACAAGCGGCTCCACCCGTGAGAGGAGGCGAGCGCCCCATGAATCCCACGATGCCCGCTTCAAAGGACGAGCTCCTCAGCGCGGCGGCGCGCGAGTACAAGGCATTCCACGACGCGCTGAAGGGTCTCAACGAGTCCCACCTGTCGCAGGTCTGGCTGGGCACGTGGTCGGTCAAGGACATCGTGGCGCACATCTCCGCCTGGCACCGCGAGCTGGCGCCGGCGCTCGAGCGGCTGGCCCGGGGCGAGCGCCCGATCGCCGAGGGCGTCAGCTACGACGACGTGGCGGCGGCGAGCGTGCCGGCAGAGCGGTTCCAGCCCGGCAAGACGGCGTGGAGAATCGTGGACGGCAACTCGGCGCACCACTACAAGGAGCACGGCGACCAGATCCGCGCCTGGCGCGCGGCGAAGGGCTTCTGAATGGACAGAGTAGCGGCAGCGGGCGTCCGGCGCGAAGCGAGTCGGTCGCGCGCCGGGTCGGGAGGCGGGCTAGTTACCCGAGGGCGCCAGCCGGAGCCGCCGCACGAGCTCGTAGAGCGCGCTCTTGCCACCGTGATAGCCCGAAATACGGACGCGCCGGAGAACCTCCGCGCCTGACAAGGCCGGGTTCTCTCTGAGCCACTGCGCGATCAGAGGCGCGTACGGCGCTACTGTCGATGGCCGCCCCACCCGTGGCGCCGGGCTGTACGTCCGGCCATTGGTGGGCACCACTGTACTCAAGGCTGCCAGTTCTCCGATCCCCATACCTAGATCCTCCTGGGGATGGAAGATGGCAAATTCGATACCGAACTACATTCCGATGCAATTTCAATAGGTTCCGGGGTTCGAGCTCAAGTCCTCTGGTAAATTTCTGGGCAGCCTGATGATTTCTGCACCGGCCGAGCCGGCTAGGCTTGGGAGGATTCCCCGATCGTCGTCTCCACGGCCCGGGCGAGGTCGATGGCCGTGAACGGCTTGAGCACCACGCCGTGGATCCCCGCCTGCGCGGCCTCCCCGAGCAGCTCACGGGTGCCGTGCGCCGTGATCATGACGACGCGTAGCTGCGGCTGGAGGTCCCAGGCGCGCTGGATGAACTCGAGACCATTCAGGTCGGGCATCTGATAGTCGACCACGAGCAGGTCGACCCGCGTGCCGCCGCCGAGATGCGCCAGCGCCCCGCTCGTGGTCGTGAAGCCGTGGACCCTGTGGCCCTGCGCGACGAGGACGTTGTTGCAGAGCTTCACGATCGCGGGTTCGTCGTCGACGACGACGATGTTCACGCCCGGGTCCGTTCGTCGCGCCGGAGCTTGTACTCGATCGAGTCCACCAGAGCCTGCCACGAGGCCTCGATGATGTTGTCGGCCACCCCGACCGTCCCCCACGTCTCCTCGCCATCGCCCGACGTGATGAGCACGCGCGTCTTCGCCGCGGTGCCCTTCGACTCGTCGAGGATGCGGACCTTGTAGTCGAGGAGCTTCATCGCCTTCAGGTTCGGGTAGAACTCCTCCAGCGCCTTCCGGAGGGCGTGGTCGAGCGCGTTGACCGGACCGTTCCCCGATGCGGCCGTGTGCTCCAGGATGCCCTTGACCCGCACGCGGACGGTCGCCTCGGCGACCGGTTCCTGGTCGCGGTTCTGCTCCTCCACGATCACGCGGTAAGCGTCGAGCTCGAAGTAGGGCCTGTGCCGGTCGAGGGCGCGCTCCATGAGGAGCTCGAACGAAGCCTCCGCGCCCTCGAACTGAAACCCCCCGTCCTCGAGCGCCTTGAGCCGGTCGAGGATGCGGCGCGAGTCCGGCGTCTCACGCTCGAGGTCGATCCCGTACTCGCGCGCCTTCCAGAGGATGTTCGACTTGCCCGCGAGCTCGGAGATGAGCACCCGCCGGTGGTTGCCGACCGCCTCGGGATCGACATGCTCGTAGGTCTCCGGGTGCTTCTGCACCGCCGAGACGTGCATGCCGCCCTTGTGGGCGAAGGCCGAGTCGCCGACGTAGGGTTGCGAGGACCACGGCTTGCGGTTCGCCAGCTCCGAGACGAAGCGCGAGGCCTCGCGGAGCTCGCGCAGGTTCGGCTCGGGGATGCAGTCGAGCCCGAGCTTGAGCACGAGGTTCGGGATGATCGAGACGAGGTTCGCGTTCCCGCACCGCTCGCCGAGGCCGTTCATGGTTCCCTGCACCTGGCCCACGCCCTCGCCCACCGCGGCGAGCGAGTTGGCCACGGCACACTCGGCGTCGTTGTGGACGTGGATGCCGAGCGGCGTCTTCACGTGCTGCTTCACGACCCGGAGGATGGCGACGAGGTCGTGCGGCAGGGTGCCGCCGTTCGTGTCGCAGAGGACGAGCCAATGCGCGCCGGCCGCCTCCGCGGCGTTGAGCGTGCGGAGCGCGTAGTCGCGGTTCGCGCGGAAGCCGTCGAAGAAGTGCTCGGCGTCGAACATCACTTCTTCCGTCCGCGGGCGGAGGAAGGCGATCGTGTCCGCGATCATCGCGAGGTTCTCGTCGAGCGTCGTGTCGAGCGCGTGCGTCACGTGGAAATCCCAGGACTTGCCGACGATCGTCGCGACGGGGGCGCCCGCGTCCAAAAGCGCCCGCATGTTGGCGTCTGACTCGGCGGCGCCGCCGGCGCGTCGGGTCATGCTGAAGGCGGCGAGCTTGGCGTGCTTGAGGGCGACGTCCTGCATGCGGCGGAAGAAGCGGAGATCCTTCGGATTCGAGCCCGGCCACCCGCCCTCGATGTAGTGGATGCCGAGCGCGTCGAGTCGCGACGTCAGGCGGACCTTGTCCTCCATCGAGAAGGACACTCCCTCGCCCTGGGTGCCGTCGCGGAGCGTCGTGTCATAGATCTTGATCAGGCGCCGCATGGGATACCCGTCATGATGCCCCGCGGCGCTTCGGGGTGTCAAGGTTCGCGGGCTCTTCCGTACAGGCGCTCGGCGAGGCGGCGCTTCGCCTCCGGCCACTCCGTGTCGAGGATGGAGTAGTAGACCGTGTCCCGCTGGAAACCCTTGATGCTCATGTGCCTGCGGAGCACGCCCTCCCGCGAGGCGCCGAGCCGGGCGATCGCCTCCTGGGCGCGCACGTTCCGGCCGTCGGTCTTGAGCGCCACGCGGACACAGCCGAGCTTCTCGAAGCAATGGCAGAGGAAGAGGTACTTCGACTCGGTGTTGGCGGGCGTCCGCCAGAGCGGGCGCGCAAGAAAGGTCGCGCCGATCTCGACGCGGCGATCGGCCGGCTGCACGTCGAGGAGCCGCGTAGAGCCGACACAGCGCCCGGTCTCGTTCCAGACCTGGGCGAACACGATCGACTGGCGACGGGCCATCAGCTCCCGGGCTTCACGCACCAGGGCCAGCGTCTCCTCGACCTTTCGCGGCGGCGACCAGACGAGATAACGGCAGACCTCCTCGTCCTGCATGACCTCGAACAGGTCGGGCGCGTAGCGCTCCTCGATCGGCTCGAGCGTGAGCCAGCGACCCCGGAGGACGACGGGTGCGAGGTCCACTCAGAGCACGCCCTGCTGCCTGAGCCCGGCGATCTCCGCCCGGCTGAGCCCGAGGAGCGCGCGGAGCACCTGCTCCGTGTGCTGGCCGAGCAGCGGCGGCGCGGCGGCGGCGCGGCCGGGCGTCCCGTGGAGGCGGATCGGGACGCCCATCATGGTCAGCCGCGTGGCTTTTGGATGCGGCAGCGTGACGACCATGCCGCGCGCCCTGAGGTGCTCGCTCTCGCAGACCTCGGCGACCGTCTTGATGCGGCCCGCGGGAACGCCCGCCGTCTCGAAGCGCTTGAGCCACTCCTCGGCCGTGCGCGCGCCGAGGATCTCATTGAGCAGCGGGACGAGCGCGTCGCGGTTCAGGACGCGCTTGGCCTCGGTGTCGAAGCGCGCGTCGCGCGCGAGGGCGGGCCGGTCGAGGGCGGCGCAGCACTTCGTCCACAGCGAGTTGTTGGCGACGCCGAGGGTCAGGTAGGCGTCGGCGGCCCTGAAGACCTCGTAGGGGACGATGGACGGGTGCGCGTTCCCACGGCGGGTCGGCCGCTGGCCCGTACCGAAGTAGATGCCGGCCTGATAGGTGAGGAGCGCCGCCATCGCGTCGAGCATCGCGATCTCGACCCGCTGGCCGCGGCGAGTCTTGGCGCGCGCGAGGAGCGCCAGCGTCACGCCGTGGGCGGCCGACATTCCCGCGACGAGATCGGCGATCGACGTGCCTACCTTGACGGGGGGCCCGTCGGCGAAGCCGGTGATGTCCATGACCCCCGACTCGGCCTGGACGATCAGGTCGTAGCCGGCCCTGCGCGCCTCCGGTCCCGACTCGCCGAAGCCCGAGATCGAGCAATACACGAGCTTCGGGTTGAGCTTCTCCAGCGCCCTCCAGCCGAAGCCGAGCTTCTCCAGCGTCCCCGGACGGAAGTTCTCGAGGAGGACGTCGCTCTTGCGCACGAGCGCCGTCAGGATCCTGCGACCCGCGGGCGCCTTGAGGTTCAGAGTAACGCTCTTCTTGTTCCGATTGACGGACATGAAGTAGGTGGCTTCACCGCCCACGAAGGGCGGCCAGCTCCGCGTGTCGTCGCCCTTGCCCGGCTCCTCGATCTTGATCACCTCCGCGCCCATGTCTCCGAGCAGCATGGCGCAGAACGGTCCCGCGAGGACGCGGGTGAGGTCGAGGACACGGACGCCCGTCAGGGGCCCTCTAGCGCGCGCCACGCTGTCGTCCCTTCGAGACGCGCTTGGCGAGGCTCCGCGCGATCGCGTTCACGCGATCACCGGCGTGCCCGGCGCGCCGCCAGAACAGCCGCGCGCGGTCCACGACGCCAAGGTGGGAAAAGTAGTAGACGCTGCCCACCGCCTCGATCGCGACCTGCGAGCCGATCCGCAGCCCGCGCGTCTCGGCGCCGTGGCAGACGAACCGCGCGCCGCCCTCCAGCTCGACGAGCGCGATGTGGAGCGGCGCCTTGAATCCGGTCGGGGGCGAGTGGAGCGTGGTGAAGGAGACGATCTCGCCCGCGCCGGGGAGCGACACGGGCTCCATCGCCACGGGATGGTGCGGACAGTAGCTCGCCGGCGGCGCGACGACCGCGCGGCAGACGGGGCATCGTGAGGCTCTGATGCCCTCGATCATACGGCGGCCAGGAGCGTCACCCAGTTGTTCGTCGCGAGCCCGCCGATGGAATGGGCCAGCGCGACGCGCGCTTGGGTCTGGCGCCCCTCCGCGCGTCCGGTGATTTGCCACACGCACTCGACGATCTGGGCCAGCCCCGTCGCCGCGAGCGGATGGCCGCGGGCCTTGAGTCCGCCCGACGGGTTCACCGGCAGCCGGCCGTGGAGCGTGGTCTCGCCGTCGAGCGTCGCCCGGCCGGCCTTGCCCGGCGGCACGAGGCCCGTGTCCTCGAGCGAGACGAGCTCGAAGGGTGCGAAGGCGTCGTGGACCTCGGCCACGTCCACGCGCTCCGGCCCGAACCCCGCCATCGCGAAGGCCTCGCGCGCCGCCGCCTGCGTCGCCTTGAAGCTCGTGAGCACGGCGCGATGGCGGACCGCGAGCGTGTCGCTCCCCTGCCCGATGCCGGCCACGCGCACGGCCGCGGGCCGAGCCGTCAGCACGACCGCGGCCGCGCCGTCCGAGATGGGGCAGCAGTGGAGCAGGCGGAGTGGGTCGGCCACCATGCGGCTCTCGAGCACCTCCTCGAGCGTGACCGCACGGCGGAAGTGAGCGAGCGGGTTCAGGAGCCCGTTCGCGTGGTTCTTCACCGCCACCTGGGCGAGCTCACGCGCGCCCACACCGTTCGCCATCAGGGCGCGCGTCACGAGGCCGGCGAGCGCCGGCATCGTCGCGCCGTACGAGCGCTCGTAGGGGTCGATCGAGCGGCTGATCAGCTCGGAGACGCGCGGCGTGTCGAGGTGGGTCATCTTCTCGCCGCCGACCACGAGCACCGCGCGGCGCAGGCCGGCCGCGACCAGCCCGAAGCCGGCGTAGAACGCGGCAGCGCCCGACGAGGTCGCCGTCTCGACCCGGATCGCCGGCGCGTGGGCGAAGCCCAGGTGCGACGCGGCGCTCGACGCGAAGTTGCCGTCGCCGAGGAACTCCTCGGGGTTCATCGCCGCGACGACGATGGCGTCCGGCGCCTCCACGCCTGCCGCCCGCAGCGCGCCGTGAGCGGCCTCGGCCATGAGATCCTGAAGCGGCTCGGCCCGCCGGCCGACCCGAGTCATCGCGGCGCCCGCCACCCACACGTCAAGCATGACGGCCCAAGCTTGACGGCAGCGCGGAAAAACGTCAACCGCTACGGGCTGCCGTTCCGCTGACGCCCGGGCGGCGGCGGTGCGACGACGCCGAGCTCGCGGATGAGTCGCAGAAGGTACGTGCGCTGCAGCCCGAGCGCCCTCGCGGCGTGGGTGCGGTTGCCACGCGCCTCACGGAGCGTCGTCTCGATCAAGCGACGCTTGAACTCGGAGACGGCGCCGTGATAGCCAGGCGCAGGCGCGGGAATTGGCGCGGGCATCGAGCTCACGCCTGCGAGGGAGGCAACCGCGATGCCACGACGGGACTGCCGATGCCTCAAAGAAAAAGGCCCGCCACATTCGACCGAATGCCCAGCGGGCCTGGCGGTGTGCCGTGAGGGGTGTGCAGCTACTTCTTGGTCGCCGGCTTCACCCCAGGGTTGTCCTTGAAGAACTGCTTGTTCAGCTCGATGAAGTGCTTCCACTGCTCGGGCGTTTCGTCCTCGGCGAAGATCGCCTTCACCGGGCAGACAGGCTCGCAGGCGCCGCAGTCGATGCACTCGTCGGGGTGGATGAAGAGCTGATCCGTTCCCTCGTAGATGCAGTCAACCGGGCAGACCTCGACGCACGCCTTGTCTTTGACGTTGATGCACGGCTCGGCGATTATGTACGGCATTCACGCCTCCCGATTCGCTGGGTCTGGTCGGACCAACGCCTCTTGTACCCGAATCCCCGCAGAGTGTCAAGCTTTCCGCACCCTTGAGCCCGACAGACGGGCCGCGCGTCACTGGGTCCGGAGGCGCGGGTCGAGGGCGTCGCGCAGGGAGTCGCCGAAGAGGTTGAATGCGAAGACGGCCAGACTGATCGCGAGCCCTGGAAAGACCGCCATCCACGGCGCCCGCTCCGCGAACTCGACGGCTGCGCCGCTCAGCATGAGGCCCCACGCGGGCGTCGGTTCCTGCACGCCGAGCCCGAGAAACGACAGCGATGACTCGAGCAGGATCGCCTGCCCGACGAACGCGGTGAGCATGATCAAGAAGGGCGCCATGACATTCGGCAGCATGTGACGCAGGACGATCCGCGCGTGACCGAAGCCGGCCGCCCGCGCCGCGTCGACGTACGCCATCTCTCGGATCGAGAGCGCGGAGGCACGGATCACCAGCGCGCAGCGCGGGATCATCGGCACGGTGATCGCCAGGATGAGGTTCGGGATCGAGTTGCCCAGGATGGCGACCAGGGCCAGCGCGAGGATGATGAGCGGAAACGCGAGGAAGATGTCCATCACCCGCTGGACATAGAGGTCCACCCGGCCGCCGAAGTACGCGCTGCCCACGCCGAGGATGGCGCCGAGCGCCGCGCCCAGGATCGAGGCGCCGAAGCCCACGAGCAGCGCCGTGCGGGAGCCGTGGATGAGACGCGAGAGCACGTCGCGACCGAACGAGTCCGTCCCGAGCCAGTGCGCGGGCGAGGGCCGCGCCAGCATGGCGCCGAAATCGATGGCGACCGGATCGTACGGCGAGATCACCGGCGCCAGCACCGCCACCAGAAGCATGAACACGATCACGACGGCGCCGATCGCCCCGAGGGGGCGCCGTGTGCTGAACTCGCGGAGCGCCTCGGGCCAGCGCCGGCGTGTTTCCGCCGCCTCGAGGTCGTAGGCGAGGGGCGTCGCCATCACCGGTACCGGATGCGCGGATCGAGCCAGGCGTAGGCCACGTCCATCAGGAAGTTCACCAGGATGAACACCCCCGCCACGAGCATCACCAGGGCCTGGAGCAGCGTGTAGTCGCGGTGGGCCACGGCCTGGACGAAGAGGAGCCCGATGCCGTTGAGGTTGAACACCTGCTCGGTGACGACGAGACCGCCGATCAGAAAGGCGAACTCGATGGCGACGACCGTCAGCACGGGCAGCATCGCGTTCTTCAGCGCGTGCCGCGACAGGACCAGCTTCTGCATGAGGCCCTTGGCGCGGGCGGTGCGGATGTAGTCCTCGCGCAGCACCTCGAGCATCGCGGAGCGGGTCATACGCGTCGCCACCGCGGAGTAGCGATAGCCCACCGCGAGAGCCGGCCAGATCAGCTGGGCCATGTTCTGCCAGGGGTTCACCCAGAACGGCGTGTAGACCATGGGCGGCAGCCAACTGAAGACGATGAGGAGCATCAGGATCAGCACGATACCGAGCCAGAACGAGGGCATGGCCAGCCCGGCGATGGAGAAGACGCGGACGGCGTAGTCGATCCAGGTGTCCTGCTTCAGCGCGGCGAGCACGCCCAGGGGAATCGCCAGGAGCACGGCGACGATCGTCGCCATGACGGCGACCTGGAGCGACAGTGCGAAGCGCAGCTTGATCTCCTGCCAGATCGGCGCGCCGGTCCACATCGACTGCCCGAAGTCCAGGCGCGCGACGCCCCAGATCCACGTGGCGAACTGCCGCCAGACGGGCTGGTCGAGGCCGATCCGCGCGCGCTCCTTGTCGAGCAGCTCCTGTGACACCGCGCCGCGGTCACCGGAGTAACGCAGCTCGACGACGTCGCCGGGAATGACGCGGATGAGCAGGAACGTCACCAGCGCCACCCCGAGGAGGGTGGGGATCATCAGGAGGAAGCGCTTGAAGAGGTATGTGCGCATGTCGGACATTCCGCTCGCCCGATCGGCGCCACGACGCCGATGCGTCGGAGCGCTGCCACTACTCGGCGAGCCACACGGTGTCGAGCTGGTTGTTCAGGTAGTGGCTGGGCGTGATCGTCCAGCCCTTCACCTTCGAGTTGTGCGGGATGATCCGGTGCCACTGGAGCGTGTAGACGACGTGCGTCTCCTCATCGAGCAGCCGCTTCTCCAACGTGCGGAGGATCTTCTTGCGCTCCTCGGGGTCCGCGGCACGCGCCTGGCGCACGTAGAGATCGTCGATCACGGTGTCCTTGTGCTTTCCGTAGTTGGCGTCCGAGGTGCTCGTGAAGCGGGCCAGGTCCAGGTCCGGCTCCACGATGAAGCCACACTGGAAGTCCATCGCCACCTCGAAGTCACCGCGCTTCAGCATCGGGTGATACGCCGACGCCTCGAGGATCTCCTGCTTGACGTTCAGACCGATCTGGCGCCACTGGTCGATGAGCCAGATGCCCACGGGCTCGTACGGGTGCGGGATGCCGCGGTTCTTGAACGTGAACGCAAAGCCCTCGGGGACGCCCGCCTCCTTCAGGAGCCGCCGGGCCTCCGCCCGGTTGGCGTTGATGTCCCGGCCGTAGCCCGCCAGCTTCTCCAGTTCCTGCGGCGGGGTAGCATACGGCGTCCCCGGCACGATGATGCCGGCCACGTCCTTGACGAGCGTGATGCGCGACAGCGCCTTGGAGCCTTCGTAGCGATCGAGTGCCAGGCTCAGGGCTCGCCGCACGCGCTTGTCGTCGAACGGCTTCTTCTCGTGGTGCATGGAGACGAAATTGAGGCAGTCCCAGGGACTTTCCTGCACGGCGATCTTCGGCCCCAGAGCCTGGACGAGGCTGTCGCGCTCCGGCGGGCTGAAGCCGCGGAACTGGATCATGGCGCGCTCCCCGCGGACCGCCGCCACCTGCGCTGCCGAATTGCTGATGAAGATCGCGCGATAGCCGTCGAGGTAGGGCTTGCCCTTGTCCCAATAGTCCGGGTTCTTCTTGCCGACCCAGTGCGAGCCCCGCACGTGCTCCGTGAACTTGAAGGGACCGGTGCCCATGACGTTCTTCTCGTACCAGTGCGGGTCCTTGGCGAGGATGTCGGCCTTGTAGATCCAGTTCCAAGGCGACGCGAGGTTCAGGAGGAGCGACGACTCCGGCCATTTCAGCGTGAACCGGACCGTGGAGGCGTCGGGCGCCTCCACCGCCTTCACGGAGCCGTAGGCCGAGGCCCGGAGGGACTTCACCCCGGCCGGCGGACTGAGGATCTTGTCGTACGAGGCCTTGATGTCCTTCGCGGTCAGCTCGGTCCCGTCGTGGAATTTGACTCCCCTGCGGATCTTGAAGGTGTAGACGAGGCCGTCCCTTGAGACCGTCCACGACTCGGCGAGGTCGCCGACCGGCCTGGTTCCGGTCTTGTCGAAGGGATCGACCCGCAGCAGCGTGCTGTAGTGCGGCGCCATCGGATGGATGACGCCGAACGTCTCCTCCTGGTGCGCGTCGTACGACGGGGGCTCCGAAGGCACGACGAAGACGAGCTCGCCTCCGGAGTGCGGCTTCTCCTGCGCCCACGCCGGCTGCGCGAGGGCCAGGACCAGCAGCGCGATGAACCCGCCTCTGCAGCGTCGCATGGGCTCAACCTCCACGGGCGCGGCGCGCCCGAGTTCTTGTCCGGTCCACATCAGGGCGGTCTCTCAGAGAACCTCGAACGGCGGCCGAAGGTTTCAGCATATAAGCACGGACCCGGGACCTGTCAAGCCAGGAGGCAGGCCGCCCAGTGGCCGGGCTTGACCTCGCGGAGCTCGGGCACCTCGCTCCGACAGCGGCCCACCGCGATCGGGCATCGCGGGTGGAACACGCAGCCCGCTGGCGGGTTGAGCGGGCTCGGCACCTCGCCGCCCAGCACGACGTGCTCGCGGCGCGCCTCGACCTCCGGGTCGGGGATCGGCACCGCCGACAGGAGCGCGCGCGTGTACGGGTGGAGCGGGTCCTCGTAGAGCGCCTGCCGGTCGGCGATCTCGACGATCTTGCCGAGGTACATGACCGCCACGCGGTCGGAGATGTGGCGCACGACCGAGAGGTCGTGGGCGACGAAGAGGTACGTGAGCCCGAACTCCCGCTGCAGGTCTTCCAGGAGGTTCACGATCTGCGCCTGGATCGAGACGTCGAGGGCCGAGACCGGCTCGTCGCACACGATCAGGTCGGGCTCCATGGCGAGGGCGCGCGCGATCCCGACGCGCTGCCGCTGGCCGCCGGAGAGCTCGTGCGGGTACCGGTGGGCGTGCTGCGGCAGGAGGCCGACGTGGCGCAGCAGTTCGCCGACGCGCGCCGCCCGCGCGCCCCGGGCCGGTGCCAGGCCGTGCACGGCCAGGGGCTCGGTGAGAATCTGTCCGATTGTCATTCGCGGATTCAGCGAGCTGTAGGGGTCCTGGAAGATCACCTGCATCCGCCGACGGAAGCGCCGGAGCCCCCCCTCGTCGAGCTTCGTCAGGTCCTGGCCGTCAAAGACGATCTCACCGCTCGTCGGGCGCTCGAGCTGCAGGATGCAGCGGCCCGTCGTCGTTTTGCCGCAGCCCGACTCGCCGACGAGCCCCAGCGTCTCGCCGCGCCGGATCACGAAGCTCACGCCGTCCACGGCGCGGACGACGCCCGGCGCGCCGCCGAAGAGCCCGCCGCCGACGTGGAAATACTTGACGAGGTTCCTGACCTCGAGCAGCGCGCCGTCGGCCGTCATGCGAGCGCCGGTGTGCGCGAGACGCGCGCGGTCTCCCAGCACGCGCTCACGTGGCCCTCCCCGCCCGCGGGCACCAGCACCGGCCTCTCGACCTGACACCGCTCCACGCGGAAGGCGCAGCGCGGCGCGAACGCGCAGCCGTCACCGAGCCGCGTGAGGTCGGGCGGCTGGCCCTCGATCGGCTCGAGTCGGGCGCGCCGCGGCTCGTCGAGGCGCGGCACGGAGCGCAGCAGCCCCAGCGTGTAGGGGTGGCGCGGGCACCGGTAGAGATCACGCGCGCTCCCCCGCTCGACGATGCGACCCGCGTACATCACATTTACCCGGTCCGCGTAGCGCGCGACGACACCGAGGTTGTGGGTGATGATCAGCATCGCGACGCCGAAGCGGCGAGAGAGGTCGCGCATGAGCTCGAGGATCTGCGCCTGGATCGTCACGTCGAGCGCCGTCGTGGGCTCGTCGGCGAGGATCAGCGCCGGATTGCAGGCGAGCGCCGTCGCGATCATCATCCGCTGCCGCATTCCGCCAGAGAACTGGTGGGGGTATTGCGAGAGGCGACGCGCCGGATCCGGGATGCCGACCGTCGCCAGGACCTCCACCGCGCGCTGCCGCGCCTGCTCGCGCGACATCCGCAGGTGGATCTCGAGTCCCTCGGTGACCTGACGCCCGATCGTGAGCACCGGGTTCAGCGATGTCATCGGCTCCTGGAAGACCATCGCGATCTCGCGACCCCGGACGCGGCGCATCTCCTCCTCGGAGAGCGCCAGGAGGTCACGGCCCTTGAAGAGGACCTGACCGCCGACGATACGCCCCGCGGGCGCCGCGACCAGCCGCATGACGGAGAGCGCGCTCACGCTCTTGCCGCAGCCCGACTCGCCGACCAGCGCGACCGTCTCCCCTTCCGCGACGTCCCACGACACGCCGTCCACCGCCCGGACCACGCCGCCACGCGTCACGAACTCGGTCGTGAGAGAGCGAACGTCGAGAAGCGTCGCCATGAGCCGCGCGAGTCTAGCACACGGCGCTCGGCGTGACGAGTCGCAGCACCTGTCAGCCGCGCCGCGAGATGCGTCCGGCGCGCGGCCGGGCCCGGGGCGGAGAGCGCCGGCTGAGACCCGTGGCTTCTGCGCGTTACTCGGGCGCGGCGAGGCGGCAGCCGCCGTGCGGGGCGATCGCCAGCGTGGTCGAAGCCGGCGGCGCGCGGCCGGGCCCGGGGCGGAGAGCACCGGCTGAGACCCGTGGCTTCTGCGTGTTACTCGGGCGCGGCGAGGCGGCAGCCACCGTGCGGGGCGATCGCCAGCGTGGTCGAAGCCGGCGCT
>Ga0137396_10000042_pt1 | contig 41738 bp, 30 predicted proteins | sample czc16metaG_FD_108284 | JGI IMG/M metagenome (GOLD analysis project Ga0137396, IMG submission 108284) | Vadose zone soil microbial communities from Angelo Coast Range Reserve, California, USA - czcobulk3.16 metaG | ecosystem: Environmental > Terrestrial > Soil > Vadose zone | place: USA...
AAACTTTGCTGATCCTGACGACTGGATTCAACTACGGCTTCAGCAAGGACGACGGCACGCCTCTGGTATATCCCGTCCTGGATCCGACCACCGGGCAGCCCACGGGAGCTACCACTTCAAGCGCCGAGTGGGTCTTCGTGTATGACGTCAGCGGACCAGTCGCGGTACAGAAGCAGAAGGTCAACCTGGCGATGACCGACAACGGGCTGGTTTGGGATTCCAGCAGCACTGGTTTCTATGTATCCGGGGGCGCGAACGACATTGTCTATCCGTTCAAGAACGTGAATGGCAGCTTTCAGCCAGACGCACCGTTCATCGTGCTGAACACCGGCGGACAACTGGATAACACGATAGCCGGACCGCTCATGCATAACTTTGGTCTTGCGCCGTACGCGACGGTTGCTGGCCTGGGTCTGAGCAAGGATGGCGCGACACTCTATGCCGCGAACTTCGAGAACGACTCGGTCTCGATCGTGGACACGAAGTCTCGCCAGGTGACTGGACGCGTGACCTTCTCCGGCCCCGGCAGTACCAGGGCGCAAGGGGAATATCCTTTCTGGATTGTTGTTCGTCCCGGCGTGAAGGGCAAACCCGACAAAGTGTTCGTCAGCAGCCAGCGCGACGGTCAGGTGGTGGTTTTCGACCAGCCTCCTGCCTTCCGGACGATCAAGGTGGGAAGCGAGCCGAACAAGATGGTCCTCTCGAAAGACGGCTCACCCCTCTATGTGGCCAACGGCGACAGTGATTCGGTCACCGTCATTAACACGCAAACAGAAGCGGTATTGGCGACGATCTCGATGCATCGCCCGGGGTACGTCTATAACGGGGCGCAACCGAACGGGCTGGCGCTCAGCCCCGACCAGAAGACCTTGTACGTCACACTCGGTGGAGAAAATGCCGTGGCGGTGGTCGACGTGCAGAATCAGAGAGTCGTCGGACGTATTCCCACGACCTGGTACCCGAACTCGGTCTCCGTGAGCGCCGACGGCCGCCGACTGTACGTGGTCAACGCCAAGGATATGCCCGGGCCGAACCCGGCGGGCAATGGCGGAGTCGGACCGAACCCGACCTTCCGCAACGAATACATCTTGGGTCTCCAGAAAGCGAGCTTGTCGGTGATTCCGGTTCCCGACCGCGAAAGGTTGCGGGAACTGTCGGAACTGGTCGACGCGAACAACGGATTCACTCGTTCGCACAGCAGTCGGAAACTGGCATTCCTGCACAACAAGATCAAGCATGTGATTTACATCGTCAAAGAGAACCGCACCTACGACCAGGTACTGGGTGATCTTCCTGTCGGCAACGGGGATCCTTCGATCGTGATGTTCCCACAGGCGGTTACGCCGAACCATCACAAGCTGGCCCAGGATTTTGTCACCCTCGACAACTTCGACTGCGTCGGAGAGACCAGCGCCGACGGTTGGAGCTGGTCCACGCAGGCTCGGGCCAATGATTGCAATGAAAAATCCTCGCCCGCGAGTTACGGAAACGGCTTTGGAACACTCGACGTATGGGCCACGGACCGAAACATCGTGGTCGGAATGGACGACGCCCCAGAAAATCCCACCCAGTTCAACACACGCATCACGCATCTGCTCGATCCCACAGGCAGTTCAGATATCCTTCCTGGCCGCAAAGACATTGGCAGTGTCGACGGAGACAGCGATCTGTCGGCCAGCGCAGTTGGAGGATACCTGTGGGACGAGGCCGTCCGCGAAGGCAAGAGCCTCCGCCACTACGGGTTCTACACCGACTACACGTATTACTTTGTCCCGCCGCCTCTCTACATTCCAGTTTCACGCACGCCGTTCCAGGATGGAATCCCGCAGGGACCGCCGTTGCGCCCCACGTTGCGTGACTACAACGACGTCTACTATCGCGGCTTCGATCTGAGCGTTCCCGACAGCTACCACTACGAGGAATGGAAGCGCGAATTCGATCAATACGTGGCCAACCGAAATCTGCCTGCCCTTGAGATCATGAGCTTACCGCTCGACCATTTCGGCAGCTTCGGGTCAAATGTCGGCGGCTTGAACACTCCCAGTCTCGAAATCGCCGACAACGATTACGCCTTGGGCCGTCTGGTGCAGGCGGTTTCGAATTCGCCGTACTGGAAGGACACGGCGATCTTCGTGGTCGAAGATGACGCCCAGGATGGTCCCGACCACGTGGATGCGCACCGGTCGCCGGGGTATGTAATCTCGGCGTATACCAAGCGCAACGCGGTCGTCCATACCTTCTACAACACCCTCAATATGATCCGCACGATTGAAGACCTGCTCGGGATCAATTCCCTGGGAATGTTCGACGCAAATTCTGATCCCATGTCCGACGTGTTCACAAGCAAGCCGGATTTCACGCCGTATACCGCTGTACTGCCGGGCAGCCTCTGCCTTCCGCCGGTGAACCCGGATCTGATTCCCGAGTGCCGGCAGGCCTCGCTTCCCCGCACCGACGCGGTGCCATCACTGCACGACGGAATATGGTGGGCGAAGGCCACGCAGGACTTCAATTTCAGGCAACCGGACGCACTCGATTCTGCAGCTTTCAATCGTGTCCTATGGCGGGGGACCATGGGAGACAAACCCTACCCTTCCCGTCCAGCCCGCAAAGACGACGATGGTGCCGACGCACAGCCATGCCCGAATTGCGCCGCGGTGAAGTCTTCGCGGGCTTCCCGCTGACCCCTTCCGCCTTGAGCACGCCCGGAAAGCGGCAGCGACCACGGGCGCTGCCGTCCTACCGTTTACCGGGTGGGATGGTAGCCAAAAGCTTGCCGTAACCGGCAGGGCGTATGACCACCGAGGACCAGGCAAGCTGGTAGCCGGCAAGCTCGACATGCGCGCCCGTCAGACGCGGAGGGTCGGCCACCATACCGCGCAGAATTCAGGAATACGTCAATGTGGTTTCGCCTGTTTGGCCTGATGCTCTGGATGTTTCACGTGGCGGCACAAACGCCCGAAGGGGAATTTACTGTCGTCTCCGACATTCAATACTGCACCGGCGGAGGAAGGCCCTTGCTGATGGACGTTTTTGTTCCGACGCACCGCAACCGCACACCGACACCAGCGGTACTTTGGATTCACGGCGGAGGCTGGGAGCGCGGGGACAAGAACGGCAATTCCGGCGCACAGTTGCTCGCCCATGAAGGATTCGTGACTGCCAGCCTCTTCTATCGTCTGAGCGGAGATTTCACCCTTCCCCGCAAATATCGAAGACTGCAAGTGCGCCATTCGGTTTTTGCGGGCGAACGCAACTCAGTATGGCATCGACCCCGACCGAATTGGCGTGGCCGGAGCATCGGCAGGCGGCCACTTTGCTGAACTGGTCGCGACTGCGGATCCGAGCGCGGGACTGGAAGGTGATGGGGGTTGGCAAAAGGTCTCCAGCAAGGTCCAGGCCGCGTCGGCGTACTACGGAGTATCTGACTTCACCGTAGGTGCCATGCAGTTCCAGCACCGCACCGGCAAAGTCGTCGTAAAGCTCTTTCGAGGAACCGAGAAGGACAAACCGGACCTGTACCGGAAGGCAAGTCCCGTTTTCTATGTGTCGAAGGATGATCCACCCCTGTTGCTTGCCCACGGGGAACAAGACGAGCTGGTTCCGTTTGATCAGTCGGTCCGCATGGCTGACGCCTATCATCGAATCGGCCTGCCGGTGAAGTTCATTGCCGTTAAGAACGCCGGGCACGATTTTGAGCATGTCGGGGATGGTCCGGTCTCACCTTCATTGGAGACGATCCATCAAGAGACCGTCGACTTCTTCAAGCGGTTTCTGCTCCATCAGCCCGGATCGCCCCCCAGACTCCACGACTCTGCCCAGGGCGGGCCAGACAGGGGGCTTTGGCCCCGTGTTGGGTTACAAAACACCTCCGTAAACTCATGGATCCAATGGTGAAGAGAATCAACGTTCCCGCTTGGGTTGCTTCGTTCCACCAGGATCAATAAACTTGTAGTGTGTGTCCTTAATGATTCTTTATTCTTGGTGGAGGAATCTGGTGAATGCGAGGCCGGAATTATCGCGGATAGGTCATGAAGCACGCTTGGCGCACGGGATGATGAGAACAGAACGCCGGCAGGAGCAAGTACGGCTGGAAAGGCTCAAAGTACGACTCTTGCACATGATGAAACGCGTAACCTCGGGGCCCCACATCAGTTCTGCCGCGTAAGGGCTTATTCACGGCTCCCCCTCACGAGCATTCGAAAATTCAAATCGGGTTGCTTTATGCTATAGCGGACCAAAGCTCGGTCGTGGACTGCCTGCCAGGACAAGGGACGGCGAACATGCGCGCTGGCTAAAGAACACCCGGGTCGACAAACGAACTTCGGTCCTACGTCGGCAGGACGCCGTCGAGCAGCTGATTCATGGCTCTATTGGCTTCCAGTATGGAATAACGGTGGTCCATCGCTCCGGCGAGATCGGTGTTCGCAAAGGCAATCCGGCCGAATGGACGATTGCGCAGAATCTCTCGCGGCGCAGGTCGCCCGTCGCTTCCAAAGAAGAAACCGGGTTGCGGACTCAAATAGGCGTGGCCCCAGCGGTTCAGGATAATGCCCGCGATATCGCGTTGCGCATCGAATCCCGAACCTGCAAACATCTCTGTGAACTGGTCGCGGATTTGCCTTTCGTAGTCCCTGAATGAGGTGCCCAACATCTCCCCGCGACCGCGATTACCCTGTTCTTCTGCGGAGTATCCCGGATAAGAATAGAGAACTTTCAGTGAGAGAACGATGGGTGAGTCAGGATTGATCGTGGAGTCTCCAACACCGGTCAGTGCCAGCTTGCGCACTTCCATATAGTTGCCGATGCCTTCAAACCACCGGCACCCGCTGATTCCCAGCTTGTGAAGAAATCGCCAGTTTCTCACCGCCACATTGGCCATCATGCATGGAGAGCGATAAAACTCGCTGTAGGCCTTGCGGTGCGTTTCTGGAAGGTCTCGCACGATGTGCCTGCTGGTCCAACTCCCGCCCGCCAGAACTGCGGATCGCGCCCTAACTCGGTGCAACTTGCCGTCTTTCAGGTACACGATCGTGACGCTGTTCGCCTTGCTCGGTTCACCATCGTGCTGCACGACAACCGCAGTGGATGACAACCGAATCCTCGTGTGCGTTTGGGAGGTGTCGAGCGCCGAAAAGTTCACCGTGTTGCGAGTGACCCCCTCTACGCTTTGAGGGCCACCGATTGCCGCAGGGATGAGACTCTTCACCATCAATCGCGCAATGGTTGTGTTGCCGCCCGGGAACATCTGGTCTGTGCCGCTGGCTTGGTCGCGCAGGGGATGAAGCATCTCATACGCGTAGTCTGAGTACGCGGACAAGGCATCCGGGCCAAGGCCCGAGCCACCGCCTTCTACGGGAGAGAGGAACGTGCGGATTGTGTCCCGGCTCAGCCCGAACCGTTCCGCGTAGTGCTGTTCCAGAGTGATCGAATCCAGATAACGGGAAATCGAGTCGCCCTCCTCCTTGGGGTCCTCGAACCTGTCCCCGTGCAAGGGTGTGCCGGTCAGCCAGCGAAGCCACTCGGTCCGAATTGCCTCGGAGACGGGAGCACCTTGAAGCCTTTTCCCCACGGGATCGACCAACCACATCCCGGGCGTCCGGCCAAATCTGGCCCCGAACCAGAACCCGTATTGCCCGTGCTCCAGGCCTACGGCCTCATAAGGAGTTCGGGAAAGGGGCATCTCTGGCCACGGTCCAGCCCATTTCTGGTATTCGAGTTTAGGCGCCTTCAACCCAATGGAATCGTAGAAGTGCGCGAGGAAGCTATTGGGATATGGCAACTGGTAGATCGCCGAGCCCTGGTGCGCGATCAACCGCTTGCCGTCAACCAGGAACTCGTTTTGCTTGGCCTCCCCGCCGAAAACGGGATGATTTTCGAGAACCAGGCACGTCATTGCGGGGCGAGCTTGCCGCTGGAAGAACAAGGCGGCGGCCAGCCCGCTGATTCCGCCACCCACGATGACGCAATCATAAGTCTCCCCGGTATCGAGGATGTCCTTCGGAAGTCGGTCGTAAATCCCGTAGCGGATCGTATGCCCAGACTCGAGGACCTCGAGGGTGTTCCCGTTGGACGTGCTGTATTCGCCGACTCCGCCGTAGCCGGTAAACTCGTCTTTCTCTGCCAGCAGTTTCGCGGGGGTAACAGATTCGAGCAGCGCAGCCCCGGAGGCCAGTAGCATGGAGCCAAGAAAATCACGCCGGGTGATGCACTCGTCCATACCCAGGGTTGCGTCGCCGGGTATGGCGGACCTGGGACCAGGCATTCGCGACTCTCGATGTGGGCGGGATCCGCAGTCAGGCCGTCGTGCGAGCTTGGCTACGCGCCAGATTATGGGGCGTCGTTTCTGGTGAGGTCAAGCCCGGGATTGTGGCTGGCCGCTCACACCCGGGCATGTCCTGCTGTTTCTCGAGCGACACCAATCAGCGAAGAGGCCGCCGGAGCCCTGCTCGAAACTGACGGATTGGATCCCAGAACTCCTCGTTCCAGCCAGCGCATTCCTCGGTCAGCAGTTCAGAACACGAACCTCACCGCGAACTGGATCAGACGAGGGTTGTTGAGCTGCGACGTCACCTTCCCAAAGCCGTTTGCGGCCCTGTTTACTACCCCGGTGTTTGGATCTTTCGTCGGACTAAAATTGGTGCCGGGGAAGCCGAACTGCGGGTGATTAAACAAGTTGAAAAACTCGGTGCGGAACTCGAGCCCAGCTCTTTCGGTGATCGAAGTTCTCTTGAAAAGTGCGAAGTCGAAGTTGTTAAGGCCGTTACTCCGCAGGGTCGGGTCGACGCGCGCTTCACTTCCGAATCCCCAATCCGGTGGATTATCAAAGCAATTGAAGTTGAACCACTGATTCAGTCTGCCGTTTAACCCGCTACCTTGGGCGGATTTACTACATCCTGAAACAACGTTGGGACGGACGTTGGAGACACCGAGATTGGCAGCCTCCAGTGGGGTTCCAGCACCGCCCCAGGCAATCTTCAATGGGAATCCCCGCTGGAAGGTCGTGACTCCATCAATTCCCCATCCGGAGACCACTTTACTGGTAACTCCGCTTACACCGCCGAGAAACTTTCTCCCATGACCAAAGGGAAGATCCAGCACGTAACTGATCACCAGGCGTTGCGAGACGTCCTGCGAGGAGAGAGAGCGCTCTCCCTTGAGGTTGTTCCAGTCCTGAACTTGTCCGACCCCGCCCGTGGTGCCGTTTTCCAGCCAACTGGTGAGGGTGTCGGTGTCGCTCATCAGTTTTGCATTGGTGTACGCCACCAACAGTGTTCCACCACCCTGGAACCTTCGGGTAGCAGTCACCTGCAGTGAGTTATAGACGCTGCCACAACAGCCAAACCCGGCAACGTTCAGGTCCGTATATTGCGGGAAGGGCCGATCCAGCTGGCCAGCGTTGATTTGGGCCGCGCCGATGGTAGCGTTTTGGCTGGTTCCAGCCATAGGATTTTTGGTCAGCGTCCCAATGGTGGGTGTCTGGCCAGCGCTGGCTTGTGCGGCAGCCTGCGTAACAAAGGAATCGGGAATCTGGTTGAGGTGGGTTGAGTACTGCGGCAAGTGCACCCCGTGCGAACCGGCATAGGCCACATCCAGAAAGATCTCGCCGGGGAGCTGGCGTTGGATGTCGAGATTGTACTGCTGGACATATCCCGGCTTAGGGCTTAAGTACGGAGCCAGAGTTGGCGATCCGGAACCCGCCACAAATGCTGACGTGTTCCCACTTCGCCCAGGCGGTGCCAGAATTCCTCCCGGACCAAACGGTCCCTGGTTCAGTTGCGTACAACTGAAGGAAGCAAACGTGTTGCCGTTGCTGACCGGGAGCGAACACCCGGTCGAGTTCAACGTGCTCAGCGGAGTCAGACCCCCGTTTGTGGTAGCTGTAAACGGCGTAGTTGCCAGATTGACCACGTCGTTATCAGGATTCAGACCGAAAGAAACGTAGTTCGGAATCCAAAACACGCCATACCCGCCGCGGATCACCGTCTTGGGATTCAAACTATAGGCAAACCCAAGCCGCGGGGAGAACTGCTTCTTGTCCAAAGGCAGGTTGTTTCGGCTCGAGTTCGGAGGAGTTCCCACCAGCAGGGCGTCGCCCAGGCATACCGAGCCTGGGCTACCGCCGCAGCCCGTCACGGTCCGGTTTACCACTGTGGGGTCAAAGTAGGTGAGCCGGTTGTACCGGTCCGACCAGCCCCCTTGAAGTTCGTAGCGCAGCCCGAGGTTCAGGGTCAGCTTGTTACTGAATCGCCAGGTGTCATTGCCGTAGAAGGCGCGATAAGTCTGTCTGCCGGCGGTTTGGGCGGGAACTTGGGCAACACCTTCGGTCTGATTGACGAAGCTGCCCTGGTTCTGGGATAGGCCCAAGAGGAAATCGGCAAACGGAAACCCGCCAAGGGCAGGATTTGTCTTGGTGGGAGCGCCCGTGCTGGTCGTCCAGCTCCCACTGAATGCAAACGCTCCGCTGGCGATGTTGGTTTGGAAGTAGTTGTCCAAGCCCAGTTCGTACTGCGCGCCGACCTGGAAGGTATGCTTGCCACGAATCATGGTGAGTGCCGGGGTAATGTTGTACTGCGTGTTATGGTCGCCGATCGCGCTGTTTCCTTGCGACTTACCAACGTCATTGGGGAACGGGAAGGCCGGCGTGGGCGGAGTCCTCATGATAGGGGGCGGAGTGTTATAGCTGGCCGGCCAGCCCAGTTGCGTGAGGTCGTAGCCGGTAAGGATAGGTGCACGGGCATAGACGAAGCGGCTACCCGCGACGTTGATATCGAAGATCGTAGTGGGGGAAACGGAATAGTTAAGATCCACGGCGAGCAACTTGGAGTGGTAATTCTCTGCGCAGCGGTCAAAGCAGAGGCCGGTACCGAACGGATTGGTCGGCAGGTCGAGCAATCCGAAGTATGTGAACCGTCCGAACAGGCGAGCCTTGCCCGACAGGTTTTGGTCGACCCGGGCAACAAATTCGTTGTTGTTCCCGCCAGAACTCGTAGCCGAAGTAAAGTTGTCAGTGATGCCGGTGCCCGTCGGAGGCACAAAATACTTGTCCCACATGACGGTCGCCGCCTTACTGAATTCTGACGCTGGAATTTGGTTATTGAGGTACGCCTTGCGATTCCCCGTCGGCTGCGCGCCCGAATTGTCCACGGTGTAGGGATCGTAGAGTTGGATCCCCTGCGCCAAGAGTGCAGAGAAATCACCCTGCCTGAATGCTTTGAGGGGGACGGTGGTGGTCAGGACCGACCCCGTCCGGAGCCGGAACTGCTCCCAGCTCGCAAAGAAGAAAGTCTTGTCCTTAATGATTGGGCCGCCACCGGAGACCCCGTACTGATTCTGCACGTAGGGAGGCGGTTGGTTGCCTTTACCGCTCGATAATTGCTGTTGCTTCAGGAAAAAGTCGTTCGAGTTCAAGGCCTTGTTGCGCAAGAACTCGTGGGCTTCGCCGTGGAACGAATTGCTGCCAGACTTGGTGCTCAGATTCACCACGCCACCGGCAAACTTGCCCCAATCCGCACCCAGATTGTTGTATTGGACTTTGAATTCACCAATCGAATCCTGCGTCGGAATGACGATCGGCAGGTTGATGTAGCCAATGTTCAAGGGTTGACCGTCCAGGTATTCTGCACTCTCGTTCGCGAAAGAACCTCCCACCTGATAGTTCCCCCAGCTAAAAGGGTTCTGGCCCACCGGGGTGCCGCCAGATCCGCCCTGGGCGACCGCAGCCGGGGAAATCGTGATCAGGTTAAAAATGTTGCGACCATTCAAGGGCAGTTCGTTCGCTTTGCGCGACTCGACAACCTGACCGAGCGAGGAGGTCTCAGGCTGCAGCAACGATGTTTCGGCAGTAACCTCAACCAGTTCGCTGACCTGGCCGACGGTCAGTGATGCATCAATCCTGCTGGCCTGATTGACTTGCACAACGACATTTTGCTGCGTGAAATGCTTGAAACCCTTCTGCTCGATGTCGATCCGGTAGTTCCCCGGAATCAAATTGACAAACGAATAGAGGCCATCGGCACCAGTAGGCTGGGTACGCTTCTCTCCAGTTCCTATGTTGGTCAGCGTCACCTCGGCGCCCACTACGGCGGCGCCCGTAGCGTCGCTTACCGATCCTGTGAGGGATCCGTAGGCGGACTGACCCTGGACGGACATGCAGGTTGAGAAAATCACGCCTAAGGCGAGAACCAGCGAGAGGAACCTGCCACGAATCATCACCCACCCCCACGTAGAGTTTCACAACAGCACGCTCTAAACGCCAGGTGTTGAGCGTTCACTCAATCCAAAAGTTGGCGAGCAGCTACACCCATCCCACTGGTTACAGGTACGAAGGCGAGAGGAGATTTGTACCAACCACGAACTCTTGCAGGCAATGGGGTGGGTCAGAAACGATCAAAGGGGGAGACGATCACAGCGAGGTATCTGCTGCGACGATTTTCAAATTGCCAGGATCACACTAGGGGTGATTCACCTCTTTGCGAAGGAGCGCATACAAGAAGGGTTTGCCACTTGGCTTCTGGCTGCCGCCCCTGGGCTCTACGGTCACAAAAACTGCGTCGATCTCTGCCAGTTGCTTTGGATCGTCGAATCGCATCACCCATCGCCGATTGGATTCGCTATCCATGTAGAGCATCCCGAGACTCATCGGCCGGGCATGCTCTTCCTGTGCCGTTTCCTTTTGACCCCACACCTGGAAAGTACTGGCATTCTTGACGCCGGACTGGCGATCAAGGTCAAAGGCATAAAAAATCAGGGACTTGCCCTGCGTATAGAAGATTCGGCCGGAGGGTCGTTTCGTTCGGCTGCCGCTATCCACATCGAACACGTCCGCGATGTATAGCTTGCGCGCGCCCATAAGGTCGCGGATATCCCGATCGGAGGCGAGATACTGCTCGTCATCCCTTAGGCGGCGGTCCTGATCCCGGTTGATAGCAGTGAGTTCGTCGATTCTTGATTCCAGAGAACCGGTTCGCGACAACGCCTTATCCCGCTCGCTGCGGAGACCCGCGAGTTCGGCTTGGTAACTTCGTTCGGCCTCTCGCAGTTGGGCACTCAATCGATCGCGCTGCTCGGAAGCGGCCTGCAACTGCCCGGCGGTTTCATGCTTGGCCTCCGCCAGCGCACCAATCTGGACTTCCAGCTCCCGCAACCGCGTTCGCAGCTTCGCGAGCCCTTCCCTTTTCTGCAGGCTGTCCTGCTCGACCTGAGCCAGGTGCCCTTCCTCGGCGCGCAGCCGAGTTTCCATGGATCTTCTTTCCGCCTCTGATTTCTCGAATCGAGTTTTGGCGGCGCCCGACGTCCCTTCTTGGGCCTGGCTTTGAACCCCGTTCCCCAGGCGATAGCCTGCGAACCCGATGGAAACCAGAAGGCAAGCCGCGAGTGCAGCGCGCGTCCAGGGATTACTTCGGAGGGTAAAACCGTAGAATCGAGAGCCGACGATGTGGGCTGGACTGCGATAGGAGGGAGCGCGCTCCTGCTCGGCAGCGCGTATGCGAGCCAGAAGCTTCTTTCGGGTTGCCGTGTCGTCCCATCTCAAGAAGTCCTTTTCCTCGCTGAAAGCCGCCGCGAGCACCGGGATGCCTTCTCTGGCCAACAGACGATACTGATCATGGATTTCTCGGCAAGCCATGCAATGCTGAAGGTGGCCGGTCAATTCGGCGGTTTCACCCGGACTCAGCGCGCCGGCGTTCGCAAGCGCACTCAGTTCTTTAAATCTCTCGTGCTCGTCCTGTATCGGGTGTTCCGTCATAGTTTCATCTATTTCTGCCGGAGCTTCTGCAGAAAGGCGCTTTTCCGCAACCGTTCGAGCCCTCGGTAGAAGTGATGCCTTATATTTCCTAGCGGCTGGTTGAGATTCTCGCTGATTTCTCTCAAATCCAGCCCCTCAAAATAAAACAAATCCAGCGTTCGCCGTTGCATGACGGGCAACTCGTCGAAGGCCTTTGCGAGCAGTTCCCGGTTCAGCAGGCTGCCTACCTGCTCATCCAAGTCCGATTTTCCTAACAGAGTATCGTCCAGCGAGCCGACATCTGTACCAAGGTAAAAGCCTCTCCTGGCTAAATGTGCCTTCCGGTCGAGCGCCCGATGAACGGCCATTTGCACGATCCAGGTTTTGGCGCTCCCCTTTAACGGATCAAATAAGGGTGCTTTCTGATACGCGTAGAAGAATACCTCCTGCACAATCTCCTCGGCCTCCCCGTAATCGTTTACGATGCGCAGTGCGACCGAAAGCACGAGCCGGGAGTACCGCCCGAACAGAAGATCCAGGGCGTCGCAGTCTCTGGCCTGCAGCCGCACCATCAACTGTTCATCACTTTGAGGCCGACGATCCGCAGTGTCGCCCGCTTCCACCGCCCGCTCTCGTTCCACGGGCTGCAGGAGCGGAAAGACTAAGGCACGTCCTTGGGGAGGAGAGTTCATGGTTGCATCCCAGTCTGCTACCAATCCCTTGCTAGAGCGGGATTATCTGGATCCCAACTGGTTTGGTCCAAGACGACCCGCGACACCATACAACAATCCAGGGAAAACTTTCACGCGAAAAATAGCCCGCTTGCACGGGCGGAATTTGTTTGGAGCGCATTTGGTACAGTTTTCCACTCAAACACGTATAAAGTATAAATACCCACAGATCCGTACCCCTCCCTGAGACTTCCCTCTCGCTCAGAAGAGCAATTTCAGCGCGAATTGAACAAGCCTCGGGTTTGTTCCCTGAGCCGTGCTGGTGACTATTCCAAAATTCTGGTTGTTCGACGCGCAACAGTTGGTCGAGGGCGGGGCAAATTGGGTTCGGTTGAAGAGGTTAAAAAATTCGGTCCGAAACTCGAAACCCAACCGTTCGTCGGCACCGAACCTTGTTCTCTTGAACACGGAGAAGTCAAAATTGTTGATGCCCTGCGCGCGTAGCCGGGAATCCACCCGAGGTTCGCTACCGAAGGTAAAATCCGGAGGAGCGGTAAAGCAGGAAGTGTTAAACCACCGCGGGGCGTTTGGATGGGCAGGATCCCCGAGCCTGGAAACAGCGTTCCCAGAGATTTTAGCCGGACAACCCGGCACAACATTGGGCCGCGAACCTCCGCCAAACAGGGTCGTACCATTCACCTGGCCGTTGGTGAATACCAGAGGAAATCCCTTCTGAAACGTGGTCACGCCGTCGATGCCCCATCCTGAAACGATTCTGTCGAGATGCCCGGGCAGGTTGCCGAGAAATTTCCTGCCGCGACCGAACGGCAAGTCCAGAACATAGCTGATGACCATACGCTGCGAAACGTCCTGGGAAGACAGCGAGCGTTCTCCCCTCGAATTGTAGTTGTCCTGGATGCCACCCACACTCGTTTCTAACCACGAAGTCAGGGTGTCGGTGGTGCTGATCAATTTGGCATTGGTATAGGCGGCCAGGAGCGATCCGGCACCTGAAAAGCGTTTTTGTACAGCGAGTTGAAAGGAATGATAGATACTGTCGTAGGATCCCTGCCCGGCGGATTGAACACTCGTGTACTGGGGATAAGGCCTGAGCAGCTGGCCCGCGGTTGTGGTGGCTCCGCTCAACGCCAGCGCGTGCCCATTCACAACAAAAGGGTTCGGAACTGTCTGCACGATCGCAACGTTTTTCCTGGGGTCTGGAAGGCTCGGGTCGACTTGCTCTGCAGCTCTGGCGAGCAGCGCGTCCGAAATCTGGTTGGTTTGCGTGGAATAGCTCTGCAAGTGCGTTCCCTTTGATCCGACGTAAGCAGCCGACACCACCAATCCCGGTGGCATTTCCCGCTCGACGTTGAAGTTCCACTGCTGAACGTAGCCCGGCACATGATGGCTTGGAACCGCCTCGGTAATCGACTGCACCACCTGGGTCATGAATTGCTGTGTTCCCTGAACTCCGAGGCTCCGGCCCGGTGGCGAGGCGATGCCGGTTGGAAACGGAAGGGCTATGGTATTGATGGGATGAGTTCCATCAATCGTTCCGGTGTACGTTGTGGCCGCGGCATTGACCATATCGTTCAATGGGTTGAGGCCAAAGGACACGTAATTCGGGATCCAGAAGATTCCGTAACCGCCGCGGATCACCATCTTCTGCGTGACGCTGTAGGCAAATCCGAGGCGGGGAGAAAAGTCGGCCGCGGGAAGGGGAATATTGTTTCTGGAATGCAGGCCCACCAGAAATACATCCCCTTTCACAGGGGCAGACCCTGGCGGAAGAAGCGGGGTCAGGAAGTTGGTTGCATTAGGGTCAAAGTAGGACAGTCGATTGTATCGTTCCGACCACGGTCCCTGGAGTTCATAGCGCAGACCAAGGTTCAAGGTAAGTCTGTCGGCCGCACGCCAGGTATCTTCAAAATAGAACCCGCGGTAGATCTGTTGTCCCGCGGTGAAGTCCGGAACAACCGCCTGGGCAAAGAAATGATTTTCGAAATTATTGAAGTTGTCGGCGTATCCCAGCAGGAAGTCAGCGAAAGAAAATCCCGTACCTGGAACCCCGGGCAGACTGGTGAAACATGCCTGACCGGGAGCACAGAAGTTGAAGGCCCCGCTGGCAATATTGGTTTGGGTGTAATTGTCGCGGCCGACCTCAAATTGCAGTCCCAGGCGATATTGATGATGGCCTCGCAGCATGGCAATGCTCGGAGAAAGGTTGTACTGCGTGTTGTGATCCTGAATAAAACTCTGGCCCTGCGAACACATAATATTGTCGGTAATGTTAGCGACACAGGGCGTCGGCGGTGTGCGCATGCCAGGGGGGATGACGGCGTTGTAGCTACCGGGCCAGCCAATCGAGGTCAGGTCAAATCCCGAGTTTTTCGGAGTCCGGGAGTAGTTGAACCGGCTGAGACTGGCATTGAGATAGAAGACTGTGGTCGGAGTTACCGCGTAGTCGTATCCGGCGGCCACTGCGCGAGTGGAATACTTCTCGACGCAACGGTCGACGCACACGCCGGTTCCCAGCGGATCGATCGGAAGGTCGAACACATTCCAATAGGTCAGACGAACAAAGAGCCTCTGCTTGCTGGCGATGTTCTGGTCCAGGCGCACAACCACCTGATTGTCGTTGCCTCCCGTGGGTGTGGCAGTGGTGAAATTTTCGGTTACTGCGCTGCCCGACCTGGGAGCGGGCCAGAGATTCAGAAGCCGGGATGAAGTTGGATTGATTCGATTTCCCGGAATCGTGTTGTTGAAGAACGGGGTCGGCGTGGCGGTGCTCCCCGGGCAGGCTCCGTAGGCATTCACGCTACCCGCGCAAGGATCGTAGAGCTGGTTGATCACCACCGAATTGCCGAGCGCATCGCTGCCGCGATCGTTGCACGTGCCATTTGTGAAGCCCGACGTGCATAGATCCGAAAAATCGCCAGCCATTGCCTTGGCGCCTGGAAGCGTGGCGGTGAACGGCTGCCCTCTGCGCAGGCGGAAACCTTCCCAGCTGAGAAACCAGAAGGTCTTGTTTTGGCGATAGTACGGCAGGTACAGAGGTCCCCCGGCCTGCGCTCCGAACTGGTTCTGAACCCAAGGTGGCCGCGGTTTTCCGGCGGCGTTGAGAAAGAAATCGTTGGCGTTAAAGATCTTGTTGCGCAGGTATTCGTGCGCCTCGCCGTGCAATAGACTCGTTCCCCCCTTGGTGCTTAGATTGACCACACCACCGGAGAACTTGCCCCATTCCGGACCCAGGTTACTGGTCTGGATTTTGAACTCCTGGATGGAGTCCTGAGTAGGAATCAGGACGGGCAGATTGATGTAGCCGATGTTGAGCGGCTGACCATCCAGGTATTCCGCGCTCTGATTGCCGAAAGAACCATTCACCTGATAATTTCCCCAGCCAAAGGGATTTACTCCCACCGGGGTACCCGTCGAACTTCCTTGCGGAACGACCGACGGAGCCAATTCGATCAGGTTAAAGACATTGCGGCCGTTCAGGGGGAGTTCATTGGCCTTTCTCTGTTCCACCACCGTTCCGACGGTCGAGGACTCAGTATCAAGCTGCGGCCTGCCTCCCTGCACCGTGACGCTTTCTGAGGCCGAACCCAACACCATTTCAAAGTTCACCTCAAGAGCGTCCTGCACGTGGAGAATCACGTCGGATGTAATCACAGCCTTGAATCCCAGTTTTTCGACTTCGATCCGATACGTCCCCGGGGGCAGGTTCGTGACGTAGTAGCTTCCGGTCTCGTTCGTGACACCTTCGTAGTGAACGCGTGTGCTCGTATTGATGACGGTGACTCTTGCATCCGCGATGACCGCTTTACTCGGATCCGTAATTCTTCCCGTCAGGGATGCATTGGTGGATTGGCCGCACAGGGGAATAACGGCCGACAAAACGACGATGGCGATCCAGGCGAATTTACTCATGACCGTTGTGGTGATTCAATCGGATCGCCCTCGTACATTACGATCAACTCCCACCCAGCCGTCGCAGCAGATCTTCTTCCTGTTCCTGCGAGGCGCGAAATTCGGCGAAGCATCCCCACGCTTTCAGGCCCTGTCAGAATGGCCAACAGCCGAGGTGATCCGGCGCCATCCAACGGCGCGAACGAGCAAGTTGCCCGCCAGTATACCCGCATGAAGAACGATTTTCCTGACCAACGTGCAGGGAGGCGGCTGCGGTATATTCTAGAGCGTTCCAGCGGTGGGGATGGAATACCGGCTTGCTAAAGACAGCTACCATCGTGGTGTTAGCGGCAGCGCTCGCGACGCCCGTCCTGGAGGTTAAACATCCGGCCGGCTTGAACTTCACCCTGCAAAATTCGCCCACCTCTCGGAAATACCTGATTGAGACCATGCCCGGCGGTGTCGCCCTCCTGGACTATAACAACGACGGGCTGCTCGACATTTTTCTCGTGAATGGGGGTCGAGTGACAAGCTCCATGGAGATTCCGGAGACCTTCGATCGCAGCGACCCGCTCAACTGGAACCGCCTGTACCGCCAAAACAAAGATGGCAGCTTCACCGATGTCACCAAGGAAGCAGGATTGGCAAACCCAGGCGATGGCAATTACGGAATGGGAGTGGCGGTTGGAGATTACGACAACGACGGGTATCCGGATCTCTACGTCACGAATTACGGGAAGAACATTCTTTACCATAATAACGGTGATGGCACCTTTACGGATGTAACGGCGAAGGCTGGCGTTGCCGCGGGAGGCTGGTCGGCTTCGGCGGGTTTCTTCGACTATGACAACGACGGAAAACTGGATTTATTTGTTACGCGCTATATGGAATGGGACACCAAGCACAGCAAGACCTGCGGGGGTGAGTGGCACACCTACTGTCCTCCGGAGGAGTTTCCGGCGACCACCAGCATTCTCTTTCACAATCGAGGTGATGGCACTTTCGAGGACGTGAGCCAGCGGTCCGGAGTCGCCGCCAAGAAGGGGCGCGGATTGGGAGTGGCCTTCGCCGACTACGATGATGACGGCTTGACCGACATTTTCGTGGCCAACGACGGCATGCAGCAGTTTCTGTTTCACAACAACGGCAACGGCACCTTCACCGAACGCAGTTTGGACGCGGGAGCCGCACTCTCGGAAGACGGCCGACGACTCTCAGGCATGGGCGTGGTTTTTCAAGACTATGACAACGACGGCCGTCCAGACATCATCGTGACCGAACTACCGCGCGAGATCTACGGGGTCTACCATAACGAGGGCAAAGGTCTGTTCAGTTACCAGAGCCTGGAAACCGGCCTGGGCATGTTGTCGAGTGGAAGTTCAGGATGGGGCGTTGGCCTGGAGGATTTCGACAACGACGGATGGAAAGACTTGTTTGTGGCGCAGGGACACGTCCTGGACAACGTGGAACAGATCGATCCTTCGCTGCATTACCGCGAACTGCCCCTGCTGGCCCTAAACCATGGAGGACGATTCGAACGAACGGATCCGGGTACGGGGTCCCCGGTGGCTGCACGTGGAGCGGCGTTCGGCGACCTGAATAACGATGGCTGGCAAGACGTGGTGATGACAGTTCTCGGCGAGCAACCGCAGGTCTTTGTCAATCCCAGAGGGAAACAGCACTGGCTCGTTGTGAAGCTTCGTGGCACGCGCAGCAATCGCGATGGCCTGGGTGCTCGCGTTCGCGTGAACGGACAAACACGATTTGCAACGACGGCGGGGAGTTATCTCTCCGCCAGCGACAAACGCCTGCACTTCGGACTCGGAGCCGCCCAGGCCGCACGAATCGAGATCGCATGGCCTTCCGGCGTTCGGCAGACTCTGAATGACGTTCACGCAGACCAGTTCCTGGAAGTGGTTGAAGCGGAGAAACCTTGATAGGCGCGCTCTTGTTCGTGTTTCTCGCCTGGCAGACCTCATCGCCGGAAGTGTTGACACACTTGCAGGCCGGAGCCGAGGCCGAGAAGAACGGACACTTCGAGACAGCGATCTCCGAATTCCGCAAAGTCACTGAACTGGAACCGGCGGTCGCGACTGGCTTTGTGAGTCTGGGCCAGGCATATCTCGAGAACCATGACTACGCCGGGGCGATTGCGCCGCTGAAACAGGCTTTGAGGCTTAGTTCCGGTCTGCGTCCCGCGCATCAATTGCTGGGCTATGCCCTGCTTGCCCAGGGCTACGCCACCGAGGCAATCCCCCACCTCGAAAAAGCGCAGGACACTGCCGCGTTGGGAATCGCACAACTTGAGGCCGGGCAGTTGTCAGACGCGGTAGCCAATCTGCAGGCGGCGGTGAGCAAACATCCGAACGACCCAGACTTGCTGTACTACTTCGGTCGTGCGAGCGGGCTGCTCTCCAAACAGTCCATCGATACGCTGATCGCGGCTTATCCGGATTCGGGACGAGCGCACCAGGCGATGGCCGAGAATTATTACGTTCTGCGGCAGATGCCACAAGCCGAGAAGGAATTCCAGGCGACGATCCGACTGCGCCCAGACCTTCCCAACATTCATCTGGAACTCGGCCTCGTCTACGCGGGCGCTTCGCAATGGCCACGCGCGGAAGAAGCTTTCCGCGCTGAGACCAAGTTGCAGCCAGGAAGCGCCGAGGCGGCGTACCGGCTGGGCAACGCGCTGCTGCAGCAGGGCAAAGTGCGGGAGGCGCGGGCCGAGCTTACGCGGGCGGACAAGCTGCAACCGGAGATGCCGGAAACGCTCTACTCGCTGGGGAAAGCCGCCTCGCTTGAGGGCGATGCCCTCTCGGCTGAGCATGCCTGGAGAAAAGTGATCGAAGTTGAGAAGGAAAGCTCGTTAGTGGCCCAGGCACATTTCGCACTCGCGGGCCTCTATCGCAAGCAAGGAAAGTCGGAAGAAGCGGAACGTGAAATGGCAGAATTCAAGAAGCTGCAAAATGCCGCCCCTCCGCCCGAAGGACCACAGAACTAGGTTCCTATTCAAAACGGCTTGCCGCGCATGCAGAGAGTGCGTTCAGGCCGATCGGGCCTTACCCCTGAAATGTCGGGAGGCAGCACTGGAAATCTTGCGGTCTCCAGGTCACTCCGAAGCTGGGTCAACGATTTGTATTGAATTCCATGGATCCCCATCGTCCGAGCCCTCGCGAGGGTGACCTTGCGATCGTCGATGAACAGGCTCTTGGATGGCGCAACACCCAAGCCCGTACGCAGTGCTCATAGATCGCCGGCTCCGGCTTGATCAGCCTGACGTCGGCAGAAAACGTACTCCGCGAGAGGCCGGTCTACCCGGTTGAAGTTCCCCGCACATGCCTGACCATGTCGATGTTCATGTTGGAGAGATCCGCAGTTTTCATCTCCGCCGCCCGCAGTTCTTCGAGCCAGGCGATCATGCCGGGGTTGGGATTGGACCCCATCGCCACGTCTTAGCTGATTCGCCTAGCCGTTGGCGGCGGCACTGTCTGTTCCCGTGGCCTCCGAACCCGGCGGTTTGCGCTCGTCAAGCTCCACGATTTCCCATCAGGCCAGCATCGACCCGGCTGCGTAACTGCGGGCGCCGCAACTCGACCGCTGCCGTTGCGTCGCCCGAGCGTCGAAAACAAGACCTCGGGCGGCGGGGTTCTCGATGCATTGAAAAGTGTACGGGACAGCCTGCTGATTGTCGGGTGCATTTGCGGGCTGCGCTCCACAAGTCTCCTGCTTCGAGCGCTGGCAATCGCCGAGAACACCCACACTGGACGACGAGACTCCCCTTCGTTTTCGAGTACTCCAATTCCCCCCAGCTTCCACTATCCAGGGCCCACCCATTGCATCCGGGGAACACCGCAGGGATGGGGAAATTGCTAGTTTGTCGGTCGGTCTTCGGCGAGTCCCAGTCGGCGCCATCTACGAAAAACTGCGAGCAGGGCGAGCGGCCACAAAAGTGGCACGACCCGCGCCATCACCTCCACGGCGTCTGGCCCGCTTCTCAGGCCGGAAGGCGTCGTCACCACCAATCTCCCGCGGCCCGTCTCCAGCGCGGCGTCGCCCGAGCTCGGTGAATCTCGCAGATCGGCAAGCGATAGGCGACCAAAGACATCCGTTGCGCGCAGCAGATTCGCAATTCTGCCGAGTTGCTTTGCGTCGCCGTCGTAGATCACGGTCAGAGGTCCGCCCAGAAAGCCCGCTACCCGAAACCGTACCCAACCCCAAATCCGAGCAATGTCGACCGGGTCGACAAAGAGAACGTATGCCGAGAGAACATCCCACTGAAACAGCGGGATGTTCAGAGAATATTCAAGCCACAGATGAAACAACAGGCCCACCCCCAATAGGATGTAACGCAGTTCTTTCACCCAAATCAGAAGACCCAGACAGAGTTCCAGCGCGACGGCGGACCAACTCCCTATTCTTAGCACTGCCGGATGGAGAAACCACGATGGCACGGGGAACCGCTGCAACCCTGCAAGGTGGTAGACGTAGTAGAGAGCTGTTCCCTGCCGCCAAGGAGCCCCCTCCACTTTCCAACAAAACGATGCAAAGTAGAGGATCGACAGCTCAAACTGAATCATCCGCTGTGCCCAGGGGCTCCTTCGTTGACTGGTCGCGTCTTGTTTTCCGCGCCAAATGCGAATGAGGCGATCTACCGAGAGCGCTGCCCCGGCGGGGGCGAAGATCAGGAAGAAGCCGGCGATTCGCAAGAAGGTATCTCCGCCATGGGTGATATAGAGATTCCTTTGCTGGATCGAGGTGAGACAGAGAAAGACGATCAGGCTGTTGAGGCGAGTCAGGAAGCCGATCGCCAGGAGCCCTGCCGACCCCAGGAACACCCAGAATAGTGCTGTAATCCAAGCGTCGCTCTCGGGCAGGAAGGCAAACAGGTTTAGACGCGTACCAGGCTCGGCCTTCAGCACCGTGGGCAGGCTCACCCACGCATGCGTCCCGTACCAACTGAGCCAGTCGGGTCGAAGCAACAGAATCGTCGCGATGACCAGCAGGCCGTACAGGAAGCGGAATAGCGCAATCGGGGTAGTCGATTGCGGCACGAAGAAAAACTTATCCCAAGCCTCAACCAACGATCTGGTTCTCATCGCAAATCCTCGTGCCTTACGCCATAGCCGTAGAGCATGTGCTGGTCCCACGGTTGCGGAACGTACGGGTTATCCGTGGAGGGAACAATGAACGACCACTTTTGGATCAGAATAACCGTCTTTGCAGGGTTTGACGGAGAGCTGTTCAGACGCGCGATCTGGCGCGCGACGTCGGGCCACAGCGCGTCGTTGTCGTCACTTTGCAGGCTCTCCTCGAACTTGCGGTAACGTTCCTCGAAGCAACGCTCGGTCAGGCTGAGCTGCTCCATTCTTGGAAAGGTCCAGGTGTTCCGTGAGCCATCTTGATGGATGATCGTGGCTTCGACATAGCTATTCGTTGACCTGGGGGCGGGAGCAAACATATCCCAAGACTGAAACAATCCCGACCACCGGAAATACGGTTCCACCAGCGACTTGCACAACACCAAGGATGGGCTGCGAACCGGTATGCACCAGCAAACAATAGCCACGATGTGAAACAACAGAAAGGCATTGGTCGCGATGTATTGTGCGCGCTTGAGAGCAAACATCTGCAATGTCTTGTCCTTGGTCTGCCACTGCCGCCAGTTCACTGCCATGTTCCGCCTTTCTACCTGCCGGTCACCACAAAACCGATCCAAGGTTTCTTTTCTGAGAACGAACAAATCTCACGGACTTGCGCTTGTTCCCCGGCTCGCGATCAGCCTCATCGCCTCGCGCCGATCTAATGATTGTCGGAGATTTCTGCGGGCTGCTCGCGCCAGCGAAATCAGAAGCTAACGCGCGCCGCTAGCTGGAACGACTGTGGACCGCCCGAACCAGACACTTGTGTCACCCGAATGGTTGGCTGACCGAATCCTGATGCCAGCAGATTGCCGCTTCTCCCTGAAAGGTTCGCGAGCTTAAACACATTACATACCTCCCCGGTCAGCGTGAGTCGCCAGCGGCCCCCGAAGGAGAAATCGCGGCTCCGAAAAAGCACTAGCGTGATGTCGACCAGAAACCCCGGAAATCTAGGGAGCCTGCGAAATGCCATCCATTCACACGGTTCGAACGGTTCTCCGGTGTGATCGAAGAAACTGCAAAGGCACGAGTCTACCGCGAAAAGTATCCAGTCTTCGAGCGCACCTTGAGTCCATCCTGCTTGGGTCGGATGACGATCTTGCGGAAAGAGTCGTCTTTGATGGGATTGCTCGGATAATAAGCCAGGTCGTAGGAGCTACGCAGTTCCTCCCCGATTTGGTGAAAGTAGGAATGCGGGTCGACGACTTCGGCGTCAAAGGCGGTGCCACCGGTTTCTTTTGCGATGCGATCCATCACGCTGATTCCGTATTTATTGCGGGCCGTGAGCTTGCCGTGTTCTTTCTCCGTATAGCGGATGGGGAACAATATAACGTTCCCGCTCTGCGCGGTTTCAATCGCCGTCATCATGTCGTGAGAGCTGGAGTTATCTTCGCCGTCGCTGAAGATCAGGAGGGCCCGCCGTCCGTTCTCATTCGCCAGTTTTTCGGCTATGGAGTAGAAAATGGAATCGTAAAACGCTGTGCCGAGGTCGCGCGACTCTTTCGGACCGAGTTCCGGGAAATGCTTGCCATCGTGTTCGAAGCGATTTAGGCCATCCAGAATTTGGGCGCTCGATTGGGTGAAGTCGCTGACCAGGCGCAGATGGTTGCCGAAGCACAGCATGAAGGCACGGTCTTTTGGCCCAAGGACATCCCGAAGGAAAACCTCCAGGTCGCGCTTATGCTGCTTGGAGAAATGATCCTGGCTGCCGCTGGCATCCACAATTAATCCGAGCGTGAGCGGCACGTCGGAACTTCGGGAGAAGAAAGCAATCTTTTGAGGAACGGCGTCCTCAAGAACCTCGAAATCGTCCTTGGTCAGGTTTTCGACCAGCGCCCCACGGGAATCCCGTACCGAGAAGGACACATTGACAAGGTTGACCTTGACGCGAACGGGGGCTTGCGAAAAACAGACGACGGCGAGCAGTGGAAGCAGCAGTGCAGGACGTCGCATGGCGATAGAGTCCATTGTTGCAGACGAGTGGGAATGAAATTGGCTACCGATCTGTATCAGTAACTCGGCCAGCCTCTTCCTCAGGTACGAACCGGCCAGATCCCTCAGGCAAGTCGATCAGCCCAAGGTCGTGAACATTCGCATTCGGGCTGCCCCCTATCTTGATCGGTCGGGAAAGACCTAGCTTCCGCATCTTACCCAACAGAGTTGTGCGCTTGAGTCCTAACCTGGCAGCAGCACCCCCAGGGCCCCCGATACGCCAGTTGGTTTCCTTCAGTGCCTTGAGGATGTGGTCGCGCTCGGCATCCTGAAGCGTGATAGCGCTGACGGGGGCTGGATCTCGGTCGGAGAACCACCTCAGGTCAGACAAAGGAGCCTGCAGTGTGCCACCCGGCGACAGGATTACGGCCCGCTCAATAAAGTTCTGTAGCTCACGTATGTTTCCTGGCCACTGATACTGTGTCAGAACATTCATTGTTTCGTCGGGAATCGTTTCGATTCTCCGATTCATTCGCGATGAATAGCTTGCCACGAAGGACTTCACTAGCTGGGGAATATCCTCACGCCGTTGGCGTAGCGGAGGAACACTAATCGGGAAGACGTTGAGCCGATAATAGAGATCCATGCGAAACTGTTGTTTCGCAACGAGCTGCATCAGATCCCGATTCGTTGCAGCTACGACCCGCACATTCACGCGTTGGGTGCGAACACTGCCCAGCCTTTCGAACTCCTGCTCCTGCAGAACTCTCAACAACTTCGCCTGCAGCTCCAACGGGACGTCCCCAATCTCGTCGAGAAACAGCGTTCCCTTGTCCGCCAGCTCGAAGCGACCTACTGTGCGTGCGATGGCGCCCGTAAATGCCCCTCTTTCATGGCCAAACAGTTCGTTCTCCAGCAGCTCCGCCGGGATCGCTGCGCAGTTGACTCTGACAAGCTTGCGATCCCTGCGCGCGCTCAGGGAATGGATCGCGCGCGCGATCAGTTCCTTGCCAGTGCCGGTCTCTCCATGAATGAGGACAGTGGAATCGGTTGGTGCCACGGTCCTAACCTGCTCCAAGACGTTCCTTAGAGGCGAACTTGCGCCGATGATGCCTTCGACGCAATCTCGAGCGCCGTTTGCCGCATCCGAGACCAACCTAGGGCCCAGCACCCGCCCGGTGGGATCGTTGAGTTGGCGATCCGAAGAATCATCGATGGGCATAGTCAGGTTGGTTGCGAAAGGGTCATCGCCACTCGGCTGCCGCAAACTGGGAGAGAAGGAAAGATTAGAAGCCATTTTGTACCCCCACATGAGAGAATTTTGTTCCTTTCGCTCGGAATCGCATTTCAAAACGCTCCGTTCGTTCTTTCATCCGGATTCACGGTGTCGCCTTTCATGCCGCTCCCTTCTCAACTGGTTGGCTTGGTTGCCGTTGGGTCGGTTTGGTGATCCGCTTTGGATTCGGTCGGAGCTGGCACTCCGAGCCAACCCCCGCCCAGAGCCTTGACCAGAACCACGGTAGCGACCATGCGCTGCCCGCTGATCTGCACGGCAACGCGCTCATTTGACAACAGCGTCGTTTGCGCGCTGAGAACGTCGAGATAGCCGACGAGGCCGGTCTTGTAGCGGTTCATGGCGATCTCTTCTTCTCGCCTTGCGTCGGCAACGGCGTCCTTTTCCGATTCCGCCTCGCCGGAAAGGATCCGGAGAGCTGCCAGTTGGTCCTCTACCTCTTGATAGGCGACCAACACACTCTTTTCATACTGGGCCAGCGATTCCCGGTATGCCGCTGTCGCTTGATCAACACCGGCACGAGTTCGGCCGCCGTTAAACAGCGGAGTCACGGCCGCTGCCCCCAGCGACGCTATGCTGTTGGCCCAGCTAAACAGACCACCCGTAGCCGTGCTCTCGAACCCCGCGAACCCGGTAAGCGTCAAATGAGGTAGATACGCTGTTCGCGCGATCCCGATCTGCGCGGTGGCGGCTGCCACGTAGCGATCGGTTTCAGCAATGTCCGGTCGTCGCGCGAGCAGGTCCGCAGGCAGTCCCGGTGGTATTGACGGCGGCAGTCCGTCAAAGGGGCTTCTGGGCAAGGAGAACTCAGAGGCGGTGCGACCGACCAGAACAGCAATCGCATGTTCCAGTTGCGAGCGTCCGACATCCAACGCTTGCGCCTGCGCCTTGGTCTGATCCAAGAGAGTCTTCGCCTGCTTTACCTCGAGCTCGCTTGCGATGCCTCCGCGGAAACGGTTGGTCGTAAGGTCGAGAGCCGCCTGGAATTGTTGAATCGTGGAATCGAGAATGGCCCGTTCGGCGTCGTTTTCGCGCAAATTGAAATAATCCATCGCCAGATTCGCCTCGACCGATAAGCGCACAAAGCGCAGATCCGCTGTCGTGGCCTGCTGCACGTCGCGTGCCGCCTCGAGCGAACGCCGAACTCGGCCCCAGGCGTCGATTTCGTAACTGAGAAATAGCGGTATCTGGAAATCGTTGAAGGTTGCCGCCCGACCGCCGGTATTGCCGTTATTGGGCCGGTTCTGCGCCTCCCGAGTTCGGGACACGCTCGTCCCAAGACTGATCGTCGGAGACAAGTAGGAATGCGCGTACCTCGCCGCGGCCTCCGCCTGATCGACCCTCGCCACGGCAACCCGAATGTCCTGATTGGCTGCGTCGGCTTCCCTTTCGAGCTGAGCGAGTACCGGTTCGTGAAACACCCGCCACCAATCGTTATAGGCAATCGGCGGCGTGGTGCTCGCCTGCCCGGTCGGAACGGCCTCTTTAAATTGAGGCGGTACAGGGGCCAAGGGACGATGGTACCGCGGCCCAACAGCACAGCCCGAAAGTGACAGCACTACGACGAGGCCGGTTGCCACCGCACTCAATCGCACCGGGATAGTGCGAGCGCGAGTCACAGACAAAACGATCGGTGCGAATGTGATGGGAAACATGTTCCCTCCTACTTTCCGCTGCTCTGGGTGGTCTCGACTGCCACCGACATTCCATTGACGAGATAGTCGGGAGGATTTGCGATCACCGCGTCTGACTGGCTTATGCCACTCAGGACTTCAACTGTGTTTCCAAAATCGCGGCCGAGGGTAACCGTTCGCAGCTCGACATGATTTTGGCCGTTCACCACGCCCACCTGCGGACCCTGTGCCTGGAGGAGAATGGTGTTTCCCGGCAGCACCAGCGGTACGACTTTCAGCGAAAGATGGAAATGGACCTGCGCATAAGCACCGGGAAACAATTCGCCTTTGGGGTTGGGCACATCCACTTCCGTAAGCAGTGTCCGCGAGTTCACGCCGATAGCGTTGCTGGTCCGCGCGACGGTGCCGGTGAACTGGCGGTTGGAAAGTGAAGCAACCTCCATCGAAGCTCGCACTCCGGGAGCAATGGGCTCGCTGTAAACCTCGGGCACATTTACGTAGACACGCATGGTCGTGATGTTGGAAATGCGGAAAAGCTCCGCACCCAGACCACTGTTGCCGGCATTGATGAGATCTCCCACCTCTGTTTTGCGAGCGGTGATCACACCGCCGAAGGGCGCGTAGATTTTCTCGAATCCCTGCATCTGTTCCAGCCTGCTCACCTCGGCGGCAGCGGCCTGCACGTTGGCGCCCTGCGAGGCAAGGTTTTGGTTGTTCTGGTCAACTTCCTGTTGTGAAACGGAGTTCGATTTAATCAGGTCTTGGTAGCGCGGAGCGGTAACCTGTGCGAGTTGCAGAGTCGCCCGGGCCTGAGCAAGCATGGCTCGGGCGTGATTCAGTTCCTGGTCCACTTCAGGTGCGTCAATTACCGCAAGCAGTTGTCCTTTGCGCACGTGTGCTCCGATGTCGACGTACCAAACGCGAAGATAGCCGTTGATGCGCGCGTAAATGGGCGATTCGGAAAAAGCCTGAACCGTGCCCGGAACTGTCAAGTCGGTGACCGGGCTGCCGAGTTCCGCATGAATGACGTTGACGTTCTGGGACGCCAGGGTCGCCGTGGTTGCGGCTAAGGTCGCGCTGCTGGTGCGCCGTGCGTACGCGGTGAGCAACGCAGAACACGCCAGCAGCACGGGGACCACCAGAAACCAGAGCAACCGTTTTCCCTTTGCGGGTCGAGGCGGTGTCTGCTGGTTGGGCCCAGGGAACTGGTCTTTGCCGACGGTAGAATCTAATTGTGTCGTCATAAAGTCCTCACGAATTCTGTAAATCCGAGTCTTGCGATTTCTTTTGACCGCGCACCATGGCGAACACGACCGGAACGAAGAACAGAGTCGCGATTGTGGCGAACAGCAACCCGCCAATCACGGCCCGACCGAGCGGAGCATTCTGTTCGCCTCCTTCACCCAGTCCGAGCGCCATCGGCACCATGCCGATGATCATTGCGAGAGCGGTCATCATCACCGGCCTAAGTCGGGTAGAGCCAGCTTCCAGCGCCGAGCGGAAAGCATCCTTGGTGTCCACGAGACGTTCGTTGGCAAAGGTAATGACCAGAACGCTGTTGGCGGTCGCAACCCCGATGCTCATGATCGCGCCCATCAGCGAGGGCACGTTTAATGTCGTGCGCGTTAGGAAAAGCATCCAGCAGATGCCCGCTAGCGCACCGGGAAGAGCGGTGATGATGATGAAAGCTTCCGTCCACGACTGGAAATTCACCACGATCAGCAGGTAGACGAGCACGATCGCAAACGCGAGACCGCCGAGTAGTCCCACGAAGGAGGACCGCATGGTGGTGACCTGGCCCCGCGTCACCAGCGTGCTGCCGGCAGGCAACTGCTTTTGGGCTGCAGATGTGATTCGCGCGATATCCGCCGCAACGGCGCCCATATCGCGTCCCTGCGTGCTCGCGAAAATGTCGACGACTGGCTGCACGTTGTAATGGCTCACCACGGCGGGTTCGTTCATGCGTTTCATCGAGGCCAGATTTTCGAACAGCTGGGGCGCCATTTGATTTCCGGCGTTGACGGGTATGCTTCCTAATGCGTCGATGGAATTGATGTTGTACTGAGGCGTCTGAACCGCCAAGCTGTAGACCACGCCGTTTTTCGAATTCAACCAGAAATTCGGCGTTGTCTGGAAACTGGAGCTCAGTGATACCAGCAGGTTGTTCGCCACGTCGCGTTCAGTGAGCCCCACCTGTTGGGTTCTGGTGCGGTCCACGGTGTACTGCAACCGGGGCTGATCGAGCGCCTGTTGTATATGGACATCCACCGCGCCGGGCACGGAACGAATCCGGTTTGCGATGGTTGTCGCCAGCGCGAAATTGCTCGCAAGATCCGGACCCACGATCTGAATATCAATGGGGGAAGGCAGGCCGAAGTTGAGAATCTGGCTGACGATGTCCGCCGGCTCGAAAAAAAACGATGTACCGGGAAACGCCTTGGGAAGCTCTTCGCGCAGTCGCTCGACGTACTGCGCGGTGGGATGATGCTTGGTCTGGAGCGATATCAGGATTTCCGCGTCGGCGGTGCCGATCGTGCCGCTATTGCTGTAGGAAAGATTGATTCCGCTGGTCGGCAGGCCGATGTTATCCAGAATCCCCAAGAGTTCTGTGGACGGTATTTGCTGGCGAATGACGCCCTCGATCTGATCGGTAAGGGCAGCAGTGTTTTCGATTCGGGTGCCAGTTTTGGCTCGCATATGGAGGCGGATCTGGCCTGCATCGACGGATGGAAAAAAATCCTGCCCGAGTTGTGGTACGAGCGCGAGACTGGCTACGCAGAAGATCAGAAAGCCGACCGCAAAGGCGCGCCTGTGCTCCAGACACAGGCCCAGCAAATCCGAATACCTTTTCCGCAGAGTCTCGAAGCCGTGCTCGAAACGACGGTGAATGCGGGCGAACAAGCCGGGCTGCTTTTCTGACTCCGAGTTCTTGTGCTTCTCCACTTCCGCCCGCATCAAATACATTACGAGCGTAGGAATGAGGGTGCGGGAGAAGAAATAGGACGCGAACAAAGCGAATACGACGGCTTCGGCCAGAGGTACAAAGAGGTAGCGCGCCACCCCCGTCAGGAAAAACATCGGTACAAACACAATGCTGATGCTGAGAGTGGACACCAGTGCCGGCACGGCAATCTGCTGCGCTCCATCCAGGATGCCCTGGTGAAGGTCCTTGCCCTGACTGAATTGCCGCTCAATATTCTCGATTGTGACCGTTGCATCGTCGACTAAAATTCCGACCGCCAACGCCAGGCCGCTCAGCGTCATGATGTTGATGGTTTCTCCGAGCGCGCTCAGAATCAGCAACGACGTCAGAATGGAAAGGGGAATGGAGATCGCGATGATCAAGGTGCTCCGCCAACTGCCCAGGAACACGAGGATCATCAACGACGTCAGCGCAGCGGCAATCATGCCTTCGCGCAGTACGCCTTGCAGCGAAGCGCGCACAAACAGCGACTGATCGAACAGAGGCCGGATATTCAGTTGAGATGGAAGGGTGGCCTTGATTTTTGGCAATGCTCCGAGGATATTGGACACGATGGCCAAGGTTGAGGAATTGCCGGCTTTCTGAACCGTGAGCAGGACGCCGCGTTGCCCATCCTGGCGCACCACATTGGTCTGTACGGCGTAGCCGTCACGCACGTTGGCGACGTCCCGCATGTAAACGGTGCCCCCATCGACCACTCTCACCGGAAGATCGTTTAATTCGCCTACGGTTGGCGGATTCCCATTGAGGCCAACGTTGTACTCCGTGCTCCCGATTTTTGCGGTCCCGGAGGGCAGGACGACGTTCTGCGTGTTCACTGCGTTCACGACGTCCAGCGGCGAGAGGCCCTTCGCGAGCAGCTTCTGCGAGTCGATGTCCACCATGATCTGCCGAACCTTGCCGCCATAAGGAATCGGGACCGAGGCTCCCTGGATTGTTGCCAGTTGCGGACGAATAAAATTCAAACCCAAATCGTTCAGTTGCTGCTCAGAGAGGCCTTGCCCGCTCAAACCTAGCTGCAAGATGGGCACCGAAGAGGCGTTGTAGCTGATTACCAGCGGAGGCGTGATGCCGGCGGGGAACTGCTTCAGCCCAACCTGCGCTTCGGCGATCACCTCGGAAATCGCGCCATCGATATTCGCCGACGGCTGGAGAAACACCTTGACGACCGCCACACCGTTCAGCGACTGCGACTCGATGTGCTCGATGTTGTTGACGCTGGTGGTTAGCGACCGCTCGAAAATGGAGACAATGCGGGTACCCATTTCGGAAGGCGCAAGACCGGTGTAGGTCCAGATCACGCTGATCACCGGGATGTTGATACTCGGAAAGATATCCACCGGCGTGCGCAAAAGGATTACCGGGCTGATCAAAAGAAGCACCAACGCGAGGACGACAAACGTATAGGGCCGTGACAATGCAAGTTTAACGATCCACATAGCAACCTTCTTTGCGGCGGTTTGCCGGAGTTCCTGCCAGCAAGATCTTGATCGGCTTCCGCGTCACTCCGCGTCCTCCGAGTTCGATTTTCGAGACGACAGCTTGATGAGTTTCCAGCCCGACAGACGCGCTTCCAAGGAATATCCACCCGGGCCCAGCAGGGCCAGAGAAGTCGAGAGAACAAACACGACCGCGCAGAGAACCAACCCCACGGCTCGCCAGCTCTCAGTACCCTGTAAGTCAAAGCTGCCATACAGTGCCGACCCAAGGGTAAGAACGGCGGCCGCATTGCCTGCAACAAAGGTCCGCAGCCCAAGAATGAGTACGATGGCGGTTGCCACCAATCCCAGGCCCAGAAGCAGTCCGCCGACGGGTTCGGAGACGCCCGTGTGCGGGCCAAGTCCGAACACAAGCACCCCTTCGGCGATGAGTCCGATTCCGTCAATCAGCCTCAAAAGAAGCAGCGCCCATCCCACGCTGCCACCAGGAAATCTTGAGTAAAGCCTGTCCAACTCTGCCTCCTACAGCGAACCCTGAATCACCCTCATCTGCAGCAACCTTACGCGTCTCAGTGCGGCCTCAAAAACGCCAAAGCGGGCGTCTGCCGGATAGCTCTTTTGGGTGTATGGAAGGGTGCTCGGAAGGAGGTACAGGGTTACAGGTGGATGATGCCTCGCCGAAGCGCCACCGTGACCGCCTCCGTGCGATCGCTGACCTGGAGCTTGGAAAGAATGTTGCGCACGTGCATCTTTACGGTATCTTCTGCGATCCGGAGATCGCCTGCGATTTCCTTGTTTCGTTTTCCAGCCGCCATCAGCGACAACACCTCAACTTCGCGCGGGCTAATCGGATCGTCGACCATGTGCTCCGCGAGCTTTTGGGCCAGCGCGGCGGGAAGGCACCGCTTCCCGGCGTGAACGCCGCGAATGACATCCAGTAATTCGTCGCGCACGATTCCTTTTGCGACATATCCCTGCGCACCAGCCTCAAACGCGCGCTGTATGTCGACGTCGCCTTCGTGGGAACTCAAGACGACAATGCGTGCGTTTGGAACCCTGTGTTTGATTCTCTTGATCAAGTCAAAGCCGGTCATATCCGGCAACTGCAGGTCCACCAGAGCCACATCCGGACTCAGTTCGAGAAAGCGTTGGAGTGCTTCGGCTCCGGTCGCAGCCGAGCCCGCAACCATCATGTCAGGCTGCAGATTAATGATGGCCGCGATCCCGTCGCGGACCACCGGATGATCGTCCACGCACAGCACTCGTATCTTGCTTGCGTCGTTCATTTGGGTGACTCGCCCGGCTTGCCTGCCTCGGACCCGGTCTTCATCGCCGAATTCTCCGGTGGCCGACCCAGCTTTCGCTTTCGAGTCTTCAATCTCCTGACTGCGTAACGCCATCGGTCGGCGAAGCTCCGATCAGAGCCAGACACGCCATGCTGGTAAATAAGGTGCGCCGGAACGTACAGATCAACTTCCGTGCCCTCGCCCAGGCGACTTCGAATGGAAATGTTACCGCCTACACGCTCAGCTCGCTCCTGCATTCCGGCCATTCCATAGTGACCGGGACGGCCCACGTTCAGAGTCTCCTCGTTGATCCCGCAACCATTATCCTGAATACGAATCCGCAGATGTTGCTCGCCATAGCTCAATAAAACATGGATCCTGCTGGCGCGAGCGTGCTGAAACGCGTTCGCGATTGCCTGCCGGCCAACTTGCAACGCGTCATTGCCCGGTGCGGCGTTCAATGGGCGCTCATTTCCCTCCACGATGACATCCACCTCGGGTCCGCCGTCTTGTGCAAATTCCTCCGATAGTTGAGAGAAAGATTTGACGATATCCGAAGCACTCAGCGCAACGCTACGCAGATCCTTCAGCGCGCGGCGTCCCGATTCCAATGCGGATTTGCACAACCCCAGTGCGCGTGCCAGCGATTGTTTCGCTACAATGTCACTCCTTAACAACTCGTCGGCGAGTTCGATTTGCAGACTGATACCCATGACGTCTTGAATCAAGCTGTCGTGCAACTCTTGTGCAATCCGCGTTCGCTCCTGCAGGCGCTCTTCAAATCGGTCCCGCATGTGTGCGGTCAGCTGCCGCACCCGTAGACGGTAGGCAGCCCACCCCAGCATTATCAAAGTCAGCCCGCACAAGAGACGAAACCACTGGGTTTGATAAAACGCCGGAAGAAGATCAAAACCCAGCGTGGCACCCGACTCGCTCCACACACCATCGTTATTGCAGGCCAGTACGCGAAAGCGGTACGCGTGAGGTGGAAGGTTAGTGTAAAACGCCTGGCGGCGCATACCAGCGTCCTGCCAGTCCGAGTCAAAGCCTTCCAGCTTGTAGCGGAAAAGAACCTTGCGCGGCTCTGCCAGGCTGAGTCCGGTGTAGTCGATCTCGACATCTCTGGTGAGCGGGTGCAATCGGACCGGCCGCGCAGTGTCAACTGCAATGCCGTCTGCGACCATGCGTTCGACATGAACCGGTGGCGGAACAGGATTCCTCGTAAGGTGCTCCGGATCAAGCACCGCCACTCCTTCCGAAGTCCGGAACCAGAGTTTGCCATCCGTGGCCCGAACCGCCGGGGACTGCCACCGCCGATCCGGGTTGCCCTTCAGTCCATCGCCATCGTCAAAGAAGCGGTAAGCCACCCGGTATGACCGGCCTCGCGCCGAGCGATCTAGCTCGGCCCGGCTTACGCGCACAACTCCAGTGCTGTAACCGAGCCAGATGCTTCCGTCGCTATCGTCAAGGACCCATAGCACACGTTCTTGCGGGAGACCGTTTGCGATGTCCCATGTTACAAATGTCTGATCTCGAAAGCGGCTCAGACCCCGCTCCGCTCCAATCCAAACGGTACCGTCCTGGTCGGCCAGCACCGAGTCCACAAAACCGCCCGCCAGCCCATCGCGTTCGGAGTAAGCACGAAATTGGTTCCCGTCAAAAACAACCACACCTCCTTCGTAGAGTCCAAACCATAGGTTTCCTCTATGGTCTGGCCGGGCAACAAGAATAGACTTGCCTTTCAACAAAGGCTCTTGCGAAAAATCCGTAATACGGCCATCGCCCCATCGGTAAAGCCCTTTCCGAGCGTCAACCAGCCAGATGCCGTTTCCGTCGTCCTCGGTAATCGCAGTCACGTCGGTAAGGCGAGTACCCGCGGGACTGGGAAGGTACGCCCACTTCCCATCTTTCATGCTTCCGATTCCGCGCTTGGTGCCCGCCCACACCCTACCTGTCCGCTCGACCGATAGCCCCATCGTGCTGACACCATCAAGGTACAAATTGCGATGCTCACCATCGATTCGAACGATCCCCGCAGACGTCGAAGCCCAGACGGAGCCGTCCATGCCGGCGGCGAGCCCGCCGACATCGTCGTTCATCAGTCCTTCGGCACGGGTCAACGTGGTGATCTTTTCGTCGCGAAAACGATTCAGACCGTTTTGGGTTCCAACCCAGATGCTGTGCTCACGGTCCTCGAGCAAACACCACACAAATTCAGTCGACAGGCCATTGGGCTGCGAATACCTCTCCATCGTCTGCGTGTCGTGAGCGCGCAGTCGAGCTAATCCCTGTCCAAGAGTTCCGATCCACGTATTTCCTTTACTGTCGCGCAGCACTGTATGAACGTTCAGAGTCTTCGCTCCGAAGCCGGTCCGGTTGATCATCCGCTCTTCACTTATTTGGTGGGTTGCCCCATCCGGGCGGGTCATCCAAATGACTCCTTTGGGGTCTTCGCTCAACCAAAATTTGCCGTCAGTCATTTTCAACAGCCGGCCTTGAGGATCGTGAGGGTCAAGACGGAGGACGCTGTTATTCGTGCTCATCCATATAAAGCCACTTCTGTCCTGGATCGGTCCGGACAAGAACGGCCGGGGCAGTACGATTGCGGGCCCAACCTGTTCTTGAATTGCTGCGCTGAATCGCAACAACCCATTCTCAATGGCTACCCAAATCGTGCCATCACGATCTTCTAGCATCCCGAGTGGAGGGGCGCCAACGGAGGCGACTTCCAAGTCATCTCCGCGAACGTGGCCAAGCAAGCCCGAAGCAGTCCCGACCCAGAGACTTCCGTCGCGCGCCGCGTACACAATATGCACGACCCCCAGAAGTCTCTTATAGCCAGTCTTGGGACGCCAGTGGACAAAGCGCACCCCGTCAAAGCGGACCAGTGCGTCCGCCGTGCCCAGCCAAAGATAGCCATCCTGACTTTGCGCGATGGAGTAGATAAATGCTGACGGTAGTCCGTCTTTGTGAGTCCAGACGGTATGCGTGTGCTCGGTAAGAAGCTTGTCAGATTCGAATGCGTGGCCTCCCTGAACTAGCGAAATCCAGCACGCGGCCACGCAGAAACGACGTGCGAGTCTGCCCAGTAGACAAGATCGCAAGCGGGCTTCCCCGGTTGCCCTTGACCTGAGACGAAATCGCCAGCTCAGACCTTCGTCCGGTTCGTGGCTTTCCTTGAACCGATCATTTCCATCCGTAGCTCTTGCCGGCATAGTGATCATGATCGGTTCTTCGGTTCTAAGGTGCTTCGCGCAAGCTGCTCGGCATGACTCAAAGATTCTGAAAAGCTATCCTCTTCACCAGCGTTCCATTCGAGTTTCCAGCCTGCTAGCTCATGGAATGCCCTGAAGAGATCATCGTTCGACAGCCTGCGTGTCTCGGGCCAGTTCATCGGGCAGGAATTTCAGCGCCCCCAAGCGACAGACGTCACTGTCCTCGGCCCTGTACACCACGCCCATTCCGCCGCAGCCGAGCTTGTCACGAACCTAGCCCAAGAGCCATGCTACTTTCCGCATACCTCCGATTCGGAAAACGGCGGCAGGGGTATCTTTACACCTTTTTTATGCGGTGGGTGATGCAATTGGTCGCAAGTTCCCCGGAGCAGTTGTGGCCTTCTTACGGGTCGCTATCGTTGTGGTCGGAATACCGTTCTTCGTGTTCTGCATTCGCGGTTTTCTCCGGGATGGGACGCGAACCCCACACGAGACGCAAACCGGCTTGAGCCAGGTGGTGGCGCAGCCAAAGGCAACGACCCGGATCACGCGGCGACACGCGCACCTGCGACTGAGGAGGATCCTATGAAGCTGGTTAGGTTTGGGGACATCAACGGAAGGGAAACGTTCGTCAACGCGGACCGCGTAAACTTCGTCAGCGACTACGGAAGCGGAACAACCGAAATCAACTTTGGCGAAAAGGATGCGACCGTCTACGTCGCGATGGAGGTCTCAGCAGTAGCGTCAACGCTGCTGAAAGAGGCGAAACCTCGTTGAACCGGCTTCTCGGGTGAGCCATCGCGATTTTGCTGATCATCGACGCGTTTCTGAGTGCGATTGCCTGCGATTGGTGATCGCGGTAGGGATAGCACCTACGTAGGACCCGCCGGGTGGCGGGCGACGGCGGTTCGCGCCCCGGCTACCACAGAACGTAGCGTGCAGGTTTCCGGCACCACGCTCGTCAGAAGTCGCTGCACAGCGCAGCGATAGCTTGCAGCTCAGTGTAAAGGAGATCGACTACCAATTGGCAAATCAGCTGTCGCCTTCGCTGAGGTGGAGAAGCTCGAAGGCTGCGGCAGGCGTGTCTTCGAAGATGACGGGCCCAGCGAGTTCTGCGAAGCTGCTCCGGACACGGTGAACGATGTACCAGACGCCAAGACTGATGACGAAAACGACGACTCCCATGAAAGGACCCGAGAAAGCCTGGGATTCAAGTTCTGAAGTAACCGCCGTAAAGACAAAATACGCGAGCACATACGCGATCGCGACAACGACCGCCGAGTGCTGGAACAACGGATAGGAGCAGGTGAACGGAAGCTTGCGAAATCCGACAAGCAATACCTCAGTCAAAAGCACACACCAGATCGTCACCAGGCCGGTATGCACGAGCGACACCGTCCAACCCCAGCGGTGAAGATAGATCGGGAACACGACCAGGAAAATCCAGGGGCATGCAAAGCAGAGCATGACCCGTCGGGCGAGTGCTGCAGGTTCATGGACACCCCTGTCGAGCAAGAAGCGGAAGGTCCAATTCGCCCGAAGATGGGCAGGGACATCAAAAACAAAACGAATTCCAACCAGCAAACAGTAACCAACGATGAGCGGGATCGAGAGCACATCTGCCGACGGAAGCGAAGCGGGGCTTTTGCCGTTGAACGCTGAAAACAGAGTTCGCGACGCCACCACCACGCCCAGACCGAGAGACCCGCCCAGGGCGAGAGCGTGCGCCTCATTTCGGAACAGGGTCTTCAGTACAAACCGAAATCCTGCTCGCTGAAAGGGCGTGTGAAGGATGAAGAGGTCAAGCAAGTGGAAGATCCACGACGTCCGTGTTCCGAGATGCCCTGGAGCAGCATCCGCTAACTCGGGAAGGCGGACGAAACAGCGACGGTAGCTCACGGTGTAGGCAACCAGTGCCAGTGCGCCAGTGAGAATCAAAGCAAAGATGGCAATGTGCCCGAGTTCCTCGAGCGTCGCGTCGGCCCTCCCGCGAAACAGCTGGCACAATCCGAGGAACCAGGCTGAAGGCAGAAAGCGAAGCCGAGAGTGTGAGGATCCGGGCAAGTCGAGAATCATGCCGGGAACGGCAAAGCTGGTCGAGAGTGCGGCCAGGAAGATCGTGGCCATCAGAATGCGCACGTAGAGCGAGATCCGACGGAACAGGGGGTAGGGCAACAGCAGCAACAGCACTCCGGTCGTTGCGAACACAGCGAGGAAGCTGAAGATACTGGCGAGCATCACAACCAGCGCGTGCACTCCCGCAAACCGCATGACAAAGCTGAAACCGGGTTGTGAAGCTCCTACGCTGACGGGGAACAAAATCGATGATGCGGCGTTAACATCGATGACGCAGACGCAGGTCAGGATCGTTATGGCCACGAAGTTCGCAAGGAAGATCGTGGACGGTGCGATGGGGAGAGGTGCTAAGTTCACAAAGTCCCGGCGGTCCGGGAAAATGCTGTCCCACCACCAGAAGGCAACACCGCCGGTGACCACCATCGAGAGGACGATGAAAAAGTACTCGTCGGGCAAGGCTTCGGCGACCGGATCAAAGTTCGCCTGACCACGCAGCCATTGCAGGAACGATCCGTACTTGTCAAAAAGGAAGATCGAAACGAAGCCGCCGGGGACGGCCAGCCACGCCAGCAGAAGTCCCATGCTGATGTTCAGATCCTCTTCGCTGGCATTGCTGCCATGGAAGATACGATTCATCGAGAGGCGGACGAGCACAGGAAATGGTCTGCGGACATAGGCATCCCATTGGGCAGCCAGGTGCGTTGGCCTCCTCATGCTGCCCTTATGACATCGATGATCTCGCGCGTCACCTTGTCGGGATCAACGTCCTCGACGAGGCGGTGGAAGGTGTGCTCCAAGGACGAATCGCCGATCCGTTTCTGAATATCCCCGGTCGACCCGGAAGCGATCACCGCGCCTTGGCGGAGTATCAGCAGGTGCGAGCATACCTGTTCCACCACTTCCAGCACGTGAGAGCAGTAGAAGACCGCCTTTCCACGCTGGCCCAATGCCCGGATCAGATTCTTGAGAATCAGCGCGGAAGAGACATCCAACCCGGAGAGCGGCTCATCGAGAATCAGCACCTCTGGGTCGTCCAGAAGGGATGCAATCAGGAGCACACGCTGGCACATGCCTTTCGAATAGGACGCCATGGCGGAATGGCGGCTGGGGTGCAGGGAGAGCAGCGCCAACAGGTTGTCGACTTTCCTTCCAAGCTGCGGCTGGGGAATTCCACGCAGAATGCCGACCATCTCAAGATATTCGCGTCCGCTCAGATAAGGATAGAGATTCGGTTCTTCGGGAACGTAGCCCAGCCGCTTGCGGTAGCTGACCAGATCTCTGCGAATGTCCTCGCCGTGAAACAGAACCCGGCCGCAGCTGGGTTCCAGGAGTCCGCTGATCATCTTGACGGTCGTGCTTTTCCCGGAGCCGTTCGGCCCCAGGCATCCCAGGATCTGTCCACGTTCCAGTTCGAAGCTGACGTGCTGCACGGCTGGGATGGATGCGTAATACTTCGTGAGTTCGATCGCTTGCAGCACCACTCCCTCCATCCCCCTGAAAAAAGCGCCAGCCGCGAAAGGCTTGCTATTTTTCGCGAGTCATGGAGATCTCCAGCGTCCATGACCTGTCCCCCGAGCGTCCGTGGGCCTTGCCCTGCATCTGGTCATTGGTGACGGTCAGGTCAAAGCGGTAGGTCAAGGTGAGTCCCGCGGACTCGTCGGTATCGTCGGCGGCGAAGGTCAGATGACTGCCTTCCAGTCTGGCGTCATAGACACGCCCGGGATCCTGTTTTTCGAGCGGGCCTGCCGTCCCTGAGATTCGGTCTCCTTCCTGCCGGAGCACGAAACGAACTTTGCCTGTACCGCCGTCCTGGCCTCTCACTTCTCCGGTCCAGGTCCCGGTCACATCGGTTCCCGGTTTCGCAGCCAACCAGCACGCTGAGACCGCGATGAACAATGCCAAACTCAGTTTGTTCCGCATAGCTCCTCCCGCTGCCGCCGATCGCGCCACCCTATGTAGATATCTACTCTAGCAGGCATTTCTCCGATTTGCAGTAGAATTCTACATAGGTGGATGGGATGGACAAACCGGTCCGACTTTCGCACACTTCCGCGCTGATTCTGCAGACCATCAGCCACGGCTACCGCTACGGCTTCGACATCATGGACGTTACGGGCTTGCCGAGTGGAACCGTCTACCCCGCGCTGCGGCGACTGGAGCGCGATCAATTGATCCAGTCCAAGTGGGAGAAAGAAGTGTTGGCCCAGGATCGCCCGCCCCGGAAGAACTATCGCGTTACCCGTTTGGGCCATGAGGTCCTGACCGGCGCCCTCAGACGGTATCCGCTCCTGGAGCGGTTGGCCCCGGAAGCCAAAGCCAAGGACGCTAAAGGAGCAAGGTCGTGAAAGCTCGGCTCGATCGCTTTCGTCAATGCCAGATGATCTTGTGGGCGGCCAGCTGGATCGTGCCACGGCGGGCACGCGCAGAGTGGCACAAAGAGTGGGAGGCGGAGCTTGCGTATGCATGGCAAGTGGCCCAGACCAGCGAGCCGTCGGCCGGAAACCGGTTGCGCTGGCGATGCTGCGGAGCGTTTTTGGACGCGGCGTGGTATCGGTGCAATCGCGAGGACCTCGGTCGCACGGGCAGAAACTGGTCGCAAACACCGGCGTTCCTTCTGTTGGCGCTGGCGAGCGCGCTTTTGTTGTTGGCCGTCGCCAGCGGCGATCTTCCAAGAATGCGATCGATTCTGCTCCGGCCCCCCTACGGCGATCCGCAGCGGATCGCGACCCTCTCCCGCACCGGCGTTATCAATTCCGCAGAGTGGGTAGTCCCGTATTCCTGGGTGGAGATCTGGAGAAGCGAAGCGCAAACTCTGGAGGCCGTCGCCGCCTACAGTTGGAAACCCCAGGCATCGGAGGTAACAATTGCAGGCCGGCGCGCCAAGGTTGCATCCGTACGAGTGGAAGACAACCTATTTCAGGTCTTTGGAGTGAAACCGCTACTCGGCCGAAGCGATCAACCCGGGGATGCCGGGCGCCCCCTCAATTGCCTGCTATTGAGCTACGAGACCTGGCACCGACGCTTCTCGAGTGATCCCAACATTGTTCAGAAAAAAGCAACGCTGGACGGCCAGGAAGCGATGATCATTGGAGTCCTGCCACAGGAGTTCTGGTTCCCGTCCAAGGAGGTTGGCCTGTGGCGGTTGGCGGATCGAGCTTCGTTCAGGGGAGACGCGGTGGGAGTCGTGGCGCGGCTCAGGCCCCGAGTCTCCGAGCGCGGGGCCGAGCGGGCGCTGCAGCGCGACATTTCGAACGTGGTAGGCGAACGGTTCTGGGGCTCTTCCCTGCAGGTGTGGCCCGTCCAGGACCGAATCCGACAACCGCTGATTTTTTGCGGGCTGGCGTTGTGTGTTGCGTTGCTGGTGATGACCCCGGTCATCTGGTCGGGGCGACTCAATCTGCGCCCGCCACGCGCGGAAGTCTGGGGCGCTTGCCGATGGTGGAGCTTCTTCGGCGCCAAGTCCCTTGTTCTTCTGCTGATCCTTCTGACTGCGGCAGTTGAGTTCACCGCTGAGCCATATGTGTTCCCCTCCGGGATAGCCACGTTCATTGTGGAATCCGGGTCGCTCTGGCTCTTCTCGGTCGGTTGCGTGTTTGTGCTGTGGTGGTCCCTTGCCGACCAGCAGACTCGCTGCCGCGTGTGTCTCCGAAGACTGGCCTTGCCAGCGCACATTGGTCATTCCGGTTGCCTGCTCTTGGGCTGGGTCGGAATGGAACTGGCGTGCCCTGCAGGCCACGGCCTGCTCCATGTCACCGAGACCGACGTCTGTTGGCTGGCCCCGACACAGTGGACCCGGCTGGATGATTCGTGGGAATCGTTGTTTTCCAAGAGCTCAGAGACTGTGGTACTGGGGTAGCAGACTTCGGCGCTCTGCCTGCGTTGTCCAGGTCGCAAGGGCTGGAAGCATTCCAGCACGCAGTCCCGCCTCCATCGTCAGGTGGTGGACTACAACGTGCCGGTCTATCCGGCGCTGTTCGGACTGCTGACCATCGGCGAGTTGCCGAATCGTAGTACATGAAAAGCTCGGCTTCATCAGCCGACCGATCTAGTCACTCATTGCCTTGCCCGGGGTGCAGAAGCAGGGCTCTTCTTCGAGAATTGCCTGCGCACGATGTTCAAGAAGGCCTCGACCGTGGGATTGTTGAGGTCAGGCTTCAACCCAATGTCAATCGACGTCCAATGACGAGAACGCACTTTCTTGTAGACGACTCCCGGCACCGCGAAATCTGCGACACAGGCCGGAGCCAGAGAAATACCGGAACCGGCGGCAACCAGGCGCACTACGGTCGGCCACTGCGGAGCCTCCTGCACAACATTTGGCCGGAACCCGTCTGCTTCACAGCATGATAGAGTCCGATCGAAAGCAAGCGGCCCCATCCGCCGCGCGAAAAGTACAAACGGCTCGTTTCGTAGGTCTCCGGGACGAATTGTGG
>Ga0137396_10000043_pt1 | contig 41687 bp, 37 predicted proteins | sample czc16metaG_FD_108284 | JGI IMG/M metagenome (GOLD analysis project Ga0137396, IMG submission 108284) | Vadose zone soil microbial communities from Angelo Coast Range Reserve, California, USA - czcobulk3.16 metaG | ecosystem: Environmental > Terrestrial > Soil > Vadose zone | place: USA...
CCCCCCTGAAATGAAACGGGACCCAACAGCGTATATAGAAGCAGCGCTCGAGGTGTCGGCGCTAAATCTGCGCAGTCAGGAGAGTCAAATGAAATTCCAAGCTATGGCGTCAGCAGTGGTGTTGTTCCTGGTACCCACGGCGGCTTTCGCACAGGATTCCAAAGCTCCGCAGGGGGCCTCGAACAGCAAGGGAGAGCAGGCTTCACAAGGTCCGTTCAGCACGTACAATAAAATCTTCTACGCAAGGATGAAAACCATCCTCGTCAGTTCCGCTGAAAAAATGCCCGAAGAGAACTACAACTTCAAGCCCACTGACTCCGTCCGCAGCTACGGCCAGATTGTGGGGCATGTCGCGGACGCCCAATATAATTTTTGCTCGCTGGCACTCGGGGAGACGAATCCCGGCCTCAAAATCGAGGAGACCAAGACCACGAAAGCCGATCTCGTTGCCGCGCTCAAAGGTGCGCTCGCCTACTGTGACAAAGCTTATGACGGCGCGACGGATGCGTCCGGCGCGCAAATGGTGAAGTTGTTCGGCATGGATATGCCCAAATTCGGCGTCCTGAACATTAACAACGCGCATGACATGGAACACTACGGCAATCTGGTCACCTACATGCGGCTCAAGAACATTGTTCCCCCGACGAGCGAACCGGCTCCGGCGGCACCGCAGAAAAAGTAGGCGGCGGGTGGCCGCGTCTTAATTCCGAAAACCGCCTTTGGTACGCTAGGGACAGACGGGATGTTTTCCCCTGCTGTCTAAAGGAAGTGGCGAGTAGCGAGCAAAGAAGTCCAAACTCCCAAGCCTTCTACGGGATGGTCATCACGTCCTTGGCGCCTGTCGCTGCAAACGGCGATCCCGGCACGGCCGTTAGTCCGCCGTTCAGATTGATCGAATAGGCTCGCACCGTGTTGTCAAACGAGTCGGGAACGTAGAGGTACAACCCGAGCGTGTCCACAACCGCTCCCGCTGGACCGACTCCCACTGCAAACGGCGACCCGGGCACCGGCGATAGTTTGCCCGTATTCGTATCAATGGAGAATCCGGAAACATCGTTGCCCACGAAGTTTGCCGTGTACAAGAATCTCCCCAAAAGATCCACGGAGACGCCGAAAGGCTCATTGCCCGCTGCGAACGGCGAACCTGCAATCTCCGCCAGGGCTCCCATCCCATTGATCGAGAACGTGCGGATGCCGTTCACTTCGTCGCTTACATAAATGTATTTGCCCGAGGGATGCACCTTGATCCCGGTGGCCACAAACGATGCGAACGGCGAACCTGCCATGGCCGTCAGTGCGCCCGTCGTCGCGTTAATCGAGAATCCTTCTATGTCGCCGCTATTCCCGAACGCCGCGCTCACGTAGAGGAAACTGCCGCCCGGGCCGATCGCCAGCCCGTTGGGCGCAAAATTGGTTGTCACCGTGGCGCCGGCAATAGCGGTGGCCGCGCCCGTAGCCGAGTCGATGCTAAAGCCGGTCACGCTGTTGGATCCGCTGTTGGCCAAGTACAGAAACTTGCTTCCGGGGTCGATGGCCGCAGCCACGGGACTGTTCCCGGTGGTAAACGTCCCCGCCGGCGTCAACCCGTTCGTGGCCCGGTCGATGGCAAACCCGGAAAACTGGTTGGAGAATTCGCACAGTACATACGCAAACTTCCCTGAGGGCGTCTTCGCAAAGGCCGCCGGCCCGTTACAATTCGCTGCGATGGGAGAGCCCGTTGGGGTCAGTGTCCCCGTCAGGATGTCATTGATGATATAGGCCAAAACATTGTTCTGGGTGTTGTCGGCCACATAAACTCTGGTCTTGGCCCCCGGCGGCTTCAGCGGAGTGGAGCAGCCGGTTAATGCTCCCGCCGCAAGAATTACCAGGAGCAATCCGAGTGAGGCGAATTGTCGCGATTTCCCGTTCGTCATGGCGACCCCCGACTCCCACCCTATCTGTGCTACCTACCCCTTACAAGCGACAAAGCGCGTCATCTCGCGAAATTGTCAGTCTTCTTCGGCACCCTTCCCCCTGTTTGACTCTGTCATTTCGAGCGCAACGAGATCTCTGCGCCATTGCGCGTTCTGTGCGCAATGAAATCCCTCTTCGCCTTTGTAGGGGCGGGCTTTAGCCCCGCTCTTCGTTCTCGCTCGCCACTCGTTTACCCTGAGCTTCGAAGGGCCAGCGCTCTCCACAGTCGATGGTCGGCCGTGACCGAAGGCTTGCCGCCTGCCACGCGCTACAAATTCTCCTGTATGAATCGCCGGCTGAGATGAACGTCCACCTGGACGAGCGGGCCATCCCCGATGACTTTGAAGCTGTGAATCTCGCCGGCCTTGATGACGAAAATGTCCCCAGCGCCACCTTCAAACGTCTCTCCGTTCACGGTCCATACTCCGCGGCCTTCCCGGACAAACTGGATCTCATCGTAGGGATGCCGGTGCGGCCCCGGACCCTAGCCCGGCAGCCCGCTGAACAAAAACACGGAGACGCCCACGTCTCCCTGCTTGGAAGGGAGGATGCCCTTCCCAACAGTGGGACCAAGAACTCTCAAAAGACTGCCCGTTCGATAGGTGTAGTTTCCACCGAGAAAAAGAAAAGGCGCTCAAAGAGGCGCTGCGGGCCTGGACTGGTGCCAGCAAGAACGACTTGCACCAGAACGCAGTCGACTTGGCAATCGGTCGCACTTCTCATAACCTAAGAACGCCCAGCGAAGGCCAGAAAGGTGAGAATCATGCGTATCGCTCGTTTGATTTGTTCGTTGTTGCTCGCCGTTGGATCATTGGCGATCCCGGCTCAATCCCGGGCCCAAGTTGCTGTGGGCATCTCCGTGCAGTTTGGCCCTCCAGCGTTACCAGTCTATGAGCAGCCTCTTTGCCCAGGCGACGGTTACATCTGGACCCCGGGTTATTGGGCTTGGGATCCCGAGGACGAGGACTATTACTGGGTTCCTGGGACCTGGGTCGAAGCTCCCGAAGTCGGCTTCCTCTGGACGCCCGGCTACTGGGGCTGGGAGCGCGGTGCCTTTTTCTTCCATGAAGGGTATTGGGGCCCGCACGTTGGGTGGTACGGCGGCGTCAGTTATGGATTCGGCTATTTCGGCCACGGGTATGAAGGCGGCCGATGGGATCACGACCGCTTTTATTACAACCGTTCCGTGACCAACGTGAACATCACTGAAGTCCACAACGTCTACAACACCACCATCATCAATCGCAACGAGACCCGCGTCAGCTATAACGGCGGCGATGGCGGTATCCGCGAGCGGCCCTCTCGGGAAGAAGAATCCTTTTCTCGCGAACGCCACATTGCCCCGGTTTCCGTGCAAAACCAGCACACTCAGGAAGCGCACGGCAATCGTGAATTGCGCGCTTCAGTCAATCAGGGCAGGCCTCCAATCGCCGCAACGCAACGCCCCGGATCATTTCGCGGCTCTGCTGTTGTTCCAGCAAGGGAAGCCGGCGGACGCTACGAGCCGCCAGCAAATCGGCGCGGTAATAACAATGCTGCTCGTCCCGATAACAATCCCAATCGTCCGCCCAACCCGGGAGGCAATGCCAAACGTCCACCCTTCGCTCACGCCAAGGAAATTACACCTCACGATCGGCCGGCTCCGCCGAACACGGGCAATCCCAATCTCGACCAGAAATACAGGCAACAGCAGGACAGGCTCTACTCCAAACAGGTACAAGAGCATCAGAAGCTCCAGCAAAAACAAGAGCAAGACCACCAGCGCGTAGCGCAACAAAATGCCAATGAAGCAAGAAGGCAGCAGGTCGAACAGCGCCACCAGCAACAGACCCAGCAAATGGAGCAACGCCACACACAACAACAACAGAGGATGCAGGAGAGGCAGCCGCCGCCGCGCCAGAATCCACCGCCTAAGTCGCCGAAGGAAAAGCCTTAACAGCCCGCTCGCGGCAGGCAGGATGCGCACTCTAAAAAAGAGCCGGCTGGAAGCCGGCGCTACGAAAAAGGGCACGACGTGTCGTGCCCCTACACGGGCGGGAGCACAGGGCGGAGCTTGCCGGCGGCGAGATCTTTCAAGGCTCGAAGCCGTCCGTCGAGTTCGGCGGGCGTCAAGCGCCCCAGGCGATAGAGAATGCGCAGGAAATCCCGGGCCGGACGATCGCCCTTGCGCGAGTTGCATTCGAGACAGCAGGAAACCAGGTTGCGGTAGGAATTGCGTCCGAAGCGTACGCGTGGCACAACGTGGTCGAGCCCGTGCACGTGAGCGGGAGTGCGGCGGAGGCAGTAAAAGCAGGCGCCGCGTTCGCGATCGTGCATGGCTTTGCGGAGCGCCCAGGTTTTCAAGAAATCCGTAGTTTCGAGCGTCGAGGCAGGAGGCTCTCCCGCGGCCCTCAGTTCCACAGTCATTGACGCCCCATTTCTGCCCAGGCGGAGCGCGCGGATCTTCTCCGGCAGGCGCATCTCGACGAGGTGGCCGGTTTTGCAGCGCTTGAGCACGCGCAAAGTCCCCAGTTCGTCGAGCCGGCGCACCGCCTAGCGCGCCGCTCCGATGGCGAGACCCAGAGTGCGGGCCAGGGACATAACTGCAAACTGCAGGCGGAGCTTGCCTACCACGAGCGAATGGCGCAGCAGATACGAGTAGACGGCGCGCTCCTTGACGGTCAGGCCGAGACGCGGCGCGAGAACATCTTCAAACTGCATCCAGAGGAGTTTGGCGTTCAGTTTTTTGTTTAGCATGGTATAGGTCCCGGAAGAGAAGTCGAAGAGTCCAAGAGTGCAGGAGTCGAAAGAACGGCTGCCAACTCTCTTCTCGCTGTGACCTCTGTGCTCTGGACTCCGTGTTCTCTGTGTTAAGTCTTGCCTTTCTTTTCGACAGCCAACAGAAAGAGAAAGATCGGACTCAACACAGAGCGCACAGAGACAAGAGCACAGAGAATCAGCTCACAGTCGACACCTCACAGCTAACAGAAAATAAGATTCGTGAGATCGGAGGTCAGAACGGAGAAGCCATGCGGGCCGCTGTGGAGCGCGGTTTACCCTGAGCCTCGAAGGGCTGCCGCTTTTCCTTCGTTTGCGATTCCCTTCCATGGCGGAAAGATTTGAGTGAACGGATAAGCGGAACCCGTCAGAATAGCGCGAGCAAGCTCCCGCACTCCAAAAAGCAAAACGCCCCGACTGGAGTCGGGGCGCGAAAAACCGGCAGGGCTTTTGCCCTGCTCTAAAAAAAAGCGTCCTCGGCGCAGCCGGGACGCACTTTTCTACAGCACAGATTCTACCAGGGTCGTACCGTACTTGTCAATAAGAAAGTTAGTAATGAGGCAGAATGGCGTAAGTGCTCAACAGGCAAGAAGATAGGGCTCCCTTGGTTGTCATTCCGAACCCAGTCCCGTGTTTGCCTGCGGTAAGCGGGCGCAAAAGATTGTCGCGGGAATGGCGGTGAGGCCTGCCCGCCGCAGGCAGGAATCTGCCTTAGGTTTTCTCCCCACTCGCCTGCCCGCCGTGGCGGGTCACTCGCCACTATTCTTCTTTTGCAGGCACTCCGCGCAGTAGCCACCGACTTCCGTGCGGGAAACCGTGACTTTCATGTGGAAGTCCCGGGCAATCTGTTCCTTCAACTGCTCGTACAAGCGGCTCTCGAATTCGCGCACCTTGCCGCAGCGTAGGCATGCCACATGGATATGGTCTCGCGGCCCGTGCGTTTCGTAGTAGTGCCGGTCCCCGCGCAGGTGCAGCAAATCCAGCTCGTCAATCAACCCTTGTTTTTTAAGAAGATCAATCGTGCGGTAAACCGTAACGAGGTGCACGCCCGAATCGATTTTCTGCGCGCGCGCCAGGATCTGGTCCACATCCAAATGCTGTTCGGCGTCATCCATCACCTGCAGGATCACCCGCCGCTGCCGCGTCATGCGAATGCCGCGAGCCGCCGTCGCCTGCTGTAGCTTGCCGGTTGTTTCTGCGGTGTTGAGCCGCTCACCCGTGGATACCCGGTGGGAAGGTGAAACAGCAGCCATTTGCTGTGCTCCGCTTGTGCGGCGGATGCGGCCTAGGAATGGATGGGCAGCAACCGCACTACGTCATTGTACATAACGTAGGCGAAGAAAACCAAAAGGAACACCAAGCCCACTTGGATGAAGCGTTCCTTGAATCCCAGGCTGAAATCCCTTCGGCGAATGCCTTCCATGGTGAGCAACAGAATGTTCCCACCATCCAAAATCGGGATGGGTAGAAGGTTCAGGATGGCCAGATTGATGCTCAATCCCGCCATGAATTGAACGACCACGAACGAGCCGGCCTCCACCGCCCTGCCGGCCATGGCGGCAATTCCGATGACGCTCTGTAATTGCTTCGGAGAGGTTTTTCCAGATACCAAGCGGCCCACTACGTCCAAGACCATCTCCGTGCCCCGCCAGGTCATTCGTCCCGACTGCGTTACTGCCTGGCCCATCGAGACTCTGCGAATGGACATTTCCGGTCTTGGTTCGGTACGGTGAATGCCCACCATCCAGGCGCTTTCTCCAAGTTCGTTCTTTCCTCTTTGGGGAGTGACTTGCAAGTTCACCAGCTCGCCGTTGCGGCGTATCGTCAGCGTGAGGGGCTTGCCTCCCGTCTGCTGAATCGCATCCACGAATGCCGGCCAACTTTCCAAGCGCTCCCCGTTCACAGCTTCGATCATATCGCCGGATCTCACGCCGGCGCTCTTGGCCGGCAAGCTGGGATCCACGTCGTTAACCAACGTGGGACCGTCCGGCGGAAATCCAAAAAGCAGCTCGGGCACTTGCAGGCTTGCCATGTTCACTTCCACTTCTCGCGTGGTTCCTTGATGATCCACTATCAAATGCAAAGTCTTTCCTGCCGCCTTTTCTAGCAACGTCTCGGCCGTTCCCCACGTGGGATTGGCCATGCCCTCTAGCGAGACGACGCGGTCCCCACGCGCTACTCCGGTCGCTGCCAGAGGCGAGTCTTTCGGAAGAGCCACGATCGTCAGCGCTTGGTCTTCATACTTTGGATAAGGCTGGCCCTTGAGGACGAAGTACCCGCTAAGAAGAAAGATCGGAAAAACCATGTTGATGGCCGGCCCCGCAAAAGAGATGAGGGCGCGCTGCCAGCGCGGCTTGCTCATCAGTTCATCCTGAGCCCCTGTCGGCGCGACATCGTTCGAATCCACTTCCGATAAATCCTGCCCCGCCATGCGCACATATCCCCCAAGAGGAATTGCGCTTACGCGGTAGTCTGTAACTCCGCGCTTCCACCCGAAGAGGCGTGGACCGAATCCCAGGGAGAACACGTCGACGCGTACCTTGAACAGGCGTGCCACAATAAAATGTCCCCATTCGTGGACTAGGATGAGGACTCCGAGGACCAGGATAAAACCGAATACAGTGTGCATGCTTGCGACGCGCTCCGTTTTTCTAAGAATAAACTCAGTGCCGCCAACTGGTGTCCTCCACCCGGTCAGCCCAGCGATATTCGCCACCAATCACTGCGCCGCCGCGGCTGTCACTGCCAGTTTGGCCACTTCTTCCCTCGCCATTCGACGCGCCTCGCCATCGGCCGTAAGCACATCGTCCATCTTCTCAAACTTTACTCGTGGCGTCCGCCCAAGCACCCGCTCAATCACTTCCGCAATTCCCAGGAACGTCAGCCGCCGCTCCAAAAACGCCGCCACGGCAACTTCATCCGCTGCATTCAACGCGCACGGCAGCGCGCCGCCCTTTTTCATTGCTTCTCGCGCCAGTCGCAAACACGGAAACTTCCGCATCGAAGCCTTCTGAAAATCCAGCCTCTTTAGCCTGGTCCAATCGAGAGCTACCTCCTTAGATGCCACGCGCTCTGGATAGGTTAACGCATATTGAATCGGCATGCGCATGTCCGTTGGTCCCAGTTGCGCCAAAACAGAACCATCCACGAATTCCACCATGGAATGAATCGTGGATTGCGGATGCACTACCACATCGATTTGATCCGGGCGCATGCCAAACAGCCAGCGCGCCTCGATGATCTCGAAACCCTTATTCATCATCGTCGCCGAATCAATGGTGATGCGGTTTCCCATCCGCCAGTTGGGATGCGCCAGCGCTTGTTCGGTCGTGACGTTCGCAAGCGCCGCCAGCGGCGTCTTTCGAAACGGCCCGCCCGACGCTGTCAGCACCAGCCGCCGCACTTCTCCGTGCGTTCCGCCGCGCAGGCATTGATGCACGGCATTGTGTTCGCTATCCACAGGAAGCAGTTCGCGCCCAGCTTTCTTTGCCGCGGCCATCACCAGTTCGCCCGCCGCCACAAGAACCTCTTTGTTCGAAAGCGCCACCGTCTTTCCCAGCTTTACCGCTTCGTAAGTCGCTTCCAGCCCCACCACGCCTACCGCCGCGGATACCACGATGTCAGCTTTCGAATGCGTCCCGGCCGCCAGCATCCCTTCGCGCCCGTGATGAATCTCCGGGAGCGGCGAAATTCCTTTCTCCCGCAGCATCCGCGCCAATTCATCGGCCCGCCGCGCATCTCCAACAGAAACAACTTCCGGCCGGTGCCGGTCAATCTGCCCGATCAACTCCTCAAGGTTCGCTCCCGCCGCCAGCGCCACTACACCAAACCGCCCAGGCAAAGCCTCCACCACCGAAAGGCACTGCCGGCCAATCGATCCCGTCGAACCCAATATCGCTATCCGTTTCAAGGAGTCCTTCGAATTCCTTTTGGAGTGCGGCGGCTTGCCGCCGCTTTTCTCGTCATACCGGATTGCCGGTGGGAATCCTTCTGACCTACGACCTGGGAGAGTAGATCAATATCCAATAATACCAGACAACCGGTATGGCGAGGATGAGCGCATCGATCCGGTCAAGCACCCCGCCATGGCCGGGGAGCAAAGTCCCCGAATCTTTCACTCCAGCACTGCGCTTGAAAGACGATTCAAGCAGATCTCCCGCTTGCCCAGCAATGTTTCCTACCGCTGCCATGCCCAGTAAATGCTGCAGTGGAATGTTTAGGCGAGGCGCGAAAGCAAAGGCGACGAGCAGAGCGCCAACAATACCGGCAATAGCGCCCTCCCACGTTTTGTTAGGGCTCAGGACAGGTGCGAGTTTGTGCTTGCCAATCGTTCGACCGACAAAATATGCGGACGTGTCCCCAATCCAGGTAATAACCAAGACGAAGAATAGCAGAGCTGGCCCGAAAGACGGAATGTGGTGAAGTCTGATCGCGAATGTCAGCGGGAAGGCCACGAGAAGGAATCCGCTCGAACTGATCCCTGCGGCGGGCATAGCCTCAACCATAGGCCGCTTCGTCCATAACGTCAGCACAGTTATACCAGTGAGGAAGTAAAAAAGAACGTCTTCCACCATTGGCATGGCCAGCCACAATCCGCCAATTTCAACCGAGTCGACCACACGGCCCATCGCTCTCGGCCCTTGAGTGGGTGCGTTCCATTGCGTAAAAACGAGGAGCAACGCACAAGTCCCGGTCCAAAACCGATACGCCCGATGGCCAATCGCTTCGCCCAGTGCGAAGTATTCGAACAGCGCGAGCAAAGTCACCAGCGCCACAACCAGCGCCAGCAGGGCCGTCGACCCCCACAAAACAATCCCCACGGCAAACGGAATCAGCACCGCGGCCGTAGCCACCCGCTTCCAGGTCATAGAATAGGAATCCCCTCAGAAATCGCGGTCTTCATCTCATCACATTGAGCGAAATAAATCACGTCCGAGAGGGTTCGATCCACACCCCGATCAGTCTTTTTCTGTCATCCCGAGCGTAGCGATCGAAGATTCCGACCCTGTCGGAAGGGATCTGCTTCTTATAGGAATGCCAAGAAAAGCTAATTTTCTCTCAATTGCCTCAAAGTCCTGCGTTCCGTCAGCGCTCCAGAATTTCCTTATAGACGTTGAGCGCGACCTTCTTAGGCTGGCGATCCACAATGAAGTTGATCGACTTGCTAGAATTACCGGCGATGCCCACCTGCGTCAGCCGCATCATGCCGTTTCCAAAATCCGCGAAGATCGGGACGAACATTGCAAAATTTTCGTCCACTTCACTTTGCGTAATTTCCGCGTGGACTTTGAATTTGCCGGCTTCCCCCGGCTGCACGTCATATTTAAAACTGTACCGTGGCACCTGCGTGCCCCAGACCCACTCTCGAAAAAACCAGTCCAGCCTTCCATTGTGCTGAATGTCCATCTTCGTGGTCATGTGCTTTTCAGCCACCGTTTTGAAGGATTCCGTGGACGCGGGAATATCCCGGTGTCTTTCCATGAAATCGTGCATCATGTCGATGAAAGCCTGATCGGGGTCGCCGCCCGAGCCATTCTCCGCGCGCATCAGTGACCTCAGCATTGACAGCACGTACGCGCCCTTGGAGTAAGTTACGCCCTGATACGCTTGTCCCGACTTCGGCGAAATAAGCCGCAGTCCCAGCCACAGCGGACCGGCATCGTTCGGCGAAACTCCAAAACTGTTTTTCTCCAGGATACGGACGCGCTGGCGCTCCCAGAAGTCGGTGTAATCCTTCTGCCACTTTGGTCCCATGGCCTGTTGCAGAAACAATCCCGCGGCAAACTCCGCAAAACCCTCGGAGAGCCATTGGTCATGATACGAAGCCCACCCGACGCCGTGGCCAAACCATTGATGCGCCACCTCATGCGGCGTCACTTCCTGCACGAATCCCGTGAATCTTGAATTGATTTGTCCGAACAGCATCCAACGCTGCGTCGAATCGATGTACGCCGAAATCGGCAAGTACACCAGGTTGGGCCACGATTGGCCGAAACTGAAATTCGGCTGTTCCGTGATGTAGATGTTGTCATAAGGAGCCTTCCCAAAATACAGCGTGCACACCTGCATCTGGGCGCGCGCTTGATCCAGCGCGTACTTGGTCATCGCGCCGGGGGCCATGCCGCCGAGCGCGCCGTTTGAAAAACGCCTTAGACTGTCCGGCAATTCCGTCAAATAGAACCCGGAAATCTCGTAATGAGTGATGGAGTCCGGCCAATCCATCTTCTTGTACTGCCCGTAGTTGAAACCCGCCACGGCCACCGGCACCGGCGTTACCCAGTGCGTAACCGCAAAACCGGCCTCGGTCCGTTGACTTTCGAGCTTGCCGACGCTGATCAACACATTCGACGGAGGAATCTTAAACGTGAGGTCGTACAGCGCCTTTTCACCGAAGCCGTTCAAGTTCGGATACCACGATTGCCGCGCTCCGATGTAATAACTTCCGCTCCCTGCGTTGGACAGCACTTTGTCGCCGCCGTATTCTACGGTGACCGAGTGGACTTGGCCCATTGCCGGGGCTTCGTCGAGGACCGCGTAGAAAGAGCCGTCTTCCTTCCTGTTTTCCTGAATGAAATGCAGGTCTTGTCCCTTCTCGCCGGTTACTCGCGCGACCCGCAAGTTGGGAAGCAGCCCGAATTTCAAAACGCGTTCGCCGGCTACTAGCGGCTCAAACTTGATCGTGGCGCGGCTGAACAGATGATCGTTCTTCCCGATTACCGTTTCGATGTCGTAGTGGCGCGTGGCGAACAGCCGCTTGTCCTCTTGCGAGCTTGCGGTATGCGCCGCAAGTTCGGATTTCAAGTGTTGCGAATACCAAATGCCGTCGTTCATTCCCCCGCCGTCGCAATTGACCAACCCCACTTCTTCGGGCGAATCCAGTTGCGGGATCGCGCCCACCCGGGCGCGCACGAAGAATCGCAGGTCTTTGTGCGGTGCGCCGTGCATGTAGGCGTTAAAAAACGGAGGATGTTTCGGATTGTAAATGGCCGCAAGCACATCCGCGTCCACGTTGTCGATCGTTTCGCTCTCCAGGAATGCTTGCGTCAATCCTTCCGGCACTTCGTGGCGGTGCCGAAGTTTATCCTTCCAGCGCTGCAACGCGCCGGAGGCTTCGGCCGGCGTCCCCGTTCTGGATCCAAGCACCGCGCCGAATTGTGAATACTGGTCAGGCGTGAAACGAAACACAACTTCGGTGAAGTCTTCCTCGGCGGTCGGGCCTCCGGAACGCCGCGCCATCTCGTTGATGTCCACGGTGACAACGGGTTTAAGCGTGAAGTGTCCCTGGCCGACGAAGACCGCTCCCGTCTCCAGTTTGTTCACCGGGCTCAGGAACGTAAGCGTTCCGGTTTTCAACTCGAATGTCCCTACGTCCATGGAAAACGTGAAATTCTCGCAGCGGTACGTGTCGCCTAATCCGATTTCGCGCAGTTGCCGGTACGCCGCGTCTGAATTCGCGAACGCTGCGCTCTTTTCGCTGACGGTGATGCGCGTCTCCGGCGCGGTGATCTTCAAGCTAAACGCGAGATCAGCCGTCCCGTGCAGGTCGACTTCCGTCAGGACGTCGTCGAATCCCTCTTTGCCAACGCGGACAGAATATTTTCCCGCCTCCAAATTAGGTGCCACAAATTTTCCCGATTCATCGGTGGTGAACACCAGCGGCTGCAGTAGATTGGCTCCGCTGATTTCGATGCGCGCACCAATGACGATTCCGCCCGACGGGTCTTTGACCGTCCCGGAAAGCGTGTCGGCGTTCGCATGAGAAGTAAATATCAGGCAGACCAACGCCAAGATCAGTACGTGGAAAAACTTAAAACGGCCCATGGTCGGAATCGTCCCACTTCCGACTCCGTCTTTGCAATACTTCTCCTTCCCTTTATGGGACGGGTTCACTTTGCGGAAAGGAATCGCAGGATTTCACGCATTACTCGCTGTCCTTGGTCTGTCTGGAAGAGGAATTGTGCATGCGCAGAGCCGTCGAGGATAATCAACTCTTTCGGTTGAGGCGCCTTCTCGTACTGCGCGCGAATTCCAGGGAGCCGCGGCCCATCCGCGCTGGCGTCGTCGCGAGCCACAATGAACAGTGCAGGTGCCTTGAGCTTTTCGGCGGGGCCGTTCGGTGCGGCGCCCAGGAACACCAGACGATGAATCTCACCAGGCTCAGACAAGATCGATGCGTCACCTGCTGCGCCGCCGCCCATGCTGCCGCCGACCACCGATACCGCCTTCGCGCCGCCCTTCCGCAGGTACCGCACAGCGGCCAAAACGTCCAGGTGCAGCGGCGCACTCATGGGGTCGGAGTCGCCTGGCCCTCGTGACTTGCCATAGCCGCGAAAGTCGATCGCCAGCACGCGAAACCCTGCGGCCTCGAGAACTTGCGCCTGCTTCTCCCAGCTTCCTTTGTTGAAGCGGCCTCCGTGAGCCAATACAACGCCGCGCTCGCCGTCACCATAAGAGTCAGCCGAAACAACCCCGCCGTCCGCAGTTGGAAAGGAGACCGCCTTTTGCCCGTAGCTGACCGCCGCAAGAACCAGCGTGACCAAGGTCACAGAAAAGGCACGCATACAGGAAGTTCTTTGGCCATAATTTGAAACTAGCAGCTGACAACTCTTCTAGAGGCTAGTGCCCAGCCGCGCGCGCAGGCTTTTCGTCGGAACGCTCGCCTTCGCCGATGCCGCCGTAGCGGCGCTCGCGCTTCTGAAATTCCAGCAGCGCTTCCAGCAGACGCGCCCGGTTAAAGTCCGGCCAGAGCGTATCGGTGACAAAAATCTCCGCGTACGCAATCTGCCACAGCAGAAAATTGCTCACGCGCATTTCGCCGCTGGTGCGGATCAGCAGATCAGGGTCCGGCAATCCTTGGGTGTACAAATGCCGAGAAAGCTGCTCCTCGGTGACCTTATGGGGAATGCCGTGCCCGTTGCGCTCGGAAAGAATCGCGTTCATGGCATCCACAATTTCCGCGCGCCCTCCATAATTGAGCGCCACGCAGAGTTCCATGCCCTTGTTCCCCGCGGTCTTCTCCATCGCCTCGCGCGCGTCTTTCTGCACGGCAGCGGGAAGTTCATCCAGCCGGCCAAGAAAGCGCATGCGAATTTCATTCTTCTGAAGGAGCGGCATCTCCTTGCGAAGATACTCGCGCAGGAGCGCCATCAGGAAGTCGATTTCCGTTTTGGGGCGCCGCCAATTTTCCACCGAGAAGGCGTACAGCGTCAGCGCTTCAATCCTTAATCGCGCGCAAGTCTCGATTGTTGTGCGCGCCGATTGCGTTCCCGACCGGTGCCCCGCAATCCGTGGAAGGTGCCGCTTCTGCGCCCAGCGCCCGTTGCCGTCCATGATCACCGCCACGTGCCGGGGCAGCCGCGTCAAGTCCAGCTTTTCCCACAGAAAAGCTTCTTCGGCGGTCATGGCCCCGAGCGGGTGCGACGAGGCAACACGCAGGCTCTTGTTTGGCTTATTGTTCAGCACAGAGTTCCGGGGACGCTTTCCCTTTGCGCCACAAAGTTATCATGCGCGGCAAAGGGCGCGCAACGATTTACCGTCTTCGTGTCCCATCAGTGAATCCACGGTAGCGCTGCGGGACAATTCTCAATGAAATAGCTCGCGGAGCGACGTGTAAGCCACGACCAACGTAAGCACGATCACTGCCACGGTAGAAATCCACGCCACCCAATTGAACCCGCGCGAATTGACCTTGTCTCCCACCAAGTCGCGCCGGTTGACAAGAATCAGTATGAAAATCATTACCACCGGCAGCAGAAATCCATTCAGCACCTGCGACCACAACAGGATCGCATTGGCATGAGAGCCCAAAAACAGCACGAGGCCCGCGCCTAGAATGATGATCGCCGTATACAGCCCGTAGAAGATCTTCGCTTCGCCAAGCTTTCGGTCGATCCCCGACTCGAACCCCAGGGCCTCGCAAACGACGTAAGCTGTCGAAAGCGGCAGGATCGACGCGGCGAAGATCGACGCATTCAATAGACCGATCGCGAACAAGACGCTGGCGCCTTTTCCGGCCAGAGGCTTCAAGGCCAGCGCCGCGGTCCCCGCATTGTCGATTTGGTGGATGCCGTTGACGTAGAGCGTCGCGGCTGTGCAGACAATGATGAAAAACACGATCACCATGCAGCTGATGCTTCCCACCAGCACGTCATTGCGGGTGTGCGCGTACTGGCGTGGTCCCACGCGCTTCTCGACCACGGCGGCCTGCAGATAAAAATGCTGCCACGGCGCGATGGTCGTGCCCACCAGCCCGGCGATGATCACCGCATAAGTCGCGTTAAACTTCGGCACTTGCACGAACGGCCTGATGGTTGGCACGAACTGCGTCAAATGGGGCGGGAGCAAGTGCAATAGCGCGATCAGCCAATCCGGCTTTGCAAGGAAAGCGGAAATCACGTAAGAAAAATACACCAGGCAGATGGTCAGAAAAATCCGCTCCACCCACTTTGCCGACCCGTGAACAACCAATATCCAAACCAGAATTGCGGCCAGCGGTACCGAGACAAACTTATTGATTCCCAGAACATCCGTGGCCCAGAACACTCCAGTGAATTCCGCCATGACATTGCCGAGGTTCACGACCAGAACGACGGCCATCAGAAAAAACGTTACGCGAAACCCAAACTCCTCGCGTATCAAGTCGGACAACCCTTTGCCGCTATACGCGCCCAAACGAGAGCACATCTCCAAGGAGATGTAGAGCACCAGCGTCATGGGTATCAAAGTCCACAGGACGGTATTGCCGAATTGCGCCCCAGACTGCGCATAGGTGTAGATACCGCCTGCGTCATTGTCCACGTTCGAGACAATCAGGCCGGGACCCACAATCGCAAAGAACATGGCGATGCGTTTCCGGAACGGCCGGATTACACTCCGGATCCGGTTCAACCGCTCATCCCAATCCGCCCATCGGGCGGTGATGTCCGCTCGGTTCCACATTTTGTTCGGCTATAGTTCCTTATTTCAGCAGATGTGAAACCACATCATCCACGGTGATGGCGCCCATCGGCCGGTTTTCTTTATCAATCACCGTCAACATCCGCAGGTTGTACTTGTCGAATAATTCGAAGACTTCTTTGTCGTCCGCGTTCGGCGGCAGACTGAGCAGGGGCTCCATTCTCAGCTCGGTCATGCGCTGATCGGTCGCGGCCAGCAGGAGTCGCGCGACCGGCACAGTGCCCGAAAACTGCGCCGAAACGTCCAGCAGAACGATGGTGTCGAGCTGGTCAAAATTAATTTCCTGCCCGCGCAGCCATTGCAGTACTTCCTCCCGCGTGGAGTCCTCGCCCACGAACACGAAATCCGTGTTCATCATGCCGCCGGCCGTCGCGGGGTCGAATTCCAGCAATTCACGAACCTCGTCGGCTTCCTGCCCGGGCATTTCATGCAAAAGTTCTTCGGAAGTCTCCTTGGACAAATCTCCCAGAAGGTCGGCTGCCGCATCGGGAGCCATTTCTTCCAGAATGTCCGCCGCCTTTTCCGGATCGAGTTTTTCCACGATTTGCGTGGTGAGCCGTTCGTCCAATTCCGCGAGGACCGCTGCAGCGGTCTCTTCATCCAGTGAAGCGATGATTCCCTGCCGCTCCGCTGCGGACAAATCTTCCATGATTTCGGCAATGTCCGCGGGGTGCAAGTCCTCCAGTCTTTCGTGGGTGATGCGCAGCTTCAGCCGGCGCATGGGATCTGGTTCGACGAGGTTCACAAATTCCCAGCGAATCCCGCTCTGAGGCAATTTGCTCTGCAGCTTGCGAACCACCGCCGAAGGCACCACTCCCTGGAGCAGCCTTCGGACAGCTCCGGGAAGTCCCACATCCACCTGCGCCAGGCGCAACTCCACGTTTCCATTGGTGCGAAGAGGGGTCAGGTCGACGTCATTTACACGTACGACCTTGCGGCCCCGGGTGTCAATGATTTGTTGATCCAGCAAATCTTTTTGAACTGCCAGCCAGGACTCATTCGGCTGGTAGAGTTCCAGGGCCCGCTCACTGACGCTTAACTCCATCCTCCCTGCCGCTACCGACGCAACCTGATTGTGTTTGGCCACCAGCGGTTGGAAGTGTCCGCGCGACAACAGGTAATGCGAGACGCGGTTGGGCGCCTCCGCAGGCTCAATAAAAAATTCGCGGACGCGCCCAACGTAATTGCCGGTCACGTCGTAAGTTTTGGCGCCCATCAATTCTGTGGCGTAAATATCCATACATTTTCCCTTCTCAGGTGGCGGCGGAGTTGTTCGAGCGTCTTTACCTTCGAACTCGCCGCAGCAACAAAAAACCCGCGCACCGAGAAACCTCGGCCGCGGGCAAGTGCCTCACACAAATGGACTTACCGTTAGCCGCCAGTGGACCCTCCCCACCCGACCGCCCGCGCGGTGGCGTGTGCCTCGCGCGACATCATCAGGACGCCCGGCCGAAACAACATTTTCTGGCCGCTCTGCCGCCCGGACCAACCAGGGCCAGGTTCGAGTTCGCTGCCCGCACTCATTGAGAGGAAATTCACTCCGTTTTGTGACGAAATTGCAGTCACCGTTTCATTCATAAGCTGCGTGCTTCGCGAAGTCAAGAAAAGAATGACTTATGAAGTAAGTTTTTTGTTCGGAGGAGAACGGAGAGGGTCACTTGCGGTTCGGAAAAAGCATGTGACTGGGCCGTTCGCCCTTGCGGCGGCAGTCTTCCAGGTACAAACGGAGATAGTTTTTCAGTACGTACTCACGCTTCGAGTAGCCAAGCTGCTCGGCGGCGCGATCGATCGCCGCGGCCGGCCCTTCCAATTCCACAAAGGTTCCGATGGGCGTCTCGTCGAGCTCGATCAAAAGTCCTTTGGCCCAGGCTTCAGAATCCGGCAGTTGAAAAGTCGTGCGATACTTCTCATAGCGAAACCAGCCGTTCATTCCTAGCCCTTCAAAGATTCTGGTCAGAACTCCTGCGTCCGCGACCTCGACTTCAATCTCCTCGCGGACTTTGTACGGCCAGTCCGATGCGCCTTCCGGCTCCGCGTCGGATGGCTGCGCGATGGGCTGCTTGAAGGTCAAGACCACACGCTGTTTCGCTCCACCCTGCTTCGAGTTGCTTGCCGCTTGCGGCGTCTCCGTTCGAATGCGCAGCAATTCGCCGTGCTTTGCCAGACGACTCTGCGGCGTATCGAAAATCACGTTTTCTTCGTGAACTTTGGAGGTTCCGGGGCCGGCGGGACGCGCGCCGATGCGCTGCAATGTGCCATGAAACGCTGGCACATCAGTGATCTTCAACTTGATTTCAGTCTCTCTGGCCATGGCGTCGCTAATGTCAGACCCGGGCTGCTTTCTCCTGTCGCCGAGTTCCGATAGTATAGCGGACGCGCATGAACCCGGAAGCCAACGCCGCAACGTCCACGCCAGCCCAGGAAAACTCAGAAGCGACAGTTCCCAAGCCGCCGGTCGCCCGGCGCGAGCCTGTGGAGCACGTTTTGCACGGCGACCGTCGTATCGACCATTACGCCTGGCTGCGCCACAAAGAAAACCCCGAAGTCATCGGCTATCTGAAGGCTGAAAATGCCTACACCGACGCGATTTTGAAGCCGACGGAACCGTTTCAGGAGAAGCTCTATCAGGAAATGCTGGGGCGCATCCAGCAAACGGATCTTTCCGTTCCCTACGGGCTGCGTGGCTATCTCTATTTCACGCGGACCGAAGAAGGAAAGCAGTACGCGATCCACTGCCGGAGGCGCGACTCGGAAGGCGGGGCCGAAGAACTGTTGCTCGACCTGAATGCGCTTGCGGAAGGCCATTCGTTTCTTGGGTTGGATTCCTTCGAGGTTAGTGAAGACAACCACTTGCTTGCCTATTCCACCGACACCACGGGTTTCCGGCAATACGTGCTGCAAATCAAAGACCTGCGTGACGGGAAAACCTTCCCGGAGCGGTTCGAACGTGTCACCAGTGTCGCCTGGGCTTCTGACAATCGCACGCTCTTCTACAGCGTTGAAGACGAAACGACGAAGCGTTCGCACCGGCTTTATCGGCACGTTCTAGGCTCCGCCGAGCCGGACCAACTCTTATATGAGGAGGCCGACGAGCGGTTTCGAATTGAAGTGGAACGCACCCGGAGCGGAGCTTTTCTCCTCCTGACCGTCGCGAGTCATACGGCCAGCGAGATCCGGTATTTGCGCGCCGACCAGCCGGGCGGAGAATTCCGGCTCATCGCTCCTCGAGAAGAAAACCACGAATATTACGCGGATCATCATCCTAATCCTAGTCTGCTCGCCGCAGAACACCCTGATCCGCTTACCGCGAGACGTCCTGGTCTGGCCCCGAACCCGGGAGACGGGCTGTTTTACATTCGAACGAATTCCGGAGGGCGTACTTTCCGGCTCGTGACCGCCCCGGAGAACGACCCTCGGCGAGAATTCTGGCGCGAAATCATTCCCAATCGCCCGGAGGTCATGGTCGCTGCCGCGGAAGTTTTCCAGACGCATCTCGTGCTATCCGAGCGCGAGGGCGGCCTACCTTATCTTCGGATCGTGGATTTGACCGCGGACGCCCCCAGCGCTCTTTCTGCATCCCATCGCATTGAATTTGCCGAGCCTGCGTACAACGCTTCTATCGGTGAAAACCCGGAGTTTGACGCTTCCCATTTACGATTCCAATACGAATCGTTCGTGACTCCTCGCTCCGTCTATGACTACGAAGTTCGCACGCGGGAACGAAGCTTGCGGAAGCAGCAACCCGTTCTTGGCGGGTACGATCCGTCGCAATATGTCAGCGAGCGGCTGCATGCCACGGCTCCCGACGGCACGCGTGTGCCTCTTTCGATGGTCCACCGCCGCGATACGCCGCTCGATGGTTCTGCCCCGCTCCTTCTCTATGGATACGGCAGCTACGGAATTTCCGTGCCCGTAAATTTCAGTTCGAACCGGCTCAGCTTGCTGGACCGTGGTGTGATCTACGCGGTTGCGCACATTCGAGGTGGCGGCGAACTCGGAAAGCCTTGGCACGACGCCGGCCGCATGAAAAACAAGAGCAACACGTTCACGGACTTCATCGCCGCGGCCGAACACCTCATCGCGCAACGCTACACAACGCCGGAAAGGATCGTCATTCAAGGAGGAAGCGCCGGCGGGCTCTTGATGGGCGCGGTGACGAACATGCGCCCGGATCTTTTTCGCATCGTCATCAGCCAGGTCCCCTTCGTCGACGTTTTGAACACCATGCTCGACGCGTCGCTGCCGCTGACCGTGGGCGAATACGAGGAATGGGGCAATCCGCAAATCGCGGAAGATTATTTCTCCATGAAGTCGTATTGTCCTTACACCAACCTGGGGCGCAAGGCTTATCCTGCGATACTGGCGAGAACGGGACTGAACGACAGTCAGGTGATGTATTGGGAACCGGCGAAATACGTCGCGAAAATGCGCACGTTGAAGACCGACGCGAATCCCCTGCTGCTGAAAGTCAACATGGGCGCGGGACATGGCGGCGCTTCCGGCCGCTATGATTATTTGCGCGAGATTGCCCTGGATTATGCTTTTTTGCTGACGCAACTGGGCATCAAAGAATGAGCCGGAAGTTGCCTTCTTACAAATGAGCGAGCCCACAACACCGCTGATGCAGCAGTATCACGCCATCAAGGCGCGCTATCCGCACGCGCTGCTACTCTTCCGCCTCGGCGACTTCTACGAACTTTTCTACGAAGATGCGATCACCGCCGCGCGCGAACTGCAAATCACGCTCACTTCGCGCAACCGCGAAAAGGGGCAGCCCATTCCCATGTGCGGAGTTCCCTACCACGCCGCGGAAGGCTACCTCGCGCGGCTGATTCGTAGCGGATTCAAAATCGCGATTTGCGATCAGATGGAGCAGCCCGGTCCCGGCAAGAAGCTGGTCCGCCGCGAAGTCGTGCGTGTCCTCACGCCGGGTACTGCTACTGACGGCGCGCTCCTCGACGCTCGCGAAAACAGTTATCTCGCGTCCATCGCTAAGCATGCCTCGGGTTCGCCGATCGGGCTTGCGTTCGTCGATCTCTCCACTGGTGAATTTCAAGCCACCGAGTTCTCCGGCAGTGGCGCCGATGACGACCTGCGCGACGAACTTCAGTTGCTGCGCCCAAGGGAAACTTTGCTTCCCCGGCCACAGCAACTCTTCGAAACGGCGAAGACATCGCTCCTCGAAGGTGTTGGCGGAGTGGAATCGCGCCTCGAAGATTGGGTTTTTCAGCGCGATTATGCCGAGCGCATCCTTCGCGAGCAGTTTGGCGTCGCCGAACTTACGGGCTTCGGCCTTGACGATCACCCGCAAGCGCTGGCTGCTGCCGGTGCCATCGTCCACTATCTACGCGAAAACGCCGCGCGGGGAGACCGCTCCATTCCCGCAAATGAAAACGTGGACGCGTCGGGCATCGAAGCACTGCGGCATCTCGACCGCGTGCGCTATTACGAGCAGCACGATGCCCTTGTGCTCGATCCAGTAAGTGTCCGCAATCTCGAACTGCTGACTCCTATTTTCACTGAAGAATCTGGCCGCACTAGCGCTCCCACGACTCTTATCGCCGCGCTGGACGTCACCGTCACGGGCATGGGTGCGCGGCTCCTGCGTTCGTGGGTTCTTCGACCGCTCATCGAGAGTGAGGCCATCGAGGCGCGGCTCGTGGCGGTCGCACACCTTGTCCAGCAAACCGTTGTTCGCGGCGAAATCCGCAAGGAACTGAAAGGCATCCTGGACCTCGAGCGGCTCACCAGCCGCATTACCCTGGGGCTTGCGACTCCGCGCGAACTTGTGGCGTTGCGCAAGTCGCTCGCACAGCTTCCGGTGCTCAAGAACTTCCTCACGCCGCCGCCCGTGGGGGGCAGCGAACTTCTAAGGAATCTGCACCAGGAAATCGACGAACTGGCCGACGTTCGCGAGCGGCTGGAACGCGCTATCGCCGACGAACCGCCCGCCCTGGCCACCGACCCGGGGATGATTCGCAGTGGTTACCATGCGGAGCTGGATGAATTGCGCAACCTCAGCCAGCATAGCAAGCAGATCATCGCGGCGATGGAAGAGCGCGAGCGCAAACGCACCAACATCAACTCGCTCAAGATCCGCTTCAATCAGATTTTTGGCTATTACATTGAAATCTCGAAACCAAACCTGCATCTTGCTCCGGCGGACTACGAACGCAAGCAAACGCTGGTCAACGCCGAACGGTTTACTTCCACCGAGCTGAGAGAATACGAGAGGAAAATCCTCGCCGCTGATGAACGCATTTTGGAAATTGAGCGGCAACTTTTTATCGATGTGCGTTCGTCGGTGGCCGCTAAAGCCGCGCGCCTGCGCCGCACCGCCGCAGCCGTCGCGCAGATGGACGTGCTCACAGCGTTCGCAAAACTGGCGGCGGATCGTGGCTATTCGCGGCCGGAATTTAACTCCGCTGGCGAACTCCTGATCATCGGTGGACGTCATCCGGTAATTGAAGAGCTCCTCCGCCAAAAAGGCGAGCGCTTTGTTCCCAACGATCTTTGCTTCGAGCCCGGCCGGCAGCAATTGCTTTTAATTACTGGGCCCAACATGGGCGGTAAGTCTACGTATCTTCGACAGTCCGCGCTGATCGTGCTGATGGCGCAGATGGGCTCCTTTGTTCCCGCGCGGCAGGCGAAGCTGCCGATCACCGACCGCATCTTCACGCGCATCGGCGCCAGCGACAATCTGGCGCGAGGGCGCTCAACTTTTCTTGTGGAGATGAGCGAAGTCGCCGCTATTTTGAATCACGCCACTCCCGCGAGTCTGGTGCTGCTTGATGAAGTTGGCCGCGGCACCGCCACGTTTGATGGGTTGTCCATTGCTTGGGCCGTCGTCGAACATCTACAGAAGTACACGCGCGCGCGCACGCTCTTCGCAACGCATTATCATGAGCTGACGGAGCTGGGCGATCTGCTCCCAGCGGTGAAGAATGTTCACGTGTCGGTGAAAGAAACGCCCAGCGAGATTATTTTCCTGCGCCGCGTCGAGCCCGGCAGCGCGGACAAAAGCTACGGCATTGAGGTGGCCCGACTCGCCGGCCTTCCGCGTAGCGTGATTGAACGTGCCCGCGAGGTCTTGAAGCGGCATGAGCAGAGTGAGCACGAGCTTAGCGAAACGCTTTCTCCAGGTGCTTCCGACATGGCGTACAAGAATGGCGATCAGCAGGTGCTTTTCACAGCACTCGATCGCGAGGTTCTTGAAAAATTGCGCGGAGCCGACCTCGATCAGTTGAAGCCACTGGATGCGCTCAATCTCCTCGCCGAGCTGAAGAAGCAAATTTCATGAGCGGACAGTCTATGCTGGTGCTCGGCATGATGTCTGGAACTTCGGCGGATAACATTGACGTGGCGCTAGCGCGTGTTTCCGGCGCACCACCAAGTCTGAACGCCAAGCTGCTGGGGCACACCGCAGTCAAATTCCCGCCTGCGCTTCGAAAAGAAATTCTTCGTGTCGCCGAACAGCAGGCCATCTCTGCGGGCCAACTAAGTCAGTTGAATTTTCGTTTGGGAGGGCTATTCGCTGACGCCGCCCTGGCCGCGTGCCGCAAGTTCAAGGTTTCGCGAAAAAGAATTACGCTCATTGGGAGCCATGGCCAGACCATCTTTCATCAAGGGCGCTCCGTTCCGTATTTCGGTTCGCCAACGACATCGACGCTTCAGATTGGCGAGCCAGCGGTGATCGCCGCGGGCACGGGCATCACAACCGTAGGCGATTTTCGTCCTGCGGATATGGCTCTCGGTGGCCAAGGCGCACCTCTCGTCCCTTATGTGGACTATCTTCTTTACCGCCACGAGAAACTCGGCCGCGTCTCGCTGAATCTCGGGGGCATAGCCAACATTACGGTTCTTCCGCGCGCCTGCAAACCGCAACAAGTGTTTGCTTTCGACACCGGCCCGGCCAACATGCTCATTGATGCACTCGTCTCGCATTTCACGCACGGTCGCCAGCGTTTTGACAAGAACGCGCATTTCGCCGCGCAAGGTCGCAGTAATCCCGCGCTCCTCCACGACCTCATGGGTGATCCCTACCTGAAGCTCGCGCCTCCCAAATCCACCGGGCGCGAGTATTTTGGTCATGCTTACCTCAAGAACCTACTTGCTCTTGGCCGGCGCCATCGCGCCAACCCCAATGATCTCATCCGGGCAGCCACCATTTTCACCGCACTGTCCGTCGTCGACGCGCTGCATCGTTTCGTGCTGCCCAAAACGGAAAGCGATCAGCTGATTGTTTCCGGTGGCGGCGCGCATAACCCGCTGATCGTCGCCCAGATTTCCGCTGCCCTTCCCGGCGTCGACGTCCTGCCCTCTTCGCGGCTAGGCGTTCCTGAAGACGCCAAGGAAGCTTTCGCTTTTGCGTTGCTAGCTTACGAGACATTTCACCAGCGCCCCGCGAACCTTCCCTCCGCTACCGGCGCTCGCGGCCCAGCAATTCTCGGTAAAATCTCCTATGCCCCGCCGCGCTAACGGCACTCGTTCGAGGCCACTGCTTTTCGCTCGCTCGGAGCTCTCGATTTGCCTTCGACCGGCAACTACAACTTCCTTGCGACACTTCATGCCAACCACATTCATCGGACAAATTGTCATCCTGAAGCTTATCCGGCGAGGTCCGCTGTAAGGACTCCGGTGGAGTCCACCGGACTCCAGAAACCGGAGATAGTTGATCGAAGATTGCGGCTCCTGCCGTAAGGATCCCAACGGAAAATGTGCATGCGGATTGTCCGTGCTGAGGAAAATCCCGCCCTATTCCAGCGCCTTCTCGATTTCCGCCACCGGGATGGCCCCTTCCCGGCCAACCCTCCAGGTGTCGCCCGTTAATTCCACGATGGTCGAGGCCAGCGTCCCGCCGGTTTCACCGGTATCCAAAACGAGCGGCACACGCGTCCCAAGTTGCTTCATCACCTGCTCCGCGTTGGAGCACGATGGGAAGCCGGAAATATTAGCGCTGGTTCCCGTCACTGGCCCCTCGAATTCATCAATCAAGCGCCGCACCAAGGTGCTGTTTGGCCAGCGCAACGCAACACGCCCTGTGCCCGCCGTCACCTTGAGGGGGATGCGCTGCGCGGCGTTCACGACTAGCGTCAACCCTCCCGGCCAGAACGCCTGCGCCAGCCGCAAGAACTTCCGCGGCGCTTCCCGCGCGAGCAAAATGGCTTGTTCGATCGAGTTTACAAGGATGGGCAGCGCTCTGGTCTCCGGCCGCCCCTTCACACGATAAATTTCATCTACCGCAGCTAAATTGAACGGGTCGGCCGCAAGGCCATAGAAAGTGTCCGTGGGGATGGCAATCACACTTCCGCGTGTTATAAAGTCCGCCGCATAGCGCAGCAGGTCCCCCTCAGGGGATTGTGCGTTGACGCGCAGCAGTTCAGCTGGCAATTTTTTGGCCTTTGGCGAAGTCGTGACGGCACCCTGCAGCGCCCCGCCGGTGCTGCCCTTATTTGGGCGACGCTACCATACCCCCTCAGCCCGTGCAATATCCGATGCGAGCGGCCGAGAAGGGCGAACGGAAGGGCCATTATATTCTTCAAGACAAGACACGCATCCAACTGACTGGTATGACGGAGCCTAAGATGAGGCCGCATTACGTGGTCAAGACGAACGCAGCGCGAGTTCTGGACAAACTTGGGATCAAGTACGAGTTGCGCGAGTACGAGGTGGATCCTGACGATTTGTCCGCGGAGACGGTGGCGGCAAAGGTCGGCTTACCGCCAGAGCAGCTCTTCAAGACCCTTGCCGTGCGCGGGGACCGGAATGGAATCCATTTAGCGGTAATTCCTGCCAACGAAGAGTTGGACTTCAAAACGCTCGCTCGCCGGACAGGGGATCGGAAAATCGACATGGTCCCTTTGAAAGAAGTGCAGGCCGTCACCGGTTACATTCGCGGCGGAGTTACCGCTCTCGCGTGCAAAAAAGATTATCCGGTATACATCGACGAGCTTGCGCAAATCTGCGACGTAATCTCGGTATCGGCAGGGATTCGAGGGCTGCAGATCTTGCTGGCCCCCGGGGACTACATCCGTGCCGTCAAGGCTAGCGTCGTAGCTATTACGAAAGGCGAAGTAGGCTCCCATTAATTGATTCGTGGTCTGCGCTGCTTGGACGGATTGCGCGACCGCGATTAGCCTCCCTTGCCAGAAGTTTGCTACGCTCGACGGTGATGGCAACGGCAGGCAAATCCGCGCGTAACCCCCGCCCCGCAGGCGAGCCCGTGCTCCTCACCAGCCGCGACAATCGCTGGCTCAAGGAGTTTCGCGTCGCTCTGCGCGGCGGCCTGCCCACGGAGAGCGGTTTCGTTGGCGTTGAGGGTGTACGCCTCGTCGAGGAAGCGCTCCGTTCGGGCTGCCGCATTCACGCCGTGCTCTTCAGCGAATCCGGTGAGCGCCACCACGAACGTCTATCTTCGTTCATCGATCGGCCTGAGATGGCTTTCCCCGTCCTGCGCACTACCGACCGCCTCTTTGAAGGCCTAGCCGATACCGAGCACCCGCAAGGCGTCGCCGCGCTGGTTCATCCTCGTGAGACTTCGTTCGATGATTTCGTGCGCGCGCCGGATTCCGCTTGCGCTCCCCTGCTCGTCGTCCTCGCCGGTGTGCAGGATCCCGGCAACGTCGGAACGATCCTGCGCACCGCTGCCGCCTTCGGCGCGACTGGCGCCGTTACCGTCGCTTCCGGCATTAGCGGTACTGCAAATCCGTTCTCGCCGAAAGCGCTGCGCGCCTCCGCTGGCGCCGCTCTGCATCTTCCGATTCTCGCGGGCATGTCGCTTTCAATTCTCTTCGCGCAACTGAAGGTCGCGGGCGTTCGCACGCTCGCTTCCAGCGTTCACGAACCGCGCAACGGCGAGCAGCCTCTCCTCGCTCCTTGGGAAGTCGATTGGTGCCAGCCCGTGGCCCTCCTCGTCGGAAACGAAGGCGCCGGGCTTCCCGAAGAAGTCGAGCGCAGCGCCGACGCGCGCATTCGCATTCCCATGGCCAGCGGCGTCGAATCGTTGAATGCTGCCGCCGCGGCCGCGGTCGTTTTCTATGAAGCTGCTCGTCAAAGAAACTCTGTGCCCGCCTCGGGCATCCAATCGCCTGTTCGTTCGCAGCCACCTAAATAACGTGAGCCTCTTCTCAAAATTGCCGCGACCGGCCCCCGAACCCGACGTTCCCGCCGCCAACCAGCCGCTCGCCGAACGCATGCGCCCACGCACCCTCGATGAATTCATCGGCCAGGAAAAGCTTCTCGGCCCCGGCAAATCGCTTCGCGTGCAAATCGAAAACGACAGCCTTGGCTCCATGCTCTTCTGGGGCCCGCCTGGCTGCGGGAAAACCACGCTCGCGCGACTCATCGCGCGCCTGACCAGTTCCGAATTTGTTTCCTTCAGCGCCGTTCTCGCCGGCATCAAGGAAATCAAGGAAGTCATGGCCGTCGCCGAACACAAATCCCGCTCCGGCCATCGCACCATCGTCTTCGTCGACGAAGTTCACCGCTTCAATAAAGCCCAGCAGGATGCCTTTCTCCCGCATGTTGAAGCCGGCCACATCATCTTTATCGGCGCGACCACCGAGAATCCTTCCTTCGAGGTGATTTCGCCGCTGCTTTCCCGTACCAAGGTTTACGTCCTCGAGCCGCTCACTACTCCGCAAATCGTCGAGCTTGTTCGTCGCGCCCTCACAAACAAAGAACACGGTTTCGGAAACGATTCGATCGAGGTCTCCGACGATATCCTCTTCCGCATCGCCTCCTTCGCGAATGGTGACGCTCGTGCCGCTTACAACACGCTCGAGCTTGCCGTCCGCAGCGCGCCCTCGAACGAATCCGGTCCGCGCATTATCACTCCAGAACTTCTAGAAGACGTGTTGCAACGAAAGCTTCTCCGCTATGACAAAGCCGGGGAAGAACATTTCAACCTCATCTCCGCCCTGCACAAATCCGTCCGCAATTCCGATCCCGACGCCGCCCTTTATTGGCTCGCGCGCATGCTCGAATCCGGCGAAGATCCGCTCTATCTCGCGCGCCGTATGGTGCGCATGGCCAGCGAAGACATCGGCCTCGCCGAACCTGGCGCCCTCGCCGTCACACTAGCCGCGAAAGACGCTTTCGATTTCCTCGGCGCGCCCGAAGGCCATCTGGCCCTCGCCCAAGCCGCTGTCTACCTCTCGCTCGCGCCAAAATCCAATGCCGTTTACACTGCCTACGGCGAGGTCATCGACGACGTGCACAAAACCGAAGCTGAGCCTGTGCCTCTCCACATCCGCAACGCCGTCACCCGCCTGATGAAAAATATCGGCTACGGCCAAGGCTACAAATACGCCCACAGTTTCGATGATAAAGTCACCGACATGACCTGCCTCCCGGACAATCTCGCCGGCCGCACCTACTACAAGCCGACCGACCAGGGCTTCGAGCAACGCCTCCGCCAGCGTCTCGACGAAATTCGTAAGATAAAATCCCGCGCCGGCCAAGAGCCTGAGGTAACCTCATGAAACGCGCAACATTCTTAACTCTTTCATTTCTGCTCCCAGCTTTGCTTCTCTGGGTCTCTCCGCTTATTCCCTCTGCGATCAGCCCATCTCATCCTGCACCGGATGCCGTTGCGCGGCCCAAAATCCTGGGGATTTCTCACGTCAGAATTCGCGTAAGTGACTTCTGCAAAGGACACGATTTTTATTCCCAAGTCCTAGGGCAACATCCCAATTGCCCGCCTGGAGGCCGGTCCGCTGCGCCCGTGGGTGGTAGCATGGCCCTCTGGAGCGGCCAATTCATAACGCTAAACGTTCACTCCTTTTATGTGCCGCCGCGCAACCCCGAAGACCTGCTCGAGGAAGTCGGGTTTTCCACTGACGACGCGGCAGCGCTACGTAAGTACTTAGAGTCACGCAACATCGAGGTTAGCGAGGTGAGCGAACCTGGCAACCAACGGCCCAGTTTCGTCGTCCACGATCCCACTGGTCGTCGCATTCAGTTCATCGAGGGGAATCCGCTTCCGGGAGGAGAACGTCCTCAAGTCCCACCCGCTCAACAGCGTCAAATCATTCATGCTGGCTTCATCGTCAATGATCGCGCGGCTGAAGACCACTTTTTCAAAGACATCCTTGGGTTCCACCTCTATTGGCATGGGGGCATGAAGGACGAACAGGATGACTGGGTGGCCATGCAAGTGCCTGACGGTACGGACTGGGTTGAGTACATGCTGAACATTTCAACCACAGCTGATAAGCACACACGCGGCGTCATGAACCACATAGCCATCGGCGTACCAGACATTCAAGCCGCAAAAGCGCAGCTCATGAAGAACGGTTGGAAACCCGGCGAGGAACCCCAGCTCGGCCGCGACGGCAAATGGCAGCTCAATCTCTACGATCCCGATGAAACCCGCGTCGAATTCATGGAATTCACGCCCACACAAAAGCCCTGCTGCGCCGATTACACTGGCCCGCACCCCGGCCCTAAACAATGACCTGTCCCTGTTCCGTAAGCCGCTTTCGCTGGCTCCGGCGTTTCTGTTCTCTCGTGTGTGCCGTCGTGGGCTGCTGCTCTGTGCCACCCGCCAAAGCCCAGAATCTCGACAAGCCACTCCAAACCATCGACGAAGAAATCACCGCCTTTGCCTATGCCCCCGACGGCCGCATCGCTTATTCCGTCTATCGCCATTTCAAGACCAAGGAGTACGACCTCGAGCACGATGACATCTGGCTTCAGGACGCGGGCGGTAAGCGCCGCCGCCTCCTCGAAGGGCAAAAGTTCACTCGCGGCAACCGGCCTTTCAGCTACATCGTCAATTCCTTCCGCTGGTCTCCCAACGGCCGCATGATTCTCGCCGAGCTTCTCACCACCACCGTCGTCGACGATTCCGGCAGGGCCGAAGACTCTTTCCAGACGATGGTCTTTGACGATTCCGGCCACGAAATCCGCATCAACAAAGGCGACAACGTGATCCTCGACGCTGCCAACCCCGCGTGGCTTCTCGACAACGCTTCCATCGCCTTTCTCTCCGAAGCCGTGAAGCCGCGCCAGCTGTTTTCCCTGAAATTCACGCGTCCTGCGACCGGCTCTTTTCCTTCTGCTTATGAAGGCCGTACGTTTCGGGACATCGCTTGGCTGCCCGGCGCGAACTCCGCCATTGCCGTCGAGCAAAATCGCAGCATCACCGGGCCGCCTCGTCTGCAGCGCCTTGATCTGCTCACCGATAACGACAAGGAGTTAGCCACGCTCGACAACTACGAAGGCGGCCTGAGCGTCTCGCCCGGCGGCAAAAAAGTCGCCTACTTCCTTGACAAGGAGATTCTCGAAATTCGCGATCTCACTTCGCTCAATCGCGTGGCGCGTGTGCGCATTGGCCTCGGCGTCTTTCGCTGGGCGCCCGATGAATCACGCATTCTCCTCAAGCGCGCTATCGAAAAAAAATCCGGCGATCTCGTGTGGATTGATCTTCCGCCCCTCGCCGCTTCAGCGGGACATGACATTCCCGTCTCGGAGCCTCAGCCCATCCCTCTTCTTCACGGCATTAGCTTTCGCGATTTCGCCATCTCTCCCGACGGCCACTCCCTCGCCGTGGTCATTACCGGCAAACGCAGCCTCCTCGTCTTCCCGCTTCCCCGCTGACTCTCCGTCGGTTCTTCTCTGTGTCCTCTGCGTTAAATCCTTTCTTTCCCCAAAAATAAAAAGCCCGCGCAACAATTTCGCGCGGGTCGTCACATTTTGCTTGCATGCGGTCAGCCCCACTCAGAACCTCCGACTAGTAAGATGTTCGTGCAATTCCGGCTGGCGGCCGTCAAAGTATGTCGCCATTGCTGTGATGAACTCGTGAGACTGCGTTCCGTCGAGGATACCGGATTCTACTGTTCCGAGTTTCGAGACTAAAACATATCGAAACTCTTTCGGCTCTGCTGTTCCATCACCGCTAGGCTTACTCCCTTTCAACAGTTTGTTCACGTGCGCGAGTTCTTCGTCCTTAACCAGAAAGACTAGCGGAGACATCCACAACCTGCGCGCCCCACAGCCGAGTTCTCGCTCGTTCGGTCGGTTGGCGGCGATGACTATGGAATCTATCGGCTTGTCTTCACCCCCAATGTGCACTAGATAGACGGCTGGTGTCCTCCACATCTCAGACGTACATCCAGCCGCAGTAAGTGGGTTTAGGACGCGCCACTGAGCTTCTCTATTTGTGGACATCAACCACATCAGGATCAGGACGCAGATAAGCAGCGCTGTGGCCATCAACGGCATAAGGCCCCAGGTAGGAACCCTGCGAGCTCGTATTTTTGTCCTGATCATGCGTGTAGCCTCGCCATCACCAGATCGTGCTACGTCATTCGCAGTCTTCCATTCAAGATGGCTTCAGTTCTTTCGCTCTCCTCCGATGCTCCACCAAAATGCACGCATCCTCAACCACCACCAGCCCCGCTGCCCGCGCCTTTGCCGCCGCCTCTTCATTTTCAATTCCCAACTGCATCCAAACCACTTTCGCGCCGACTCGAATCGCACTCTCCACCACCGGCGGCACTTCCTCCGCCCGCCGGAACACGTTCACGATTTCAATTTTCTCTCGAACATCTTCCAGCCGCGGGTAACTCTTCTCCCCCAGCACTTCCCTCTCATTCGGATTCACCGGAATAATCCGGTAGCCCGCGCCCTGCATGTATTCCGTCACAGCATGGCTCGGCCGCATCGGATTCGAAGACAATCCCACGACCGCAATCGTTTTGTATTTTTTCAGGATTTCCAGAATCGTGTCGGCGCCAGGGTGCGTGGAAAAGTCTGCGCCATCCGGGAGCAGTACTCTCATCGCGCCGCGAGTTCACCCTTGCCTGCGCGTTTCAAAATCGCCCGCGCCATGGCCGCCAAACATTTCTCGTTTTCTTCCGCTGTCCCTATCGAAATGCGCATCGCTTCCGGAAAGCCCATCCACCCCAGCGGCCGCACGATCACGCCCATCTGCAACAGCTCATCACTCAGGGCTTTTGCATCCGGCCCTACCACCATAAAAACAAAATTCGCCTCGCTCGGCACCGGCCGGAATCCCAGTTTCGCCAATCCCTCGCTCAACCGTTTCCGCTCCGCCGCATTCGTCTGGATGCACCGTGTCACGTGCTCTTTGTCATCCAGCGCCGCAAGCGCACCAGCCTGCGCCACTCCCGAAGTGTTGAACGGCGTTCGCAATTTGTTCATCGCGGAAAGCAGCTCCGCCCGTCCGATGGCATAACCGATCCGCAATCCAGCAAGGCCATACACCTTAGAAAAAGTCCGCAGAATCAGCAGGTTTTTTCTTTGGCGGTATGCCTCCACCGAATCCCGCAATCCCATGCTCACCGCATAATGGATGTACGCTTCATCCAGCACCACCAGCACGCCATCCGGAACCGCCCCGAGAAACACGTCAAATTGTTCTCGCCCAAACGCGCTGCCCGTCGGATTATTTGGATTCGCCAGATAGATCACGCCCGTTTTCGGCGTAATGGCTTTCGCCATGGCCTTCAAATCAAACGCAAAATCCCGCTGCGGGACATGCACCAGTTCCGCTCCGCTCGCGCGAATCGCCACAGAAAACGGCGCGTATGTCCCTTCTGACGTCAGCCCTTGTAATCCCGCATGCAACAAGACGCGCGCTGCCAGGTCAATCAGCTCGCTCGATCCCAGTCCGATGAAAATCTCTTCCGGCGAAACTCCGTGCCGCTCCGCCAGCGTTTGCCGCAACGCGTGCGTCCCGCCATCCGGGTAACGGTGTGATTCCCCCAGCACCGCCCGCGCCGCCGCCATCGCCATCGGCGACGGTCCCAGAGGGTTCTCGTTCGAGGCGAGCTTCACCGCGTGAATCTTCAGCTCGCGCTCCACTTCTTCAATTGGTTTTCCCGGAACGTACACCGGCAGCCCGCGCAGGTAATCCGGAATGAGGTCTTCAATCGTCCGCGTCATCTGTTCCAGTTTACTTCTTCAAGTGGTTAGCCGCCAATCGGCCACTCCGCGTAGTGGCCATTCTTTAACTGTCGTGTAGGGCCCGCTTGGCGTTTACCCCGACTCTTGTCAGGGAAACGGGCCGCTCTTGTAGTGGTCGGTCCCGAGACCGGCGCTTTTCTTCTACAGGCTCTTCAATTTCGCCACTTCCCGCACCGTCAGCGGCCGATATTTCCCGGGCGCCACATCCAAAACCAGCGGCCCCAATTGCACGCGCTTGATTTTCTCCACCAGAAATCCCACGCTCTGAAACATTCGCCGAATCTGCCGGTTCCGCCCTTCGATCAGAATCACCTCGTACCAGGGATTCGCTCCATCCTCCATCAACCGTATTTTCGCAGGGGACGTCTTGACGCGCTCTCCATCTTCCAACTCAATCGTGACTCCCGCCCGCAACCGCGCCAGCGCGCGCTCGTCCGGCTTCCCACTGATTTTTACCAAATAAGTCTTCGGCGCATGCGAGCCCGCCTTCATCAACTTCTGCGCCAGCGCCCCGTCATTCGTCATCAGCAGCAATCCTTCGCTGGCGTAGTCCAGCCGCCCCACCGGATACACGCGCTCGGGACAATTCTTCATCAACTCCATCACCGTCGGCCGCCCCTCCGGATCGCTCACAGTAGTCACATAACCCTTCGGCTTGTGCAGCATGAAATACAGCAGCCGCTCCCGCCGTTTCAGCGGCTTGCCATCCACGCAAATCACATCCCGGTCCGGATCCGCCTTAGTCCCCTGCTCCACGACCACTTTTCCGTTGAGCGTCACCCGTCCGGCCGCAATGATCTCCTCCGCCTTGCGCCGCGACGCAATTCCGCAAGCCGCCATGATTTTCTGTAATCTTTCGCAAGGCATCGTGCGAGCCAACGCTAACTAGCAGCTTGGGCCGCCTTGGCGATATCCTCGCCCGCTACGAGAAAAAACTCATTTATGGCTCCGTCGATGCGCTTTTGCCGGTATGGGCGGTATTCTTCGCTTTCATAGAAAGCCATGGCGCTTTCCTTGGAAGGCCATTCGACGATCACAAAAATCCCTGCGGCCTTTCGCTCGCCTTCGATTCTCTCCACTTTTGGAGTGCGCGCCAGGTACCGGCCTCCGTGCCGCTCAACCATCCCGGTCACATTCTTGAGGTAGTCCGAGACCCAGCTCTGATCCGTTATCTCGAGTTCTGCGATTAAGTAATACTTCATGCGAAATCCTCTCTTGTAATGGCCGGTCTTTCGCATTTTGTGCTTTCCGGTTCCGACCGGAAAGACCGGTTTTTTTCTCTTTTTTCTCTTTCTTCTCTCTTCCCTGCGTCCTCTGTGTCTCCTCTTCTCCTCCTCTGCGTTAAACTTTTCTTCTCTTTCTTCATCTTGACGCTCACTCCGTTTCCAGCGACCTCAAACTTCTTCAACTTCTCCGCTTCCTTCTGCTCGATCATCCTGTATCTCCCCCGCGGAATTCCTTCCACGGTCAGCGGCCCCAACCCAATCCTCTTCAACTTCTCCAACGGATGCTTCTCCTTGAACAATGCCCGCCGCAACTCTTCCTTTTTCGTATCCCGCATCCGCACTTCATACCAATAATTCGCCGCCCGCCCTCGCGTTGCATCCGGCTGCCGTACCGTTTGCATTCTCACGCCAATTTCTTTTCCCAGCCGCTCTAGGTCCAGCAGCGTCAGCATCCCCTTTACCTTCACCTGATAGACCTGCTCCACCTGCGCCCAATGTTTCAGCAGGTCCGCCGCCAGGTCTCCGTCATTCGTCAAAAACACCAGCCCCGAAGCCGCATACTCCAGATTCCCTACCGGAAACACTCTCTCGGGCAATCCCCGCAAACAATTGCGCAGCGTCTTGCGCCCTTCCGGGTCCGCCATCGCCGACACCACTTCCGGCGGCTTGTTCAAGATAATGTAAACGCGGCGCCCTTCCTTCGCCTCGACGACTCTCCCCGCCGCCTCAATCCGGTCTTTCGCCGCATCCGCCTTTGTCCCCAGCTCCCGCACTACGTGCCCATTCACGCGCACCTGTCCGCTGGTAATCAGCAACTCCGCATGCCGCCGCGAAGCAATCCCCGCCCGCGCAATTATCTTCTGCAGTCTCTCTTGCATTTTCCGGATTTCGTCTTTCTGGAATGCACTATTGCTTCGGCACCCGCTGCAACTTAGGCGCGTCTTTGCACACCGTCATTCCGAACGGAGCAGGCCGATTTTTTCTTCCGCTTTCGCTCCTGCGAAAGCGTCGGCCTGCGGATGTGAGGAATCTCTCTTCGATTCTTCGTGAACTCCGTAGCTCTGATTTACTCCCTTACCCATTTGCCTAATCTTTTCATTCCCCCGCTGCCGTAGCCTTTTGCGTTTCGCCGCTCCCCGCCTCCGGCATCCCCTCATTATTCGCCGCCGTCTCCTCAAGCAACTCTTCCCGCGCTTCCATTTCCGCACTCGCGGTGTTTTCCGTTTTCTGTTCGCTCGCCACTCGCCACTCGCCGCTCATCACTTCTTTCGTTGAACTGATGCTCGTCTCGTCCGTCGAGGCATTCTCTGTCGGCGCAAATCCTTCATCGCTCCCCAACGCCTCTCGCGCCAGCGCCTCAAACTCCTTCAAACTCGGCAACTCCTCCAAATCGCTCAATCCAAAGCGCATCAAGAATTCCTTCGACGTCTTGTACAAAATCGGCCGCCCCATCACTTCCTTCCGCCCCGCCGTGGTAATCAAGTGTTTGTCCAGCAGCGTGCTGATCACTCCCGAAGTGTTCACCCCGCGAATCTCCGAAATTTCCGGCGAAGTTACCGGCTGCTTGTAAGCAATCACCGCCAAAGTCTCCAGCGCCGGCATCGAAAGCCGCAACGGAGGCCGCAAACTCTTGATAAACCGCCGCACCACGTCATGCTGCTGCGGCTTGGTGAACAGTTTGTACCCGCCAGCTACCCTGCGAATCTCGATCCCGCGCTCTTCCGTCGCGTAACTCGCCACCAACTCATCCAGCGAAGCCTGCACCGCCAGCTTCTCTTCCCCGAGGGCTTTCGCCAGTTGCTCAATCGTAGCCGGCTCATCCGCCGCATAAATTATCGCTTCGAGTGCCGCTTTCCGTTCTTCGTTTGTCATAGAAGCCCTTTGACGTCCATGAAGTAAAGGAAGTTAAGGAGAAAGGAAGTAAAGGAGAAACCCAATCCACGCGCTTCGGTTCAACAAAATTTGCGCGTTTTGCTCGCACGACGCTACGTCCTTTACCTCATTTACTTCCTGTATCTCCCTTACCTCCTATTTGTATTCCTCATCAATTTGCTTTATCCCGCCGCTCTCATCAAAAACCAAATCAAACATCTTATGTTTCCGCACTAAAATATCCCCAAACTGTTTTTCTTGCACCAACGCGACCGCCTGCAGCTTAACCATTTCCAGGACCGCCAGGAACGCCACAATCATCGCGTGCCGCGAAGGGCACGCCTCAAAGAACTGAATCAGGTTCACCGCATTCTCCGCGCTTGCCAGAATCTGCGCCCGCAGCGCCGCAATCATCTGCGCCACGGTAAACTCTTCGTGCCTCAGCTCGATCCGCGAAACTTCTTTCTTTCGCTCCAAAACTTGCTGAAACACTTTCACCAAATCCACCAGCGAAACCACCAGCTCGCCTTCGGTGCCTTCGTCGTTGTAGAGCGACTTGTCTGGCTTCGACCAAACGTTTTCTTCAATCTGCTGCTTCTGATACAAAAGCTGCGCCGCGTTTTTAAATTTTTCGTGTTCCACCAGCCGTTGCACCAATTCCGCCCGCGGATCGCCCTCCGCCTCTTCCGGTCCGGCCAAAGGATCCGGCGGCAAAAGCATTTTTGACTTGATGTAAATCAGCGTGGCCGCCATATAAATAAATTCCGCCGACACATCCACGTCCAACTCTTCCAATTTGTGCAGGTAATCCAGGTATTGCGCGGTGATTTTCGAAATCTGAATGTCATGGATGCTCATTTTCTGCTGCTTGATCAAATCCAAGAGCAGGTCTAAAGGTCCTTCATACATCGGGATGTTTATTTTGTACGGCGTCGCCATTCTTTTTCTCTGTAGTGGCCGATCTTTAGACCGGTTCTTTTCTCTTTCTTCTCTGCGGCCTCTGCGGCCTCTGCGCTCTCAGCGACCTCGGTGTAAATTCCTATTTCCTTCTTTTATGCCTTGGCTGCCGATCCACCAATCTCTTTCCTCTTCTTACTCCACCCGAACACTGCTTCGCGTACGCGTTCCATCGTGCCTTGCGCCACCGTTCGTGCCTTTTTCGATCCCGCATCCAAAATCTCGAGCACCTGCTTCGGGTTCTTTTCGTACTTCATCCGCCGCTCGCGGACTGGGGCGATCCACTTGATCAAATTTTCCGCCATGGCGGCTTTGCACTCGATGCATCCGATCCCCGCTGTCGTGCACCCTTGGCGCACCCATTCCAGCCGGCCCGGCTCTTCCGCTGAAAACAGTTTATGCCAGTCATACACCGGACACACGTCCGGATTTCCCGGATCCGTCCGTCTCTTCCGCGCCGGGTCTGTCACCATCACCTTCGTCTTCGCCCGAATGTCCGCGTCGCTCTCGCTCAGCGTAATCGTATTCCCATAACTCTTCGACATCTTCCGCCCGTCGAGCCCCGGTATCCTCGGCGTCTTCGTCAGCATCGCGTCTGGCTCAACTAATCTCTCGCGGAACTCAAAGAATTTGGCAAAACCTCTGCTCTCGGTGTCTGCTAGAAAGTTCTGAATTCCATCCTTCAGCGCAAGCTCGCGCATTTTTGCTCTGACGAACGATGTGCGATTGGCGTGCTCTTCGACGATGTGAGACAGCTGTGGTTTTTCATCAAGCATATTTGCAAAAATGGCAGCAGAAAATGCATCGGCGTCAACGCCTTCTCGCCAGTCAAGACCAAACAATGTGTTGAAACGCCTTACCAGTTCGCGGCTGAACTCGACGTGAGAAACCTGGTCCTCGCCAACAGGAACATACAGTGATGATCCCAACTCACTATAAATCACGATATCTGCGGTCTGAAGAGTTGGATATCCGAGAAACCCGTACGTATGCAAGTCCTTGCTCTCTATATTCTGTAGAGCCTCTTTGTACGTCGGCACGCGCTCCAGCCAGCCCAGCGGGGTCACCATGGACAGCAACAAATGCAACTCCGCATGCTCCTGCACCGCCGACTGCTGAAAAATCACGCTCTTCGCAGGATCGAGCCCTGCCGCCAGATAATCAATCATGATCTGCAGCGTGTTCTCTGCCACGCCCGACGTATCCGCGTAATCGCTAGTCAGCGCATGCCAATCCGCGATGAAGTAGAAGCACTCGTACGCCGGATCGTTCTGCAGCCGCACCCAATTCTGCAATGCGCCAAAGTAATGCCCAATGTGCAGCCGGCCTGTCGGCCGCATCCCGCTCAAAACCCGACTCTTCTTCGCCTCTGGCCTTGTTGCCAATCTCTTCTCCTGTCCAGAAGCCGGGCTAAAGCCCGGCCTCTACAAATTAACCGAGCCCTAGGGCAGTCGGATGCTTCGGCTGATACAGGCCAACCTCGCCCCCGCCGGGCAGTTTCATCTTCGTAATCGAACCCCATCGCGCTTCCTCAATCTTTGAACACTTCACACCCTTCTTAGCGAGTGCAGCCATTTCCGATTTCAGGCTGTCGCACATGAAATAGAGTTCATGCGGGCCATTCTCTGTGGACGGGTGGAATGCGGCTTCGCCGGGCGGCAGCGCGAAGATCAGCCAGCCATGGCCCGCATCCACAGACTTGAGACCAAGCTCGTCGCGGAAGAAGGCGCGGTCCGCTTCCGCATCTTTACTGTAAACAATGACGTGAGCGCCAGAGATCATCGGCCCCTCCTTTACAGCGCCTCTACGACTAAAGAAAAGCACCGGTCTTCCAGGCAAAAATCGCCGGGACGCAAACTACGCGGAAGACCGGCCACTAGAAGAGGGGACGCCCGCCGCGGCGGGCGCCCCTACAATGTCCTGCTAGCTAGCTGCCACTTTCTGTTTGTCTGGCGCTCCCAAAAGTTCCCGCGCGATGATCATCCGCTGCACCTCGCTCGTCCCCTCATAAATCGTGATCACCCGCGCGTCCCGGTACATGCGCTCGACCTCCGTCTCCCGCGAATAGCCTACGGCCCCGTGTGCTTGCACCGCCTTATACACCACGCGATTCACCATCTCGCTGGCGTACAGCTTGGCCTTGGAAGCGCTCGCGCCCGTTTTCGTGGGATGTGCATCCTTCAACCACGCAGCGTAATATAGCAGCCCCCGCGCAGCCTCAATCTCCGTCTGCATATCGGCAATCATCCATTGAATGGCCTGAAACTCGCCAATACTTTTGCCGAATGCCTTGCGCTGCTTGGCATACTTAACGGTTTCTTCCAACGCCCCCTGCGCCAACCCAACCGCCTGCGCAGCAATCCCGATGCGCCCGCCATCCAACGCGCTCAAGGCGATCTTCAACCCCTGCCCCTCTTCTCCAAGGCGGTTCTCCGCTGGCACCACGCAATCGTTCAGCAAAATCTCCACCGAAGGCGACGACCGCTGCCCCATCTTGTCTTCGTGGCGCCCCACGCGTAATCCCGCAAATCCCGGCTCGACCAAAAACGCGGAAATGCCTTTGCCGCCCGCTGCCGGATCGGTTTTCGCAAACACCAGGAGCACGCCCGCGGCACTTCCGTTCGTCACCCAGGTTTTTGTTCCATTCAGCAAATACACTTCACCGGAAGGCAATTCCTCAGCGGCTAAAGCCGAAGCCGGTGGCGCTGCAAATGTCGGAGCTGAAGCTCCGACCCCCACCTGCTCTCTTACTTTCACTCGACGCGCCGTCGCCTGTATTCCCGCCGCATCGGAACCCGCGGCCGGCTCGGTCAGGCAGAATGCGCCGAGCGTTTCTCCTGTGGCCATGCGCCGCAAATATTTTTTCTTCTGCGCTTCCGTGCCAAACAGCAGCAGCGGCGCTTGCACCGCCGAATTCGTCACGCCCAGCGCCGTAGACATGGCCGTGAACACGCGCGCCACTTCTTCCAGCATCAGCACATACGAAATGGTATCCAGTCCCGGCCCGCCCCACTCTTCCGGCACCAGCATCCCGCAGCAACCCATCTCGCCGAGTTTCTTGATGGCTTCCGCCGGAAATTTTTCCGCCTTCTCCATTTCCTTGACGAACGGGCGCACCTCCGCCTCCATGAATTGGCGGACGGTATCGCGAATCAGTTTTTGGTGGTCGTTAAGCGAAAAATCCATCGTGTCGTCGGCCGCTTCGCGGCCGCAATTAAGACAGCACGCGGGGTACGCACGATGCTAACACGGCCCGCCGGGAAGCAGAAAGCAGCTGGCACTGGCTGGTGAGTCAGTTTCCGGTAACCGCGTTAGGAGTTACGGTTGGCTAGCCGGTTCGGGTCGCTTACGTTTGTCTTTTTGCGTCTGCCGCCGGCATCAGTTTCGTCGCCGGATACTTTTGTAAGTAAACTAGCTCTTGGAGTGCAGGTGGTCAGATGAGAACGAAGAGAGTAGCTTGGATTCTCGGGCTTTTCCTCAGCGGCGCAGCTAACGCTCAGCTAGCAACAGATCTCGCCAATAGCAAGGTACCGAACGCACTGGAGCGCATGCAAAGCGCCGACTTACAAACACGCGAGGCTGGCTTTGATGAGCTAATGACAGAGCTATCCTCCGAAGTACAAAATCAAACGAATCCACATGAGCCCTCTGAGGTCTACCCATGTTTTTCAAGCAGCATCCGGATCAAGCCGAATCAGTCAAACTAGGGTTGATTCAGTTGCTCGGCAAGGAAAACGAAACATTCATGGGCAAGAGTGTCCCTCCGGGAACTTACAGCGAGGAGGATATGGAGCATTATGCACAAGTGATAGAAGCTGTTTCTGAATTGAATGACGGACGGGCACTGCCCGCCCTGATTGGCGCGATGACAACGGGGGGAATAGCCACTGGCGGAATTCTGAGATTCGGTGATAAAGCCCTTGGGCCGGTGTTGGAGCAACTCAAAAACCCGGATGGGATGGTCCGGGCAAGGGCACTCGCAATAGCTGTTACGATTTTGAAGGCGGCTAACAATGATGTCTCACGCACTCGGATTAAAGATCTGCTGCGTTCGTCACTGAGAGACACAGACGCGAGTGTTCGCACAGAGGCCGTCATGCTAATTGAGTGTCGTGACGAAAGACAGGAGTTTGTGCCAGTACTACAAGATCTTGCAAAGAATGACCCCGAAAGATTCCCCGGAAAGACGGACGACGGCGTAGACAGCGATTGGTACTATCCAGTGAGAGTTCAGGCGAGGCGAGTGCTGCGAGACATCGAAAACAACAAGACTTGCAAGCCTTAACTGCAATGCGAATTACCGTGCTCATGTCTGTACTTCTGGCTGTTCCAGGTTAGGTGTGGGAGGCACTCAGATCCGTCTGGATGTTCTAGCTCCCGATTAGTTCTTACCGGAAACTGACATATAGCGGACTGTGGCAGTTCGACTCGTCATCAAGGGCGTTAGGCCACAGGCGCAAGGCGGCACAGCCCTCTCAGCTTGTTAAGGATGTTCCACCCGCCCGGCTAGACCGAGCCGGCTGCTTTACCTTTGAGGAATTTGGTATCGGCAGCGAGGCCGAACCCTTCCAGCAGGTTGGTTTGCACTTGCTTGGCAAGGGCGTTGATCTCTTCGACGCCAAAGTTCTGGGGGCTGACGAAATACCTCAGCTGCTTCTCGCCCGCGGGAGTCTCGATAATCCGCAGAACGGCGTCTGCGACTTCCTGAGCGTTGCCGGCCTGCGAGGAAAGTGCCGCGTTGACCTTCGCAGGGATCTCTTTGACAGCGCCGTACGTATTGGTGCGCGCCTCGTCGGCAGCGGTCACGCTATTCCCAAAAACAGGGGTCTCATATGCGCCGGGTTGGACAATCACCGATTCGATTCCTTGCGCGGCAAGTTCGTAGCTGTATGCTTCGGCCAGCGCCTCGAGCGCAAATTTGCTGGCGCAATAGAAACCCACGCCAGGAAGAACCACGCGGCCGGCGCCGCTGCTGATGTGCATGAGCACGCCGCTACGTTGGCGCCGCATGTGCGGAAGCACGGCGCGATTTAC
>Ga0137396_10000045_pt1 | contig 40672 bp, 60 predicted proteins | sample czc16metaG_FD_108284 | JGI IMG/M metagenome (GOLD analysis project Ga0137396, IMG submission 108284) | Vadose zone soil microbial communities from Angelo Coast Range Reserve, California, USA - czcobulk3.16 metaG | ecosystem: Environmental > Terrestrial > Soil > Vadose zone | place: USA...
ACCGTCAGGGTCGCGCTGGACACGCATCAGCGGATTACCTAGCACGTTTCTGCCATCGCTAGGGGCATGATTATTGGTGCCAGGCATGTCTTCTCGACGATACGGTACGCCGTTAACTGTGATTGTCTCTTCCTCTTCTTCTTCTTCTTCTCCTGACGGCTTCATGTCCTTGTCCACGTCGCTAGGAGGCTGCTGTTCACGCCGGTAGACCTGTCCGTTAATCGTGACTGTTTCCTCTTCTTCTTCAGGCTGGTCTTTCAAGCCTGTTCCTGAGGGTGAGAGCTTGCCGAATCCGCCTGTCTTGGTCGTAGTGTTGCCTAGGCTGGGTATGGACTTGGTTATGCTTGTCGAGGTTTTAGGCATTGACTGGCCTGTGGCTTCTGGAAACATGCGGGCCATGCGTAGCCTGATGATCCTGTTCCTGATTACACGGGCCTCTTCCTCCTCTTCTTCCTCCTCCTCGCTCTTTAACGGGTTAGTCTTAGCAAAATCTTCTTCTCGGGTAGTCTGGTAGGATTCTGCTGAGGGTGATCGTCCGCTGGACACGTGTGTTATGCCTTCGCCCTGTCCCCCTCCCTCGTTAGGCGGACTGTTAGTGACTCCGACTCCCGGATTCCGGGTTCGCTGGTAATCGCTCATAGCCGCATCGACCTCAGGCTTGTAGATCGGCTGGCGCTGGTCGCCTAGGTCGAAATCCATCTCCTGCTTCAGCCTGTTCTGTTCTAGCCTGACGAGATGCCGCATGAGCACGCGTTCCTCTTCCTCTTCTTCTTCCTCTTCGCCCTTCTTCTCCTCTTCACCCTCCTCCTCTTCAGGCTTAGACACGTCTATCTTCGCCTCTGTAGGCATCTTCCCAGTCCTCATGCCCTGGAGAACCATGTCCAAGTCATGCTGTAGACTGTCAACTGTCGCCCGTATCCTTGCATTGTACGCGGCCTCGTCCTGGTCTACTATGCCTGTGCCGCTAGGGCTCATACCTCCGAAGCCAGGTGTCTGAGTAGTTGTCCGTCCTAGACTGGGAATCTTGGGACTCCACGATTTCGCGTCCCGTGATGATTTGGCTCCGTATCCTGCGCCTGTCGCGGTTCCCTCTGTCGAGCTCTGCCCCTTCAGGTTGCCGTACGTTTGTGCACCTGTGGCTAGCTGTGTATCTGGTCCGCCTGACTGGCTATCGTACGGGTCTACCTGTTTCACCGTGTCACTTCCATACGTGGACTGTGGACGTGTGAAAGTAACATCCTTCCTAGGAATACTGTCTATTTCCGCGCTTAAGCCTCGAAGTGGAGGCCGTGGATTCGAACCCATGACTGGCGTGTTTGTCTGTCCGGGTCCTTCCCGTATGGCTATGCGGCTAGACTTTTCTATTGACCGTTTAGCCTGTTTCTTCGCCTCGTCGAACGACATGTTCATTTTCCGATACCTCTGAGGAGCCAGTAGGCCCTGTTTACGGTAGGACTCTGTGATCAGAGTGATGCCTGCTACCTGCGCGTCTGGGATGCCGGGGAAGCCTGTGACTGACAGCTCGGCGGGCTGAAAGTTGCGGATGAGTGTGCCGCCGTCAGCATTGTACTGTCCATCTCCCTGTCCGCCGATGCTGACTCCGCGCACCATTGGGGGAGCCTGTCCTTTGCCTGTGAACTTGTCAAACATGAACCGGGGCATATGCCCGTAAGCGTCAAGCCATGTTCCCTCCCTGTTCTTCCCATCCCATCCCTCCTCAACCCCGTACCGGGGACGAGTGATGACTCCGACTATCCTTTCAGCATGTTCAATGTCATGGTCGAGAATGAACGGTTTACCCTCGTACAGTGGAGTCATCTGCTGCAAGGTCTCCCGTGGATAGACTCGCCCGTTCAACGATTTGCCGGGGACTGCGGCGAGTATACGGGCCTTGTACCAGACATAGTCGTTATCGCCCATTTCTCCTAGAGCCTCCACGATGTTGCGCTCTTGAGCCTGCATGGATTGGTCGGCTGTCCGGTACTGTATACGCTTCCAGAAATCATGCCAGTGATAGTGAGATTCTTCCGATTCACCCTTCTTCTTCCACAGGTCTCCCTTCTTGAACCAGCCTGCTCCTTTAGCCGCGGACCATGCGACAGCAGAGGCTCTGCCCTTGTCGCCCTTGTACTGGTCCAAGGCTTTCGAGTAGACTTGGTCAAGTAGATTGTTAAGCCCGGATGGAGCACCGCTGACTTGGGGCACAATCTATGTCGCCCGTCTACGTCTTGTCATTGTTACCTCAGTGTCGACTGGAATAGTGTCAGGAATAGTTTCTCGAATCTTCGCCTCGGTAAAAGCTGTTCCTCTAGGCGGATTACTGGCTAGGACAGTGTTGGCTGATCCACAGCTGGGACAGAGATACTTGGATGAGTCGGATTCGTCGCGGCTGAACAGTGCGTTACAGTCAGTGCACTTGTGCTGGTGAGCCGTGTCTTGCTACCTACTACAGGGGGTAGGATTGGCTTCTCTTACTATTTAACTGTTCACTGAATTGTAGTAGAGTCCGTCAATTCCTATTGGAGTATACACGCGTGTTCTAGACTACTCCGTCAATGATTAGGCTGTTAACAAACACCGTTGTATTAGCATCTGCCGCCAAAGCCCCCTGCGTAACAGCCATTGTGATCGCGCCTGTCTGAACAGCCTCAGCATCGATCGTGAATCCAAAATCGGCTACCGCCGCTGTCGCAGCACGAATAACCACGGTCTGACCAATCTGAGTCGCACCATACTTAATCTTTAGATTGATGTCCTGAAGCGATGACAATGCCGCAAATCGGACAAACCCGACGGCTCTCGCACGAATCCTTGTGTATGTGTTCGCCCCAAGCGCAAACGTCTTAACATTCGTATCCGCATTTGCTACTGTAGCACTGTTCTGACTAACATCAGCGTTGACCTCTTGAAGCTCTCCAACCGCTGGAATCTGAATTTCTACCCCATTGTCTTTCAGAATATAGAAAGTTGTAACCCCGCCAACTGTACGGGTGTAAATCGCGGCTTGTCCAGCCGGTGGAGTCACAGGCGTATTCGCCACCGCGCTACGATACTCACTACTCAATTATGTCAACGTCGCCACTAGTGTCTGAAGATTGGCCAGTATGTTGGTTCGAGCCGTCTGAAGCGCAGTTATCTGAGCCGCTGTCAGTGGGACGTAGCTGTCCGTAAACTCGTCATAACGCGTCCCCCGTTGCTGGACCAGAAGAATGTTTCTCAGCCTCTCCAATAATACGACGATGTTTTCCAGTGAGTTGATGTTTACTACTACCATGCTATCACCACGCTCCTATGGAACAAACGCCAACCATCCTATCAGAAAATTAGTATTCACATTCACGGAACCAGTAAGCCTGAGATTAACTTGAAACCCGGTTGTTGTAGGCACGCCTCTTCCAACAGCAATAAGTCCTTGTAAAATCCGATTTAGGAACTCGACTTGAACCCATGCAATATTAACACCAAACCCCGGAGCGTTAGCCCCACCGTTTCCAACAAGCCTCAAGACGAGGTTTGCAAGCCCGGTCGTAGGAACTATTACTGACCCCGATGTGAAGAAACCAGAAGCAGGAAGCGCCGGACTCTGCACCCCTAACACATCGACGCTCCATGTTGCTCCCCCGTCAGTCGAGTATTGAAGGTCAAGGATGGCGCTTAAATCATTGTTAGAAGTTATCCAGCCTTTCAAACTCACACTCGTAGTAGGGGAATACCCCGTGATGTCCACATGCCGACGATTAGTTATTGTTCCAAACAGTTCAGTATCCACTGTCGGGTATGGTTCCCAGCGCTGTTCGTTTGAGAAGTTCCATGTTTGAGTAATCGCCGCGAATCCTATATTGGCGGCGTTCGGCGTTTGTCGCAGGAAAACTATTACTTCTGGAACTGGACCACCAAACGACGATGGAAACGTGATGTTTAGGTTGGCTCCACTATTGCCCGCCAACACAGTAATGGTCGCCGTTCCATACTGAGCATTATGGTTCGTCAGACTGTCAAGAGCATGTGGATAGAGGTCGTTGATGAGAGTGTTCCAGTCGGCTGTGAAGATGGCTTGTCCCTGAGCATTAGCCACTCCGCCTGTCGAAGCGGCAGGACTAGGATCAGTTGGAGGCTTGACCATTGTCCAGCAGTCTGATAATGTCCATCGTCTTTAACAGTCTTACTAGGTAGGGTAAGCTAGGCTTCCTAGTCTTCTTCCGCTTCTTAGACAGGAGCCATAACAGGAGTCCGGGACTCAAGCCTATTCCTCCGCCTGTGACAATGTTAAAGTTGGGGCCGAAATTAGGGCCGAAGAATCCTTCCTCTACCTCAATCCTGTATACGCTCAAGAATCATGTCTCCCTCAGGAGTCTTTACCTTCCAAGCCTCATTCTTCTTTTTCTTTTTCGGATCGACTAGAGGCTGAACAATAGGCTCGTCACCGACAAGCTGAGGCATGGCCAATCCCGCTGTGCCGCCTGTGACTTCTTTCGGCTTCTCCTGCTGCTCAGGAGGCTTACTGACCACTCCCTTGTTTGCTGGCACTCCCGCCTGCGTCCTAGGGTTAGTCGTTATCTTGTTAGCCTGGCCCGGAGTCATCTGAGTCGGGTCAGGAGCGAAAGTCTCATTCTTCTTAACAGGACCCAGCCCCAACCGTTCTCTTGCTTCCTCCTGGCTCATCAACTGGCTAGCGTACAACTGTATGACTACGGGCGCGGTGCTACGCCACTCCTCGGGCGCAGTAGGGTTGAACGCGAAGGTTATCCGTTCCTTCTCAGGCATCTCTGAAGCCCGCTTGACAGGCTTGTCAGGGCCTATCGTGAAACGCTTGATAGGGTCTCTAGTTGTCGGGTCTCCGCTTCCGGTCTGGGTGCCTACTCCCCAGCCTGCCGCGCTCATTAATCAGACCAACTGAATCCACGTAATTGTAGTTCGTACCATGTTTTTGAGTGTAAGCCGAGAGCGGCCCATTCCCCTGATATGTCCTTGATCATAGCTTTCCTGATTTCAAACCGTGTACCTGTAGGAGCATCATAGGCTTGCTGTAACTGTCTTCGTGCTTCTTTCTTCACCCAATACCATGCAGTTGTCTTACTGTGACGAAGGAGGAACCTGTGGAAACGGTCTCCCGCACGTTCATGCCATCGCATCGGAACTATTTGCCATTTCCCGCCGACTAGTTTAGAGAGGTAATGCGTCATCGTTTGGCTGTCTCTCCCACAGGAACCATCTGTACCTCCATCTCAGGCCCATCACCCTGCTTATGGCCAAGATTCAGCAGGAGCCTAGGCAGGACCCAGTCGTTAATCAACTCCGTAACCTTCGTCTGGTTCTCCCGCGTCTCATCGTCCATAATGTCGAACTGTAAAGTTCCGAACTTTATCTCTCCGCCCCCGCTGAACGTCGCCGCGGCCATAGGTATTCCTAGTCCTAGTAGTATGCGCTCTTTGAAGATAGTGATGTACTCTGCGACTCTCTCAGCACTCCCTCGTCCCCTATAGATCTCCTCAATCTTAGTCATAGCATCGTGGAAGATGTCCTCGCCCGGCATACGAGCCGCAATGCGGGTCTTCGCAATCTCAAAGTCTTCCTTGTTAGGAAGCCACGTAGTCTTCAAGCCTGCCGCACCCGTCATCTCTCCACCAATAGAAATGTCCAGCAACGGGTCAGCACGGTGCTCTACTATCTGGGGAAGAAACTGGACCATTAGCAGGAAGCCTTTCAGCACGAACAGGACCTCTCTCATAGTCGAGTAGCCGTAGATGCCTCCGAATATCTTGTGGAAGGCCAAGTGGAAAATCTGGTCAGGATGAAAATCCAGCTCAGTCTGGCTTCCCAGTGCATAGTTGGGAGCCATAGGCCCAGCCCATCTTCGCTGAATATACTTCTCGACAAGCCACTGGTGACGCTCCTTATCCCAGCGCTGGGGATGAACCTGAATACGGAAAGTACGCGGATCCGTCAGGCCTATTCCCTCGAACCTTGTCGGCGGAGTATACTTGACTAGAGGCCGAGGCGCACCGGTAATGTTGGTATATGCGGCTCCCTGAGCACTGTCACCCGGATTACTGTCCTGGAACTTCGCGTCCGAGTCGTCCTGGCTGGCAAGATACGCGTTTCCCTCAACCAGCGCCGTCCAGGTTCCGTCCCATAGTGCTGGGCCGACCTTCTGAACCTCCCACTCGTTCTGAACCTTCTTGATCTGAGACTCACTGCTGGCGTTGAAGTGGAAGCCGGGCTTCCATATCTGCCGGTTCTTCAGGTTGACAGCGAACTCTACCTCAGGCACGAACAGGTAAGCATCAAGATACTCCCAATACCATCCCCAATCGTCGGGCCAACAACGTAGCCCCGTTTTTAGCGGGTCTCATACGTAGGCGCGTACTGACCGAGGACAGGTGTTGTGGAAGCCAATGCGTAGTTTCGCTCTTCAAGAGTCATTTTACCCGCTCGAACACTTTCTCCTAGTTGTCTTTGAACGGCCATGCCGAGTCGTCTTGCGCCGATAGCGTAGCCCATTTCTGAGATTGTTGACTGTGTCTGTGCTTTCTCAGTCCATCCCCTCGCGCTAGTCATGTTCTGGACTGTGGCGATGTCAGATGCGTTGTATCTATGTTGAACTATCCAAGACAGCGGATATTTCTCTAGGAGATCGGTTCGACTGTTCTTGTCTATTCGTACCGTATCAGAACGGCTGACAGTGACAGGCATTTGTTGGGGCAATTGGTTGTTCGCAATCGGTTGACTCTTAACGGTAGCGCGTCGAAATATTTCTGCTATTGGATCATTCACCTCATACCACCTCCTGTCTAATGGGATGCCCTAATGCGTCTCTTGGCAGTTGATTTAGTTTAGCCAAGTGCCCTATTCTATCTATCGGATTCTTTTCGATGTAAGCTAGTACAGCTTCGGCTTTTGCTCGTTTTACTATTAAATAGGGCAGAATTGTAGTAAGCAATTCTTTGACTTGGCTCTTTGCGACGACGGTAATTTCATACTGTGTCTTTTTCCCGAAGCCGTGTGGTTGGCGAGCTAAGATTTTCGTTCCTGTTAACGCTGAGAATCGTTGGGTGAACTCGAAACAAGTGTTACAGAGATACACTCTAATTTGAGAACCGCGTTGAACTCGGCCAGTTTTGGCATTAGGCTTAGTATAGCCCGTAAAGAGGATGCTTCCTTCAGCATCTATCGCACAGGCCAACCATGCTTTCTCAGGTTCAGACCAGTTCATTGTTCTTCCTGCATGGACTCCTGTATACGCCTAGTCCGCTCAGCCACCGCGCCATCTAAGCATTTCCGGTGGTAGTGGCCACGGGGAAGATTGTCGAAGCCGTTGAAGAACAAGTAGTCCATGCCCTTATGGTCTGGACAGTTAGACTCTATCAGCAGGTGCTGGCAGACTAGGCATGAGGTCTGGAACGGGTCCATAGGACGAGTCATAGGCCCCTCTGGCACTGTGGATATTAGTGAGCGGCCTTTCGGCGCAGTAGCCACTGCCTCCTGCAACATGTCACCTATCATCCGTACACTGTTAGGGTTCTGCTCATACGACTGTTGCCGGCCTCCCTCGCGTCTATACCGTACTCCGTTGATGACAACATACTCGTCGCTCAACTAGCCCTGTTCTCCCGTGTAATGTTGGGAATCCTTGAGCTGTGGGGGCCTCTGAAGTCTCTGCCTTTCGGAGCATAGTCTTCCGCGTACCGGTGAGACTGTGGAAGCTCAACAGGCCGCCAGTCCCTGTGGTCAGCACAGACCATGATTGTCGCAGGACCTTTCAACTGGCCGGGTGAAAACGAGACTACCTGACGTCTAATGCTAGAGTCGAATCCTTCGCGGACAAGGTTTCCGTTAGAGTAGCCTTCCGTGGCCGTGGTCCTGAAACTGTCCAGCTTCAACGCGTACTCGTACTCTTTAGGACAGTCAGGATGGTCACAGAGGCCGCCATCGTCAGGAACGGCCAGCCGTATTGTTCCGCCCTGTACAAGAGTCTCCTCAAGATACTTGTCCATGCCTGCCTTCTTGAATATGCCCTGGACCTGCATGCCCCAGCTAAGACTTGCCTCCTCATCGGTTAGTGCGGGAGGTATCTCCGCCTCGTTCGGCCCCTTCCGGTGCAGAAGCTTGGCTTTTCCCCTACTGATGACTCTGCTCATTTCCAAGACCACTTGCCTGTGGATATGTCCAAGACTCGCTCCTTACCCTTTCCAGGCTCACCCTCTGTAGTTATACGGCTTTTGGGTACTCCGACGAATATTGGCGAGGCTGAGGGCGCGGGAAGCTTAGACTTGAACACTGTGGCGAAGTCTATGATTGGATGATGCTCAGGAATCCTCTGAGTATGCCTGTCAATAATGTCCGTGACGGCCAAGGTTAGAGCGTCCAGCAGGTCGTCATGGTCTCCCTTGTCGAACTGGACGTACTCGTGGATGAACTCGTCCTGGTCCTCTTTCACCCGTATCATATGGTTCTCAAAGTAGGGGCTGATGTTCATAACCCGTGTAGTCTTGTCCGTGATGGTCTTGTACGGTATGACTGGAAGCCCCATTCCCTGTACTCCTTGAGCTAACGCTTTCTGGTAGGCTACTGACTCGATAATTATTCTCTGAGCCCGTTTCATCTTCCACGTCTCAGCTATCGCCGCTAGCTGTTCGGGAAACGTCAGGTGTGCCCGGAAGAAGTCCATCGCATAGATCAAGTTCTCCTTCTCACTGTACCCTACGGTGGCCATGGCGAAATAGTCACCCCCCGTCCTCTCAGTAATCGCAGGGTCTACTCCTATCACTATCTCGTCCAACTTGTCAGGAAGTGAACGGTAGAAAGTGTTCTTGATCCATTCGATCTTCAGCTTGTTACCTGAATATCCTGAAGGGTCTGACCTGTACATGGCGTTGAAACGGACTGTTCCTAGCATTCTACGCAACCCGCTTAGGCAACACTGGCCCCTATGCTTCTCACCCTCTAGGGCTCCTGTCTTACATTCGAACGGTAAGACTTCTGGCCACATGGACTCTTTCTTCTCCTCGTCCACTATGGAGTCATATCTTCGGAAGGGCCACTTGTCCATCTGCAACCGAGCATAGAGATCGTCTGGGCCGAACGGTGTGCCGATAACGAGAATCTGCCCGTTAGGCTCCAGTGTAGGTATCAAGACCTTGTAGAACCAGTCGTACACCTTCTCCCGCAACTGTTCACTGGCCGCGTTCTCCGAGTCCACAACATCATCGCAGACTATCAAGTCCTCTCGCCTCGAGATGATGGGGCCGTTAACTCCTACCGCTGTCAGAGTAGGGTCTCTGAGTATCTGGTCTCTTTTGACGACGAAGGCTGTCTCAGCCCACTTCTCACGCCCAGACGGGATGAGAGAGGGATAGTGCTGTTCGATTAGCTGTTTGACTACCCGGACGAAGCCTCGAGCCTGCAAGTCCGTGTTGCTGACTTCTAGGATTCTAATGTTAGGGTTCTTGATGATTCGCCAGATGAGATAGTTGACGCTTAGGCAGGTGCTTTTAGCATGGCGTCTAGGAGCCAAGAGTAGGAAGCGTCTCTGCACGTTGGCATAGTCGTACCATTCCTCATGGAACGGCTTATTCGTATAGCCTAGGCTACTGGTCAGCTCGTTGATCGTCTGAGGCATAGGCTTGTCCACAGGAGCCTTAGGAATAGTGGACGGATCAATCGCAGGCCTCTCACGGGCCAGCTTCATCCTCCAATGCTTGATGTACTTGTTAATCTGCTGCTGGCTGACCCCTAGCCGCTTGCCGATTTCTACCTGTGTTAGCCGTTCTTGGCCATAGTAGAGGTTGTAGGCGGCCTCGCAACGCTCCTCATACTCCTGCCAGCTAGTTACCATTACTGAGCCTCTCTATGATAGTCGCAGAAGTAAACGTCTTCTTGGCACATGGTAGCCTGATACTCGCAGAATGAACAGGTTGCTCCGGCCCACCATAGCCCGCTAGCGTCTACTTGGATTGTCGAGTTGAGTTTGAACATGTCAGGAACTGCTCCTTGCCAGAGTGGAGGATCTTCGCCGGTTCTCCACCGTTCTAGTTGCTTGCTGATTTCTGGATCTTCAGACACTCTTACTCGCCTGACACCATGCACAGTCGCAGAGGCAGAGCCGGACAGGATGAGTCTTCCAATAGTCATGGTCATGTGGGCAGGGCTCCAAGGCCAAGTCAGGAACCTCGTCAAACGAACTGGCTTGCTTCGATATAGCTGAAACCGGCTTGCTTGGCCGCGTCATAGTCTTTGTTGTCTGAGACATAGAGATAGATTGTCATCTGTTCAACATTCTCGTTCTCGAACTCGGCCTGTTTCACATTCCGAAGATTCGTCACTCTATCCCCGTTGATGGCTTCTTTGAACTTGGTTGGATCAGTGGTTCGCCTATTCGGACTTAATCCACTAGGACTGACAATCCAGACATTGGCAAAACTGTCAGCTAGTGCTTTCATCCTAGCGACTGTTACCGGGCCTGAACTAGTGTCTACCGTTCCGTCAATATCAAAGGCGATTACGACTTTCATTAGCTTCCCCTGATACTGTACTTTCTCGACCAGTCTTCCCATTCTCGTTGAAGCTGGAACCTGTCATCCTCAGGCATCGTCTGTTCTATCTCCCTTGTTACCATGACTAGTCTCTCTCCATCGTACAGGTTCTTAGAACCGCAATGCCAGCAGATACTGTAGTCGCCCTGCTCCAAAGCATAGGTTTTCCCTGTCCTAGCATCGTAGTGGAACTCTAGCGGGCCCTGACAGTTAGGACAATCTATTCTTTCTTTTCCCAAGCACTGCAGCATCCTTCTTGACGGTCAGGAAACAGGTATTTGGAACATTGGTAGCCTGTGCTAGTGTTCGCCTGCGTGAAATAGTGGCATGTGCTACAGAAATAGCCTTTTCCCTTCTCCGCGGCTTCCCGGTATTCTGGCTCTTCAGAGTAGTGTACTAGCCTCATTATCTGCTCGTACTTCCGCCTGTTTGACGGGTCGAAGCCGAACGTGAAGCCCTTCTCATCCTCACCCTCCACCATGTCAGCCTCCACTGTCCTGTTCTGGTTACGCAACTGCTCCCGTATCCTAGCCAGACTCAATGGAACACCAGAACCCTCAACATGTCCACTACGCCCGCGGACGCTCCTATCCCAGCTAGGGTGGCGATAATGTTCATCTTAACCTCCAACCGTGACAAGCGGTTCTCGACAAGCCCAAACCGGGTCTCCACCTTCAACTCTACCATTGAAATCTTGGTCTCTAACCCTAGACGCCAAGACTCAGTATCCCTAGACAAACTGTCAGCAATGTGTCGCGTCTCCTTGGCCAGATTGTCAGCATAGTCTTTCAGCTCCCGGACTGTTATTGGCGACTCGGCTGACAAGAGATTACTGGGCAAGAAATATGCCCGTTAGGGAGTTTAAAGGTTTACAGACTGAGTGAAACCTATGGCTTTGGTGCTGAGGGCGGATAGAGCACGTGTGCGACAGTGATGAGCTTCTGGATGAAGAATATGGCTCCGAAATTGGTGAAAGCTACTAGTCCAGTGCCAACTAGCCCCGTCAGGTCTGTGGGCTGGGCGATGGGTATGAAGAGTCCGAGTATTGCTCCTATGCCGACTGTCAAGGCGAACTGTCTGCTGTTGAACTTTTCGGCTGGGTTCTTCTGGAGATCAGTGTAGTATCCGAGTGCTCCGTAGATGGCGGCTGAAAGCATGCCTACTGCGATGTCTGTGACTGTCAAGGTTCCAATCGTAGGGGATCCTATGACGGCTGTGCTGTTAGTGGCTCCATAGGCGATGCCTATTCCGCCGATCGTCAGTGCAAAGGTTAGTGCCATGAGTAGCAGTATTCTAGGGTTTTTCAACGGTTTTCCTGTCTCAAGCCTTTCCAAGAGGGTACATAAGAGTTGAGTCGTTCAAGATTTTTGTATTGCTTGTACAGCCTTATATCTATGAATGAGTTGGACAAAGTATGGCTTGCATGCGCTATCGATTCTGAAGGCAGTATTTTCCTAGAAAAGACGCACTCAACTAACCTAATTCCACGTATCGCCGTGTCGAATACTAACCGTCCATTCGTAGAGAAAGCCGTTGCTATAATTCGGGAAGGCTTCACGGTTGAACATTCCAGCCATAGGGGTTCTCTCTGTGCTGTTTAGAGTAATAAGATTTAGGATGGGCCCCTAGACCACCGGTGGAACTATTTCATGTGTGTATGTGTGATGTCTCTCGATCCTTCTCTAGCCTTCTCTCTTTCTAATTTCTAGAAGAATAATGAATAGAGGGCGAGAGAACGGATCGGCACTAGTAAGTGTCACGATAATGGTTTCACAATCCTATCGCACATGCACACACGCATAAAACATAAATTCTCAGCCCTCGCCAATCCTATAGCATGAGTCAGGAGATAACCCAGATTATGACGGGAAGAATCAAGAGCTGGGCACAGGTCAAACGCCGGATGCTGATGTTGATCAATAAGAATCAGCCTGTTCCCGCGCCACGGTTCACGGCGATGATTAGCGTTCTGACAGGGTTGAGGAATGAGACTGTGATCCGGTATCTGAAAGAGTTGGAGACAGCGGGGCTAGTCAGGGTAAATGCGAAAGGCGAATTACAGGTTGAGGAAGCTGCGGAGACGCTTCTAGGCTTTGATTCCAAGTGATGTGTTTGAGGCTCTGGTTAACCGTCTCTACTGGCGATTCTATTTACATCAGGCTATCGAGATCGCGGAGCGAGTGGAGAAGCTAGTTGACAAAATGTTACAGTTGCCGGAAGTCTCTAAGGGGCAAAGACAGGATTCAGATTCGTTGGTTTCGGAGAAGCCGGAAGTATCCGAGTAAGCCGATCGAGCAAGATATTGACGGTGACAAAATGTCTCTATGGCTCTGTTCACCCTGCGCTGACAAGAAGTCTCCGAATCTCTGGCTAGCAACCAAAATGGGAACCATTTAATTGACAAACCCAAGCTGACTAGGCGAATGAAGGACATTCTAATGATTCTCTACGCTGACGATTGTAAGCCTGTCAAGTCTACTCACCTGCCTTACATGCTGAAATATGTCGAGTTTCTCAGGAAGAAAAAGCTATGACGGCTGTGTATCTAGTCCACAACTACTGCAGCCGGGGAGGACACTGGGTTCCCAAGTTCGTCCGGTACTGTCACGGTGCAAGGGTCAGGGTTAACAGGAAGAAGCGAACATGAGTGAAGATAACGACTGGTCAGAAGAATACTACGACTGTGACATGTGTGACGGTACAGGAGAAATAGATTGGGGAGACGACAGTTCCCATGACTGGATTCAATGCCCTCAATGTCTTGGGGATGGTAGAGTATGGTGACTTGTCCTAATTGCCAGCACGAGTTCGACGTTCCACGTCATGCTCCTCGAGGAAGCGGAGCTCATTATGGAAACAGGATTAGCAGGCTGAACAGGACCCATGAACTAGCCCTCGGAATCCTGAAAGAGGCCGGAGCAGTAGACTACCAGCACGGGCTTGGCCTTTCACAGATATGGAAGATCGCTTGGAATAGGCGAGAACAATCAGGCTTTGTTCCGACGAAGCAAGGCCTGTCGGGACGTTTATCGGAGCTCACAGGTCTAGGAATGGTGAAGACCCAGAGCCACGTCCAACTGGTCGATGAAGCCTCGATGCAGTTCCGTGCAGAAAAACAGCCGCGTTGGTTTTTAGCCCAATGAAACAATCCAAATTCGACCCGGGCCCAGAGAAAGGCGAGATAGCTATGGTGATGAAGATTGGAAAGTATGAGGCGGTCACTCGGGTTTCAAAATGCCCCAAATGTAACGGTCCTGTCTACACCTGTTCACGCGGCTACACGAGTCCATGCACTACTTGTAATCCTATTCTCAAACTGAAGAAATGACTGTTGACTTTCAGACAATCTACTGGCGATGTGAAAACGGCCACGACTTTAGACATGGAGAGGTTCGTGATCCCGGAAGATGCCCTGTCTGTAATAGCTGGAAGATACAGTGCAAATATCCCTAGGCGACTTTAGAGCGTAAGTTAGTCCGGTAGCTTGTCTCGCCATCTACCTTTTTCTGTTCGACATAGTTCTTCTTGACAAGCTCTTGAGGCTTGACGCTGACTAGGAAGCTGTGCGTACTAGTGTAGCCTAGTAGTAATGGTAGCTGGCTGATGCGGAAGAAAGAGCCATCGTTCTGTAACAGTAGCGAGTAGAGCTTCTGTTGCCCCCTAGATAACTGGGCCATTATCCGTTTGACACCAGGCATCTCTAACAGTCCCGCGACAGGCCCCGTAGCCATTGGAGTTGGAGCATTAACCTGTTCTTTCGGTTCGGCCGTTCTCCGTCTAGGGAGACTAGGCATAGACTGTTCCACCCGTTTACTGATCGCTTCCTCGCTTACTCCCTCTCGGTGAATCTCAACCTTGAACCCCTTGTCCATCACGCTGAACAGCCGCTTCCTATCATGTAAGTATTCCTCGAGCGTCATCAGGATATGGTACTCGGGCTGTTTCATACGGCTGTGAAGTGTCCGGGTGAACCGTTGAAGCTCTTGGCGGCGGGAACCGTACAGCCAGTCTATCTCGACAATCATCTCCACGTCTGGAAGCGACACTCCCTCATCTCCTACACGGCTGACAACTGAGACTTTGGCCTCTGCAATAGTCTTCAAACGGTCATCCTTCGTCTCGCCGTAGACGTGTGGAGCGTTAAACCGGGCTGCCACAGTCTTCCCGATCTCTATGCTGTCTGCGAATATGATTGTCTTCTTGTCCTGACCCACCAAGTTCTTGAGGACTGACAGTTTAGCTTCGAAGTTCTTGATGATCCAGACGTTCAGGACAGGCGATGCGATGATGCCTAGGTCCCGGAAGTGCTGCCAGCCAAGGCCGACAGGGTATCCGGTTAGTGCAAAGATGTATTCTTCCCGTCCATCCTCTCGTTGTGGGCTAGCGGTTAGGCCGATAGTGTACTTCCGTTTCAACAGGGCTAGCTTTGCGAACTGGTCTGCGGGAAGATGGTGGCACTCGTCCACTATTAGACAGGCCCATTCTTTCAATGTCTGTTTCTTGATCGCGCTGTGATAGGTGACTACGGAGTATTCTTCCTCTTTCAGGCTAGTGTGCGCCTGTATCCGTTCAAGCCATTGTTCCTGCAGTATCCTAGTAGGCACTACGACTAGATGTGGGCCCTTCAGACTGGCCATGGCGTAGAGGCCCAGGAATGTTTTGCCGACACTGGCAGGATAGAATACTCCGATGTTCGAGTATAACAGTAGCTTCTGCCAAGCCTCCTCCTGGTAGGGCCGAAGCTGGAAGTCGATGACTGGCTCTCGCAGATCCGCCTTGTCAATAGGATGCGGGACGAAGGGTAGTATGCCGTCTTTGATGAGGCTGGCCAATAATTCGAAGGTCCGCTTGGGATTGATACGGATGCCTTCCTTGTCTTGGCTGTGCAGGAAGGGCCGGTACTTGCCCCATGCCTCGCCCAGAGCCTCCGCTGTTCCCTTGAGAACTGTTCCCTCCAACTCTAGTTGTAACGGTGTCTTCCATCCTAGTTGCTTCTTGATCTCTGCCGGTAGCCCGCCTAGCCACTCCACGTAGCGGTTGACTAGGAACACGTTGTAGCCTAGGTCCTGTTTCTCCAGCCAGCCGAACTGTGCGTCGATGAACCGTGGAACGATAAGATACCAGGAATCCTGCTTGTGCGCGGGCAGTAGAGTGTATGGTTTTTTGAAGAAGTCTCCCAGTTCCTCTGGCTTCAGCTTGGTTGTGCGGAGTGATAGTGCGTAGCCTGTGATCTGTTCCTCTATCTGCTTCTTAGCCTGTTCTGTCAGTCCTCGCAGCTCGTTGACTTTGGGGAGGACGCTGGCCAGTTCTTCGACTAGGTGTTTAGCCTGTTCTAGCAGGATTTCGGCTTGGACTGACTGGCTCATTTGCTGAGAATCTTCTTTCGCAACTCCAAAGCCTCCGCAGGGGTATTTTTCAGAACAGCGTAGTAAAACTCCATGCCAAGATCGTGCAGTCTCTTGCTCACAGGTTCATTCGTAGGTTCGTTTTCCCAGTGTCGGGTTCTAGGCCGTTCAGAAATCATGCAGGTCGCCCAGTTTTCTGCCAAGTTCAAATCCTTTGATGTGAAGAAGCCACGTCTCGACGCATGTTGGATTCGTCTAAGCCAAGTCATTCTTTTCCCCATCCTGTTCCCTTCTTCCCACTAGTGTATAGTGGCAGGTTGGTTCCTTCCTCTTTGACCCTGCACTGGCTAGCCGGCAGAGCCTCATGCCAAGTTGAGGGCTCTACTCGTTGGCCGCAGTTAGGACACTGGGGCATCTTTCTTTCCTTCTATTTCTACACGAATCGAACGAATCAGAGTGCTAGCCTTCTCGAAATGTTCTAGGCATAATGTCCAATCCTCATCAATCAAGCCTTCGATTCCAGTGCCGTCTTCACCGCTACCTCCTGATACGAAGATTCGGCCTGAGATTTTCGGACTCTGACAAACATCACAGACTATCATTCTGTCCTGTGTCTCTCCCGATAGTCAGCTATGATGTCGTGCAAGGTCGCCTTGATGCTTCCCTTGTCAAGGTTAGGATACAGCCGTTTCGCCTCTGCCCGTACGTACTGTTCGATCTCGTCGCTGAGGTTAAGAGTAATAACGCCCAAAGTCTAAGACTTCTTGATTGGATCGTTCATGCTTTTACTGTCGCATAGAAACGCATATTAAGCCTTTCCCCGAGAAGACAGAGACATGAAGGTTCAGGTTACACGGACTAGTGTATGGGATGATACGAAGATGCCCTGTGAAGAGGCCCGACTAGAGGAGAAAGCTACCTATCTAGATTATCGAACAGCCCCAACGATAGAAGAGGCTAGAAAAGAATCTTGGTTCCAAGACTGGTGGGAGAACGGGACAAACCATCGAGAGGATAAGGAGAAGAAGATGATAGTGGCTGAACGGCCGTCTATCGGGAAAGTCTGGTCGGTTGAAATTAACAGTCTCGAAGAACTTCTGGCCTTCTACAAGAAGTACGGGGCACTAGTAATCACAGAGGGCGACAATCTAGAGATTCCTATGGAAATAGAAATCTATGACGACTATCGAGAGTGACAGGTCTTGAGGAAGAACTACAAGGTGATCCGGCATGTCTTGTCTGGTGGACGGGTGACGATTGATGAGACTCTGCGGAAGAAGGCCGGTATCGACATTGACGGGTTTGTTATGATGCAGGTCAGGAATGGCCGTCTAGAGATTGTTCCGGTAGAACTGTTACCGAGGATAAAGCGTTGAGGAAGGTTCCTGAGAAAGAAGCTAGAGAGCTGATCGCTACGATAGGACAGGCCCGCAGCTACATACAGCATAATCTCTGGGGCCAAGTCGAGGCCAGCCTCTACCGGCTCTACCACGTCGAGAACAGGCTGCGCGAGACTCTTGGAGAACAGCCTATGGAATACACTTGCTACCACCAATGCGACAAGCATCAGCCGGTTAAACCCTCATTCCAGCGAGACTCGGGAACAGGAGATACTCTAACGCCGGTGAAACCGTGATATTGGCCTACGGGTACAAGTGTCCGATGGAGGCGGGAGACCTCTACCACTATCTAGAAGAGGATGCGTCGATGAGGTACTACTGTCCCAAGTGCGGCCGGATATGGAAGATAGAAGAAGTCGCTAATGCTCAGGAGCTGAAAAAGCCGGATGACATTCATGCAGGAGATCCTCACGCTTGACCGTTCAACATCCATGCCCTGAATGTCGCAAGGAACTAGACTATGTCGGCTTCTCGCTGGGAAAGACCACGTACAAGTGTAGACGGTGTTTCGTAATCGTGACCGTTGAAGATCCCACGTGGCTACAATCATGACAGGTAAGAAGGTTACGGCTCAGGAGATTGCTCGGGGCGTAGGCCAGTACGTTGGCATGATCTACTCTGTAGAAGCCCTAGACAGGATAATCGCCTATCTCCAAGCCGAGCGTGGCAGAATCTACTCTATCCTCATGGAGCCGTTGAAGGTGAAGCCTAAGGAGCCTGAGAGGAAGCCGTGAGTCTGAGACCTCAACATCGGCCTGAACATACGATCTGTCCAGAACATGGCCACCGGCTACTCAGAACATGCAAGACCATAACCCGCTATGAGACTAGTAAGAGAATCATCTACCTATGTCCTGACGAGAGGGACGATGTGGAGTACGAGATAGACGCTTGAGACTGGTCAAGAAGAAGATAGAGCTGGTAATCATGCTTCCAGACCCGAACCAGCCAGCAATACGGATACCCGTCAGCATCAAATACCCCTAGAAACGAATATCGTAGACTACAACCCAGAATATCAACACTAGTCTCTCTCATGTACCTCCTCTGTTCTTGTAGGCTAGACGGGTTTCTCACCTCTACTAGTGGTTAATACCTCTATTGTTGGTAAATACAATGTGTTACCAAAGGTAAGTAACGATAAGTGCGTATTGAGAGTAGTATCTTAGTGTTAGTATGATGGCTTCTTAGTCTGAGTATGTGTCGTCTATGGTAGCTTGTTCTTGGTCTGTCAGGCTATTGTCAGGGATAGGGTTTGCGATAGTCAGGTTTAGTCTTCTGAGTCTAAGTTCTACGTTCTGAGTCTTCATGTTCTGTCTCTAAGCGTCTTTGGGCTCTTAGGGTTCTTGTTACCTTTTTCTGTTTAGTCAGGTGACAAAGGATATATGTGTCTCTATGCGTATGCTGTATTGGTTAGTATGTCAGAGAACGTAACGATAGTTGAATCCGTCTTTCAACGCAGGCCGTTATTGGGACTAGGTATGCGACGGCTTCATCCGGGAATCCTGTACCTAGACTGCCTACACTGTGGCGCGGAAAACCCTAGGCAGCGCGTTCACTGTATCAGGTGCGGAAAGGACTTGAAGAAATGAGCTTTTTCGAGCCGATCCGTAGCATAGCTAAGGCAGTCACGAATCCGGGTCTTGTCGATGAAAGCCGTAAAGACATATTCCGAGACGAGTTTGACAAGATAATAGTCGATACTGTTCGCGCCTTTGATACTGGCACATGGGAAACGGGCATAGAACGCGACGGCGGCCATTTCATCATAGTAGAACAGTACGATAATCGAGACAAGGCCGCGAAAGGACATGCTCAATGGGTTAGAAAGCTCAAAGAAAACCGCAATCTAGAGCTAAAGGACATAGACATCTTTGGTCTAGATGATGAATGGGGCGAAGACTAGCTTGAACGGTCTACGCCTGTTATGGAGCAGAGTCTACAGTATTCCCGCATCATGCTATCCGCCTTTGGACACCGGAGTCAAACCTGTGTACCCTCAGGATAAGCCTGCTGTGGAAAACCGGCTAGTGGAAGGTACAGGTCTAGAAGCTAGCACGCGACAAGCCCGGCCGAAAAGGCGGATAGGCCTATCAGCGCCCAAGAAAGCAAGAATAACGCTAAGTCAGGGGCCACGGGAAGCGGCTAAGAACATTCGAATACTGTCAGGGCTAGAACGAGCCTACGGTGCTGAAAAGGCCAAGTCAATCCTGGAACAGGCCGTGTCTATCTTCCATGTTGCGAATCCCCATGCCGAAAACAACCCTGAGCTTTACGAGCTGTTCGAGAACGGCCAGATAGACCAGGCACTAGAAATGTTCGGCACAAGCTGGGTAATCGGCCGCCCGAGGATTGATTAAACTATGCCACATCCGATACAGTGGATACAATGTCCTATTGGCCGTTGCCCGCCTGAGAACCTAGCGGATAATGAGAGATTCCTGAAGCATCTGAGAATCTGGCATAGTGCATACGAGATTATTGTCTATCTCCATGACCAAAGCCCATTATGGTTCAAAGAACGAGTGACAGAGTTCGAATGTTTCGACACTATTAGACAGGGACTAGCAAAGGAGAAATCTCCATGATAAAGAACGATAATCGGCCTAGCTTCGACTGCCAGAACAATCCCGAGTGTCACCGGCCATTCCTGCTAGGCGGAGAGTTCCGGGGGCTAGTATGCCTCAAGCACTATCAGGAAGCCCAGAAACTGTTTGCTGACTGGCAGAACCCTAGGCTCTCAGAGGATATGCTGACAACAAGAACAGTGAACCCGCGATGATAGACTTAGACGAAATAGTTGAAGGCTTCAAGCTGAACATCGACCGCATACCCCCAGAGAGACTAGCGGAGATTCGTAGACTACTGAACAGTGAAGATATGCTACGCTGGCAACTAGTCGGCATAGTGGGAAGCAAGATACGGGGAGACTGGTCAGGAACAGAGTTCGACGGCCGAGACGTGCGGAACTGGCTTGAGACAGCGGCCGACGGGACAATAGAGGAAGTCAACAAGCTGATCGAGGCCCTATCCAAATGACAGATTTCGAGACTCAATGTAACCGTTGTCCTGACAAGATATGGATGGCCCAGGACGCAGGCGGAGCATGGCATCCAATGGACTTGGCGGATCATGCAAAGCCTCACGCTCACAACACGGGCAATTCTCCAAAGTTCGAGTCTGAGGGCAAACTGGTTAGTCAGGCAGAGACGCGGGTTCGGGAAATAATCCGTGAAGAATCAGCCCTGCCCGTCGAGATCGTGGCTCCTATGGACATTGACAGGTTGGCAGAGGCTTTCAAGAAGTTCGAAGACTTCAAAAAACGGTTACTGACAGAGGATGACAGCGTGAAAATCGGGAATAAACTATTCCTGAAAAAGTCAGCGTGGCGCAAATGGGCCTTAGCCTGTAGCGTGTCAGACGAGATAAGGTCAGAAGAACGAGTACCAGCAGAAGGCAGGGATGCTAAGGACAGTTTCATGTATCGTATAACCGTCAGAGCCTACCATATTCCCACAGGCCGGTCTAGTACAGGCGTGGCGGTGGCCAGTTCTAGCGAGAAGACGAAATGGGCCCATGAAGAACACGATGTTTTCAGCCTATGCCATACACGGGCCAAATCACGGGCTATCTCGGACTTGGTAGGTGGTGGCGAAGTGAGTGCGGAGGAGATGCAAGTAGAATGACAACCTTAACCGAACGGCAAGCACTTGAAAATAGTCGGGAGCTACAGGGGATTGCGATGAACCATCAAAAAGATATTCGAACATTTGCTGACACTCTCAAGTCTCTTGCCATAAGAGTTGAGGAAATGAGACGCGACTACCAAAGAATAATGGTCGCCCTAGAGAAGGCTAATCTGATTTGATTCCTGAACTAGCTCTAGGCTTATGGCTTGGCGGCTGCATCGTAACAGGCCTATGGATACGATCATTGAAAAGAATCAGAGACAGGAATGAGAGGAATAGCTGGGAAAAGTGGAACCGGGCACGGGCTTTAACCTTGCGACATGCTAACCCGCCTGTGCCGTCCACTCCCAAAAGAGAACAAGCATGAACTATGAGAGTCCACTGTGACACTTGCGGCTGGAACGGTGAAGGCGAACATCTCATCGAGCCTGGAGACTGCCACCGGATAGACTATATTGACGATGCACAATCCGACGAGAAACGGTAAACATGGTATCCTGCATTATCGGGGCATGGACGGGTAACTGTTCATGGTTAACTCTTGCAGGGGAGCATGGCCGATATTACCCTCGGGTCAAGATGGCAAAACCAGAATGACATATGAAATGACTACCCTAGTCTTCATGCCGACGATTCAACGTCCAGGAAACTGCCCTCATTGTGGACATTGGGATCCGTTCCACGCGTCTTGGTTTACTTCAGAGAAAGAAGTGGCTGATCCAATCTGGGTCGTTGAATGGGACGAGGAATTATGGCAGTTGCTTGCATATAGCTATCCGCATAGCGGAATTACGATCGCGCATCGAGATGGGGATTGGTGGTATCACCTGACTAAGACTAGGAGAACGGTTGAAAGGATTCCGGTATCTGTTCTAAAGGTAGGCCAATCACCTGCTGAACGAGTTGGCAAAACTTGGAGACAGCCTAAGACGAAGATTATGGCATACAGACCAGAGGGACGATCGGATTGAGAGAATGTCCAAATTCTCCGAAGTTGACTACATGAGATTTGACGAGTTCCAAGAGCTCTTACCTTTGATTGCGGAGCAGCTTAGACCAGGAGGTTATGCTGATGACGAGCTCTATCACTATCACCTTTCCGGGACGTCCCGCTATGTCTACCGAGTCTGGAAACCAATCTGGAAAGCGTTGGCGCCACAAGGAACCTGGAGAGAGCTCCGACAAGCCGGAAAGAAGTTCTATGACCGAGAAGGCCGAATGAACAAGGACAGTTTCAGCAAGCTACTCAAGGCTATGAACAGCCGTCATACGATGCTCAAGAAAGAGCGTGGCGCCATGGAACGTTACCTTACGATTCCTGGTGGCAAACCGTCTGAATAGTTACAGGCACAATCTACCGTAGTTTCACCCATCTCTCTACTAGAAGTAGTCGGCCAGTCTAGTGCAGAGGCATGAATAAGCGTCAGGTGACGGGTTGTGTTGACTGTCTAGTCAGAATTAGGCCTAACAGGTTCACCAAGATTCACATCTGCGAACAGTGCCGCATAGTAAGACTGAGAGAATTATGGGGAGAACTTTCAGGGATGGCTAGAGCCTTTGGCTGGGAGAAGATTCTGAATGGCTGAATGGAAACAGCGAATGGCCATCACCGTTTCGGCGATGGAGGTTCGTATAGCTGCCCGGCTGACAAGGGACAATATCCGGTACCTGACACAGGAACCATTGTATGTTTCGTCGGCAGACTTCTACTTTCCAACTGTTCCCAAGCCACTAGTAGTGTTCCTGGACGGTCCGCCTCATCTCGAGGATAATCAGATTAGGAAGGACGATATTTTCAGGACCGCGATACGGAAAGCAGGCTACCGGGTCTTGGAACTGCCCTACTCGGGAGAGAGTCAGACAACATGTGACAGCCTCTACCAGTCTATACGGGACGAGCTAGCAAGGCTAGGCCAAGGATGAACCAGAAGTGCATAGAAAGTCAGTAGTGGAACGTTTCTGGTCCAAAGTAGACTATGGAGACACTTGCTGGTCATGGCTAGGATCAGTCAGGGGCAAAGGCTATGGCCAATTTGGCATTGAAGCAAATCATATTGAAGATGCTCATAGAGTCGCATACCGATTAGCATACGGACCTATCCCAGAAGGAGTACTTGTATGTCACAAATGCGATAATCCGAATTGTGTGAGACCCGATCATCTTTTCCTCGGAAGTCACAGAGACAATCTTCTTGATGCTAGTAAGAAGGGCCGACTAACCCAACTAGTCACGATGCATCAGCCCCATAGACACTGGGGCGAAGTGCACGCGACAAAATTGACACTGATTAAAGTTAGAGAGATTCAAGAGAAGGCGCAACGGTTCGATTATCATAAGACAAATTGGGCTGAACTAGCAAGAGAATATGGTGTAAGTCGAGGCACTATTTCTGACATTGTGATGGGGCGGCGTTGGAAAAACGCGTTAGCTAAGGGTGGATAATGACAGGTTTGAATGATGGATCAAGAACGGAAGTTTTCAAGTCGTAGATTTCCCTAGAGAAGACGGCGTTGTCGCCCATTTGTAGTATCGCGTTGACTAGGCGGAAGGCCTCGATGGGCTGGCTGTTTGTGAAGTCGTCGCTGACACTGTACTCTGTGAACATTCCCCGGTTGCTGAAACGGTGAACAATCTGGGTAGTCCGTAACGGGCTAGAGGAAAGGTTTGCTGATGGAGCAGTCACTAGGACTTGCTGTTCAGGAAGCGCGTCAGCCCGCAACGTAGTGTGGAAGCCTCCTCGCCGGACTGGGTTCCAGAGGCGTAACAGCTCGGCCAGTGCGAAGTTTCTGATAGACGCTTCGTCCTTAGCTATCGGATCATAGAAGTGTATCTCACGCATATCCCTGTAGGCCGTGGCCCGGTTGTCATAGGCTAAGACGTATCTTCCCCCTAGGACCCGCCAGCCGTCAAGGTACAGGTGCATGTTCTGGTGTTGAGCCTGTCCGGTGGCTATGCCTAGGAAGGACCAGAAGAGGCCAATATAGTTAATGTTCGCCCATGAAGGATTACCGGTAGAGCCTAGCGAATACTGACTTGTGCCTGTATAGGTCGCTGTCGTAATCGTGTTAGGCAAAGGCGGGTTGAGAAACTGTGTTCCCCCGTGCGGACCAATGGGCACAATGATATGGTTCCAATAGTCGTTCGCAGGCATAGACACTTGCAGGTTCATCACGGACTGCTGGGCTGAACGGGTAGCGTCACTGATCAGATTGTAGGCATAGTAGTCAGTGTCGCTAGTAGCGTTCTGGTCTGTGCCGAAGATGATCTTGTGAGGAACCCCGCTTATCAGGAGAGGCCCGCTAGGACCAAAATAGTTGGTGCGGAAGAAGAACTCTAGCAGGGGAGGGCTATAGGTTGAGCCTAGACTGTTAATGTCCAAGCCAAGATTCTTCGCGGCTGGATAGGCAAAATCGGCCGTGACCCCTGTCGAACTAGCATCATCTGTCTGTTTCATGTGAAAATGGACAGAGTAGGTTCCCAGTGCAACAGGGCTTGTAACGTTCTCCTGAGCATCAATAGTAGTGTTGGAGGAGACGCTGAACGGCTTCCATGAACTAGCAGTGTTCTCAGTCCAGCCGTCCAGCACGGCGGGAGACTGGGCCACGGCGAAATAGTGCACCCTGTTCCTCAGACTAGTCACATCCTTCCGGAACTTGTTAGTGATCTGGTCCTTCCCCACCGTTATCGTCTGGGGATAGACAGCGGTGAACGGGTCCGTGTTCCAGTTGGAGCCTAGCGGGACAAAGTGGAGGTTCTCAGCAGGATCCACGAAGAAGACTGCGGGCGTACCTTGAGCCGTGGTCAGGTCAGTTATCTCCTTCAACGCGTCATGCGCGTTCTTCATGTTGCTGATGTAGAGGCCTACCGAGGAACCGATGTTCTGAACATAGCTGCGGGTAAGCTGGTAGTTGCTTGTTATTCCTAGGCCGTTCTTGTTCGCCGCGTTCACAAAATTGTCCACAACATCGTTAAGGATGGTTTGAGGCGTACTGGTCTGGTACTGGTTCAGGACGAGAGATTCGAGAAGGGCGACTCCGAAGCCGCGCGACTGCACCTCCACCATGTCAGCCGGCATGTTAGGATCAATGTTCTCCACGTAGCCCCCGTAGACATGGAACGGGGTCGCGCCTTGGCCTAGGTAGATGTGAAGATGGTCTCCGTAGCCGATAGCGTTACTGCCGGTAACAAACTTGCCTCCGCGGTTGTTCAGCCGTAGCTGAGCATGGTCTACTCCGCCTGTTCCGACCCGTGTAACAGTGCCATTAGCAAGGTCTGTCGCGGCCAACTGTAGCGGAGTCTTGCCGCAGAGATAGACATAGTCGATACTGACTGTTCCGGCTAGGGACTGGTTGAGGAATTTGAGACTGAGGGCTGCTCCACTGTTCAATGTTTTGCTGAGAGTCTGATAACTAGTTGTGAGGGAGAATGTGACTGTCTGAGCCAGCCCGCCGACTAGAACGTCTATTGTCATGGCGCTGGCCGCTTTGGCTCTGATTACAAGATTTGGATAAGTCGTCGTACTGGTCAAGAGGGGACTGATGGACAGCCCGTTCGTACTAGTTGTTCCTGACAAGGAGAGAATGTCGCCATCACTGGTAGCTGTAACGCCCGCGTTCTTGAGCCAGCCTATTGTCGCCGTACTTGGGTCGTTGCTGGCTGACGGCTTCCAGTTATTGTCTCGAAGGCCTACGCTACGCAGGACTTCGCACTGGAAGATCATGGGGCTTTACTTCTCAAGTCTATCTCTATCTGGCGATGGTTCCATTCCATATTGTATATCTTGTCACCCTCATCCTTGCCATAGATGTTCTCCAACAATCGCTGTCGCTGCTGGTCAGGGGTGCCTGTGACATAGGCGTTGTAGGCGCTTATCCCTATCAGTGGAACGATTAGGGCTAGTAGCTCAGGCTGGCCCGTGACGACCGCGGCTAAGCCTAGGCCCGCGATGACATTGTAATAGTTGAAGCCTCCTGTGCCAGTGGCAACTCGTCCGCCGGCCGCGCCGATAGACTCTGACCGTCGAACTGTCCTGACTACCCGTAGAACATCATAGATTCCAGTGCCGGACATGTTCAGATCCTCATCACGTAGGCTATGGCGAGCTGTTTAGCGGTTTCTGGGTCAAGCATCTCGTCGATCAGGGTCTTGTAGAATGATGCTACTGACTCAGCGTCAAACTTTGCGTCTCTAGGCGGCCGGTTAAGCTCTCGGCGCATCAGCTCGTTAGCCGTCTCTAGAGTCTGCTCAGCACTCATAGCTCTTCCAGCGCCAAGGTTTCCACTGCCACTTCTACCTCTATCTCGGAGTCCGCTAGGGCCATGTCTGCTACGCCAGCGTCCTCGTTCTGAGCCTGCTCGTCCAGCACTGTAGCTATCGCCCCGTCGATTTCCGCCTCCATCTCCTCCATGTTGCCCTCCATCGCTAGGCTGAGATAGGGCCGAGGATTCATATGGCTTGTTCCCTCCTCAACATAGCTCGCATAGGGAGCCGTGTCGCCCACATGCAACGCTAGGGCAGTATCATCCACGTCATAGTAGAGAAGCGACTTCAGCAGTCCAGTGTCCACGGGCACTGTGTCCTCTGCCTCAGCCATTATTGCCAAGCCTGTGTCCTCCATGATTCCCCGAATCTGCTCCTCGAGACTCGCCAGCACATCATCAGGCAGGTCCAAGTCTTCTATCTGGATTGTCTGGCCGACAAGATAGCGTAGGCTTCCCGGCCCGCCAGTATCATCATGCCCTTCTAGCCGGCGAATCATGCGTTCGGCTGTCCGTTCGATACGGTGTACTCCGTGGACGGCAAGATGGGCTGGCTCGATAATGGTTAGGAAGGTGGCGGCCTTGACCGTTTTGCCCCGGCGGGGACGCTTCTTCAGCTTAGGCCGTCCAGGGTTAGGCTTGTGCTTTATCGGAAACTTTCTAGGCTTCATCCCCAGACTCCCACGTCAGTCCATTTGGTTCCATCGTTCCAGTTGAACACGTGTGTGGTCTGAGGAGGCGGGGGTGGCGGGGCTATGAAATTGGGTGCAGGCAGGTTCAAGACTACTCCAATATTATTGTCCAGTGTCTCGCCTAGCACGTCGAACTGTTTCAGTTGAAGCTGATAGTCCCAGTTCTGGACACGTCCGGGATTCTCGTCCACGACGAACGAGGCAGGCAGGACTTTGGCTCCTCCCTGGTCCCACTGGAACCACTGCCATGTCGGATTACCGTCCGCTTGTACTATGCCTGTTTCCAGCATCAGAGCGTTCAGTAGCCCCCACCACTGGTCAGCCGTATAGTTCGACGCTACTAGCTGTCCTGCAATATCGTATTCTGGGCTGTCTGAGCCTAGGTCCTGCACTATGTCGCCTTCACGGAACGGTATCGGAATAGAGACTAGCCGACGCTTCCGTCGCTGGCGCAGGCTCTTACTGGCCGAGGGCAGGGTCACGACTTCCTTGCAGAACATTACAAAGTCTATGGTAATGGTTCCAGCGACTGACTGGTTGATGAACTCTATAGTGCCCACAGTCTTTCCTGGGGTCAGAGTGTTGGTGAAGACTGTAAATTTCGATGATAGGGCCAACGTGAATGTTTGAGTTGTGACATCACTAAAGAACAGGGTAAAGTCGATGGTTCCAGCCCCACTAGCCCGGATGAGAAGAGTCGGATATGCCGAGGTGCTGAAGAATGTAAAATTGCCTGTAGCCATCCCTTGGCCCACATTAGTCGAAGAGGTTCCTGAGAGGCTGAGAATGTCGCCATCACTAGTAGCGGTTACTCCTGTGCCTATAGCCCATAATACTGTCTGGAAATCGTCCCGGTATCCTACGCCCCTAGTCAGGCTAGGTAATCCCATGTTAGGCTACGACTACGCCCTTCCAGACTCCGCCGATACGAACCATTATCTTGTTATTAGTCGAGTCCACGGCTAGGAGAGCATCTACAGGCACAGCAAAGTCCCCGTCGACCGGCACGCCTGCTTTGAGGAATGGCCGGATAACATCGTAGCGCCGGAACCGTGCCTTAGTCGTAGCCCCTGCTAAGCTGTACTCCCCTGTGAGGAAGCCGACTACATAGTTGTCGCTGATCCAGTTGCTGTCAGCCCCGTTAATCTCTGCGACTCCATAGGTCATCTTGTGAGTGGCCAAGGTGTCAACCATCGTGTTATGGGCAATCTGAGCTTCTGTGCAGCCGTCTAGTATTACGGCGGCTCCGCCTGTTCCTATGACTCCGCTAGTGTTCATGTTACGCCAAGAGTTGCCTACCATCATTAGCTTCGCCGCGCTGGAGGCGTAGACGGCTGTGCCTGTCGAAGACCCCATAGTGTTACCTTCCAGGATCGTCCTCTCATAGTAGGGTGTGCCGGGCCCGTCAACATGTATTGCTCCTGCGGTAGTGTCGAAGTCGCATCCTATCACCCGCTCGCCCTGCCCTGACAGTTCAAGACTATAGTTTCCTAGACTGGTCGTTCCGCTACTAGTGAACTGGCAGTTCATTATCTTGTCAAACCCGCTGGTCGCCTTGATACAATAGTTGGTGACGAAGTTGAATATGCAGTTGGTGAAAGCGTTCTCGTCACAGTTGGTAGTAAGTATGCCGCCTGCACTCGTATTGCCGATTTTGAGGTTTGTGCAGCGGTTGTAGAAGCCGAAGGAGCTCTCGCCGTTAAACACGACGCAGTCCGACTTACAGTTGTTGACTTCGAGATTGTCGAAGAACGCGTTCTTGCTCCACGCATTGTAGACTCCGCACGTAGCACCACTCTGGTTTCCCGCGTTGCCGTTCCATGACAGGTTGTGAAGCTCGAAATGGTTCACGTAGCCGTTCGTATCCGCGGACGTGGTGTGAATGTTCGCATTAACCCCGGTAGTCCACGCGAGCGCGTTCGCGTTCAGGTTAGTGTTGTTCTGTATGACTGTGCCCTTGCCGTATGAGCCACTGTCGTAATAGGCGGCTCCTGTGCCCCAGAGGCTCATATCGGATAGTGGACTGATAGACGACTTCCAGAGGTACTGGTTCGTGTTAGGTAGGATCATGATGCCTCCGTAGATGCCTAGCGGAGTCATCTGGCTCCAGCAACTATTGACTAGGGCGGCTAGGTCGGGCGAAGTGTTGGTTATCGGGTTCAGCGATGTATAGGCGGCGCTTGGAGTAGCAACATAGTTGGCTCCGGACCCGTAAATCACATAGACGGCAGGCTGAAACGCGGCTGAGCTGGTGGACAGTACAGGACCCCAGGTTCCCCCGCTGCGCCGGTAGGTCAGATTGTCAACCGTGTTCTGGACCATGTAGCCGTCAGCCGCGGTAATGCCTAGAGATGCGAACTCTGCATCTGTTGGTGCTCCCGCAACGTCCGCTTTGACATATGCTCCGATAGGAATCTTGGCGCTGGCCACTTGTCCCGGAGTGGGGCCTGTGACTACCATGTCACGTCAGGACTCCTTGGCTTGCTTCCAGCGTATAAGTCTCCCTGATGGTTTCGCCCTGAACGATGCGCAGGTTGGACAATGCTTTGAACCGGGTGCCGTACAGGGTCAAGGCTGACGGTGGTTTTAATGCCCAGTTCAGCGTAAAAGGCTTGTCCTGTCTGAGCCGAGCATAGTTGTCCGTGCTCAGCCAGAGGATGCTTATCGAGCCTGTTATCTGGCGTTCTCGAGGAATAATCGTCTGGGCCACCTGGCTGTTAGGCTGAGGGATCCTGTCAAGGTTACGTTTCGCCTCGACCTGTATACTGTTAACATTGTAGGGAAGCCCGTCTATCCTGACTGGCTGGGAGCCTCCGTCGTTGAACTGTAAAGGAATATTCTGAGGGTTAGCCGCGAATAGGCCTGTGGGAACAATGGTTGACGGGGTTTCAATAAGCTGGCTGGCCACGCGGGACCTGACGGTTATAGGTCCGCCTGCACGTCCCCCTATCCTGACACTCTCGACTCGGCATCCGGCTGGCTGGAAGAAGTATTCAGTGGTCCCCTGCAAGAGCACACTCATCGCTAAGCCCAAGCTAGCGTCGATTGTTCCTGAGCCTCCGCCCTGAGCGTTGAATCCGTACTGGGCGAACACCGTGTCATAAGGCCGATAGGACATGTCGATAGTGTAGAGGTCCATGCCCTGCTCTACGAGGACTTGGGGATCTTCACTGTTAGGCTGGTAGAGTGGGGCTAGCCGTGTCGGGGCGGAGATGAGGACTTGGCTCTCGTAGGCTATTGGAGTATAGCTAGGCGATGAGGGTAGGACTCCGTAGCTTGCTTCCTCGACATACTGTAGCTTCTTCGAGACAAGCCATGAGCCGACAGGCGGGGGGCCCTGTGTGATCGTTGGGGCTGGCGGAACAGGGGCGGCGGCGAGTCCTAGTGCTACTACTCCCATGCTGGCCGGATAGGTGAACGTGGCTGTGCTGCTAGTGCTGTCGAACAATGCTACTCCCCAAGGACTAGTGAGGGGAAAGTCGAACACTCGCAGGTTCCCGGTTGTTATAGGAGTGCTTGGTTGTGGAAAGGCTTGCCGCATGAACACTATACAGACCATTAGTGAGCTGGGCCGGAGTGTCAAGGTCTCCGTCCCCGTGGTTCCCTGCTGGTTGAAACTGTTGATGGGAATATGCGTACTGTCCAGTTGGTCTACTACTATTCTGCCGTTGTTGACTGCGACCCCGGAATATTCTGCTATGATGAGGAAGTGGGTGGCTGACGCGGCGAACTGGGCTGTCACAGTTAATCCGCCTGAGACAGGAATAGTGGCCACTCCCAAGCTGACGCTTGTAGGGGTAGAGTCGCTGGGGAACTGTTTGAGGATGAGGGAGGTGTAGATTGTCGGGTCGAACATGCTTACGAGCTGAGTGTTAATCTGGCCCGCGCTGGCCGTGTAGGCTACTAGGACGTTGCCGGCGGTGACAGGCTGAGCTAGGACGACCTGTAGGCTTGTTCCGAACCCGCGTGTTTCTGCTATCTGGACGAAGCTAGGCATTGGAACGAACGATACCGTCAGAACCAGTAGTAACAGTTTGGGTTGACATTTAACTGTCCGGCGACCAATAACTGTTTACATCGCTTGAAACACCGGACGGAAGCGCGGTTATTCCCGAATCTAATTTAACGCCTCTTGCGTGTAGTCGTCTGCGTCCTACACTTGCGGCTGTATCTGCAAAAGCACCGGTTCCTTTTACGTAAGAGTTTTCCAAGATGAAGGTATCTATGAATCCGGTTCCGACATTGATAACTCGACTTGTGGATGAAAATAGTAGAGACCCGCTGATCTTCACTGAGTTTGCGGTGAAATTGTTTGTGTCAAAATGGGGAACCGCACCATTATTCATGTACAAACCCCACACTTCGGTAATGTCTATTCCCGCGTTTCCGGCTCCATTCCATTTAATGCCACCATTGATAGTTGAATTACCGAGGAAAAAGGTCTGTCCTTGTTTGATGATGTTTGGAACTGTCCCAGTTAAGAGAATAGAATCGTAGATTTTGACGTTACCACCTTGCACAGTCCATTGAATATCACAAACAGTTGATGTTCCTTGGGTTAGAGTTCCGTTGGTGTTAATGTTGTAAAGAGAACAATCTTCATTTCCGTCCATTACGATACATTTTGAAAAACTGTCGGTTCCGAGTGTAGTGTTATCAAAGGTTATTCCGCGCATTACCGAACCGAAACCGGATTGTTCTGCAGCCGACATGTCAATTCCAATCCCACCGGTGAATCCGTTAGAATTTAGGTTCATGTTTTCTATATTGAAAGATTGGATAAGAGTGTTTTTGCCCGTTGAACCTTGAAACAAGGTTTGATTGTTCACACCTTGTAGAAATCTTGTTGCTTGTAGAGAACCATAACCAACCGCTTGCTGGAATTTGCCAAAACCTTCACCAGTAAAGCGAAATCCGCCGGGGCTTTGATTTAGTGATTGACCGGTTGTGTTGAAAACAACCGCTGGGGAAACCGTTCCCATATTGTAATCGCCACTTTTAACATGAACCCAAAAAGCACGTTTGCTAGTTCCCATTTGATTAAATATTCCTTGTAGGACTGTGGCCGCGTTTGTACTAGCAAAGTCTTGCGTGCCTATCATAGAATCGCCATAATAGTTTGTTCCATCAGTCCAGACAACATAGTCAGCCGGATTCTCCTTTCTAGATGTAACGTCTGCCGCGTTGGCCTGTTGCCCAGAGACAAGGGGACCACCAGTCATATCATTTCACTTTAGAGCGTGAAGAACTCGTCCATTGTAGGTGCTGAAACATCGTTACGGCCCATGTTGCCCAACGCCAAGGACTTCTCCAACGTGGCTAGCCATGAGTAGTGGTCGTATTTAGTAGTTGACTGAAGCCCGTTCTTGACTATTGGGCCTGACCAACAAGCGTACAGCTTGCCCCCGTTCGAGCCTCCATCGTCATAGGTGATGAACAGGGCTGGCCGTATCGCCGGGTAGGACTGGAACATTGTACTGCTAAGGATGCGGGGAACTAGGTTGGCCAAGTACGTGTCGCCATAGTTGAAGCCGGGGTTATGCCCATTGTCCAAGTCGTTCGGAGTCAGCCAGATGAACTTGGGATAGGGCCCTGCACCGTTCATCAATGAGATAAGTTCTATGTCAGGAGTGGAAGAGGGTGCGGAACTGGTCGCGCCGGATGTGGTCGAGAACACGTAGGACGGAAAGGCCAGTCCACCATTAGCGGGCCCATTAGTGGCTAGGCTTAGGAAGGCGAAATGATCACTGGCACGGCCTAGTCCGATTGCTCCACCCGGATAGGGACAGTTACCGCTGAACGAGCCGTGGCATGACCATGACCTGCTAGTGTTACTCACGTCCTCAGCATACAATCGGAACGTGGTTCCACTGTTCTGCAACAGGCTGACAAGGTTCGTCAAGGGATAAGTCATGCCGGGGTTAGAAGCATAGACACACTCTGCACTGTACGGGAACACTCCTTGGTTGTCGTGGAGAATGTTGAATGTGCTACCAGTTGCCAATGCTAAGTATCCCGGATAGCTCTCGCCAACCCATCCCGACGCATAGGGCACAGTCGTATAGTTCAAGCACATAGCCCCGCTCAAGCCTGCTATCTGTCCTGTTCCCAGCCGGTTCTCGAACGAGGACGGGTTGCCTGTGACCGCGCTAAGCCCCTGGTTCTCCATCATCACGATCACAATGTGGGTGGGCAGGACTCCACCGCCCGGTATGACCCCGCGGGCTGAAGCCCGAGCTGTTCCACCTGTAACACTGGTCTGACGCGTCACCGTCCGAGCTGTAGAAGTGGAGCCTCTGCCTGCTCCCGTGGCCAGCTTGGGCCCTCCGAGCACTGAGGCTTGAACCGAGGCCTTGGACAGTCCGCCTGTAGCCTTCTGGACAACCGTGGCCAAGCTGTAGATTCCGGACGTGTCCCATAATGTTCCGTCGTCCCAGAGGAAAGTATGAGTCGAGCCTGCAACGTTGCCGCTGACAGCCGTGTTGCTCTTGCCTGCTGTCGCAACCTTGGCTGAGGCGATGAGGCTGACGCTGGCCTTGTTGACCTGAGCATTAGGATTAGCGAACCCGCTTGCGCCTGTGCCTGCACCAATAATGGTCGCGTTGCGAAGCGATGCCTTGACTACTCCACCCTGCACCGCCCTAGCTAGGGCGGACACCTTGTTACCCGTGCTCAGGTTAGGCCGGCCGCCTCGCACTGTAGAGGATAGACTGGCTGACTGGAGAGCACGGCCTATTGTGCCGACAGGCAACGGAAGCCCACCTACACCTGTTAGGCTCACTGAGACGCTGGCCGAGGATACGCCGATAGCCGTGCGGAGAGGGAAAACAGTGAAGGCTTCTGTACGGTAGTAGATGGCGGTGACGGTCTTGATGCGGTGTAGGACTAGCTGGTTCTGGCCCTCGTCTCGAGCCGGTGTCCAGCCCGGTGTTATTCGGATGAACTGTATGCCGTAAATGTTCTCCGCGCTCGCGTTGATCCGTATGATGGTGTCGATAGCGTCCATCATGGCCCGTAGATTGTTCTGCACAACCGTCCAGTTGTCACCGATACCGGCTACGGCCCAGACGTGAAGAGTAATCTCCTCCTCAACCCTGTACATGACAAGGGCTCCAACCTCCTCCGGATACTCGCGGCTTGAGCCTGCTCGGACACTTATCTGGAGAGGGTGGATGCGGTGCGGGTTGACTGCCCAGTACCGGGTGGTAATGTGGACTAGGCGTGGAATACTGGTCTCGGCAGTGTTAGGGTCTACAGCAGGGCTGGAAAGGTTCCAGTTGGTATAGAGAAGATTTGCGAGGGTTACGGCAGGTTCTTGAAAGGCTAGGCCATCCTAGCTGTTCGTCATCGTATAGGTTACTTGGAGGGTTCCGTTGTTCGAGACTGTTAGCGCGGTGAACACGTCATGTGTTATGAGGAAGACGAATGTTGCCGCGGTGATTGTCAAGCCGACTTCTGCATAGTTGATGTTTCCACCGCTAGTGTTTGTGATAGTCCCGACAATAGTGAACGAGCCGCTAGTCCCAGTCTCTGTCGCTGTCGATATTGTCAGGCTGGTAGTGTTGCCTGAGGCTCCAGCAGTAGCCGTGGTCAGGGCGTTGTCTGCGACTGAGGCGGCGGCTGTTCCTGTTCCCGCGATAAGGGTTAACGCGGAGACGGCGGTGTTGGCACTCAGCGACCTCGAAGTTCCGCCAGTGTCTTTGATGTTCGGGTTGGCGGCCGTGTTGAGAATGTTGGCTTGGACAAAGCCTGCCCATCCGGCAGTACAGAGGTTTGTCCGATAGTCCTCTCTGGTCTCCAAGACCTCTTTTTCACAGTTGCAACTAGAACCCCAATGAGATTCATTCTTGCAGGGAGCATAGCTGACAACTTTCAGCTTGATAGTCGAATCGCTCGGCTCTAGCTCAACCGACATGAGTAGCCTATTTCCTTACCTATTTGAGTATAAAAGATTGTCTAGGCTACGCCGACTAGCTTCCATGCCTTATGCGTGACAATCTCTCTAATCGTACTTGGGCAAACCCCATACTCATTGGCTATCGCTTTCGTACTGCAGGTTTTCCTACTCCCGCGTTTATGTCTGGCTCGAATCTCTTCAACCTGTTTCCAAGTTAGCTTGTGCCAATGCCCCTCACCGGGACGTCTTGGATCGATTCGTCCCTTCGCTATACCGTCTCGCCAATTATCCCCTTTCGTGCCTAGAAATAAATGACTAGGGTTGACACAGGGTGGATTATCACATCTGTGAAGAACGAACATTCCCTCAGGGATAGGGCCGTTAGTTAGTTCCCATGCTATTCGATGTGCATATAATTGGCGTCCCTTCAGCCCGAATCTACCGTAGTCATGCTCATCATGTTTCCGGTTATGCAAATAGACCCAGCATCCGATAGGCGAACCCGTATAGTCTATGCTTGGATTCCACGCGGTTCCCCAGAATCTATGTACTGAATCGCTAGATATTGTCGTTTTTATCTCATCCTACCGCGACTAGGGGACGATGTGTGACCATGTTGAACAGGCGCTGAATCTCAATCTCGAACTCTGACTTGTAGTCGCGCGCAGGATCAGGCGGCACGAACTTGCCCGCGAACACTGTCAAGCACTCCTGTCCGGCAAGCCACGCGCTCAGGTCGCGGACCCAGTCTGGCACGCTTGGAAACCCGTAGCTGTAGGTGACACGGTATTTCTGGGCGAAGCTGAAGAACAATCGGCCCCAGCGCACCTTGGCCTGTTCAGGATAGACAAAATAGTATTCAGCGTTAACCTGCGGGGTCGGCCCGACTAGGACACCTGCCGCCTCGGAGGATCCGCCGGCGACTCCTGGAATCCAGGCTGCTCTCTGGTTCGGATCAGCTCCCTCCTGACGATACTCTACCCGTTCAACCGAGATGACAGGGGTATTGCGTAGAAGCATGACTCCGCCCATGCGTCCTACGCCTATCGCGTCGTAGTATTCCGTGGTCTGGTGGAGTAGAAAGTCGTGTCCCGCCCACTGGTTTATCAGACTGTCCTTCCGGACAATAATGTCCTGGACCTGGCCGAACGTGGGAAAACTGTTGCTTGAGAAGTAGTCGTCTGTCAGACCGAACTTTCTGGAAACGTCAATCGGTGTTGAATATGGTAGTGCGTATGGAGGGACGAGAGAACTTCCGGGTGTCTGCGAACTCATCTATCGTATTCCAACAACAAGAATGTAGCATTTCGCGTTGGTCAGGGAGACAGTTGTCACTGTGATTATGTTGCCTGAAATTGTGAAGGAGAGAGGAGCTTGGTTGCTTGAAAGATAGCCTGACACGCCTGTTACCGTGGTAAAGTCTGACATTGTTAATGTGTCGTTCGAGCTGATCTGAGGAATCCGGTAGAAGCCGGCTGAGCCATTACCCATATCCTGTAAGCCTGACTCGCAGAGAACCTTCGGTCTGTCTAAGCTAGCCCACCTGTCTCCGTATCACTCTCATCTTGCCTAGGGTCTTAAGCATATTGTCGAACGATTTTACGGGGAAGTGTGGAAACTTTACGTCAGGAAGAACATTGTCCACGGCCACATGGTTATCGATAGGCTTACGATACCTGAACTGTTGCATCAACGGACTCGCGGAAATATCGTCCCGGTGAGCCTTACGATACTTGCCACTCGGAGAGAAGCCTGCTGTGATTCCCAACACGTTCTCGCGCATGAACATGCAGTTAGCCTGCTGTCTACTGTTGCAGGTGCACATGTCGCAGATTGAGCCTTCCACATAGCGGTGAGAACCGTCTTTGCGAGTGTACGGTATCTTTCCGGGATGGAAGCGGCTACTCTTTGGTAGTGCTGTGTCTACCATTCTCTGATCAATGCCTCGGCTAGTACTGCTCCTACTAGGGCGGGAACCACGACTAGCTTAGCCAGTTCTTCAGGTATGACTTCGCCGGCCAGGGCTACGACTATCAGTGTGGTGACTAAGACCTGTTTCAGCCGATACTTCGACTTGGCTAGAACCTGCAATCCTACATCTTCCCTACCAAGTAATGGTGGAAACGCCATGTCCGCGTCCCCGTCAGCGTATAGTTGACCTGTAACAGGGTAGAGATCATGCCGGGAGCGGCTGTCTGGTCTAGATAGTTCTGTGACTCGTTGAACGGCAACGCTGTTCCATCAGTGACGGTGGTATGTGTTACTATTGGGGACGTGTCTATCACAGGATAGTCGCCTAGGGGAACCACGTTCTTAACCGTAACGATAAGCGTGCTGGCTCCTGCGCTTCCACTCTTGTCAGTAACGTACAGCATCGACTTGAGCGACTTAGCATAGCAGTGGACATAGAAGACTTGGCTGGCGGCGACAAACGTGGCTCCGGGCACGTACTGGCCGACATTGACAACCTCCTCCCAGACACTCACTGAAGCACGTTCTCCACTGTGACGTACACGTCGTCAATGTAAAAGTCGCAGGCGTTAACTCCACCATCACCGTTAACATGGAACTCGACCTTCACCATGTCCGCTGGCAAGTGTGCTCCACCATAGGCTTCACCACCATCATTCACCCCGCCCGCTGTAGCGGTAGACTTCAGCTCTCCAGAGTGCAGTATCAAGCCGGCCGCCCCAGTATTGCTCAGATCGGCCAACAGCTTCACCGGAGTCCACATGCCATATCCGGGTATTCCGCCCTGCGGCGCTCCGCCTGCTCCCTGTGACGGTGAAAGAATTGTTTCCGCCAGTATGTTCTCCCCGCTTCCTCCGCCTACGCCGTAGATGTGCCTCCACTGGCCCGCGTTGCCGCCTGATACGTTGTATTCTACCCTCCACTCGTACTTGCTGTTAGATGAGGCGTTGAACCGTTCTATGCTGAAGCCTATCCTGCAACTGTCAGCCAGAATGAACAGTTGAGCCTCAAGGCCGATAATGGGGAACGCTCCTAGCGGCTCTGCCTGCAGGCCGATGTTAGCGTCCTGAAAGTTCGTGTTACCCCTAGGCATATGGATCTGTAAGCACTTGGTTCCGCTCCGCGAGATCCGGCTGGTGATATGGGTTATGCCGGGCGGGGTCTGTCCTCCCTGGTTATCATTCTGTGTCCAGCGCAATATTCCGTCTTCGAAGCCATCATAGTAGAGGACTCGGCCGCCATAGTCATAGTAGGGTTTCGGGTACGAGAATATTCCGGGAATGTTAGCGTCCACTTCTCCATAGACGAACGGCATGTCTACGCCACCGTCACTGTCGAAATCTTCCCACTAGTGTCCCGTGTCACAGTTATCAGTCCTACCACGTCTCCTGCCAGCTTGACTGTGGCGATGTGGCCTGAAACGTCCCGTGTGATAGTACTAGTAATGTTGCCCTCGATAACCTTGCTGATCTTCCCGGAAGAGTCGCGGGTTATCGTCGTGTTCACGGCCAGTAAACGGTCATTGTCTGTTGCCAATGGTATAGGTGGCCAGCGGCCGGCGACGACAGTGCTCATTTCGGATAGGGCCTGTTCATCTTCTCATACAAATACTTGGCCGTGTCAGTCTCCACGTTCGGATTCCTCGAGTGCCAGTCTAAGAGGTGGCCGAAGATGAAGTGGCAGTTGTGCTTCTGCTCGCACAGGGTGATAAAGTTGGACAGGTCAAGCTCCAAAGCATCATCCCAGCTCACAGGAATCTTGTGGTGAACCTCAAGCTTCTTAGTTTCTCCACAGGCGGCACAGATGGAATGGGCTTTCAGCCATAGCTTCCGCGTCTTAGGCCATGCTGGGCTACGGGCGACCTTGGGCTTTTTCGGGCCGAATATCATCTTAGGCTGGCCACCAAAAGCCCGTGCGATTCAGGAGTGAACGGTGGCTGTGTATAGCCTGTGAACCAGTCGAACCTGTCTTTACACGATACTTCTAGACAGTACTGGAAGGCTTTCAGAACCTCCGGATAAGAGACAATGTCGTCTAGGACTAGCCAGCCGTGCGGGTTAATATGTGGAACCCACTCTTCTATCTCGCGTCTAGTCTGCACGTATTCATGAGACGTGTCAATGTAGACCATGTCCGCATACTTGGTAGGGTAGTCTTCTCCGTATTGGATGCTGTCTGCTCGGACAATGTTTACCCGTCCCTCCCAGCCGTACCGTTCAATGTCCTCGCGTAGCGGAAGCAGGTTCTCCGGCGGCCCATTATCTATCGTGGTGACAATAGTGTTGGGGCAGGCCAGCCATGCGAACGTGCTGTTTCCAGTATAGGTTCCCAGCTCGACAATGCTCCGAGGCCCACCTAGGACTTTCAGCCATAATTCCATCAATCCGGTAATGTAGCCGGTGAACTCTTCAGGCCGCTGAGACTCGCGGTGCTTGATACGCTCAGTGATACTTGACGGGTTCAGCATGACTAGGCTCATTCAGACCTCAACCCGATTATGCAATATATAGCAGTGATCGGCCGAGTTGCCCGCGTACAATTCTACGACAGAGCCTTGAGCAAACTGTAACGAGTGGTGTGTGGCGAACGATACTCCCTTCTTCTTCTTGAACAAGCGGTAGTAGTACAGGTTACGCCCCTGCATGTCCTGGACCCTCATTCCTACTACGTCACACTGACTAGGCGGAACCGCGCTTCGAATGTTGCCAACTAGGATCTCGTCCGGATCAATGAGCAGTACCCAAGCATCCTCCTCGACATACCGTAGCATAGTGTTCATCTTGGCCGTCTCAGAAGCGTAGCCTTCCACTGGCGGAGGAATCCACATGAGATTCCGGTACTTGTCCGCAATATCCCTAGAGCCGTCAGTAGACTCGTTGCCCGGCGGATACCGGCGATGGTAGTATTCTAGCTGCTTCCCGTCACTTGTTCCCCATGCACTGTCAGGATAGCGGCCGTCGCCCAAGAGGATAGTGTCAATGTTTTCGAGACTATCTAGGCACTTGCGTAGTCCATGACGCTCGCTACAATAACATTTGACGAATCCGTAAATCACGGTTCATCCTTTCATTTCGACCTTAACAGCCACCGTGTTCGTTCCAGACGTGAACGCGGTCATCTGCTCAGTAATCTTAACATGGTTGCCGAACTGGCCTACGATGCTTCCCGTAGTCTGCGGAGTAGGCGGATAAGCGGCCGCGGATACGCTTCCCCCCATCTCTGTCAGGAACAGCAGGACAGGCGAAGCGTCAGTGGCGGTTATTGTCCGGGTGAAGAACGCGTTAGCATTAGCGTTACCCGCCGCGTCACAAGGATAAATCTTCAGGACTACCGTGCCTACTCCCCAAGCAGTAGCCTGTGTCGAGAAGACAATGGACCGATAAGCACTAGTGTCCAGGTTGACCACGAGCGTCTCTACGCCTTCTGTCGCGCCAAAGTTGCCCTGGTACAGTAGTTCTTTGAAGGCTCCCCGGCTAACGTTTCCCCAAGGTAGCTCCTGCTGGTTGCTTCCCTGAAGCGTTATGTTAGCCATCTGGGTTTTCCTCTTACTTCGTAGCTCGGAATATTGTCTCTACCGTGAAAAGAGTAGAGAAAGGAGACTAGGCGTGAGTTATCGAGCAGACAAATTGGTCCATTATGAGCTTGGATTTGCCGAAGCTGTGGCTGACAATGTTGAAGCCTATGCCTACTGCGAAACGTTGAACCTCGCTGACGATGTCTTCCGCCTGTGCCCATCCGACTGCCTCGTTGCTGACTAGTGCCTGGGCCATGACGTCGTTCTGGTTAGAGGGGAAGTTGGCGTTTGTTCCCTTGTACGCGTTGTCTACGAAGAGCCTCATGCCGAAGAACTCGGCTATTGACCCTGTTCGCAAGTAGTCTGCGAGTGC